>VFQP010005103.1_pt1 | contig 11683 bp, 6 predicted proteins | sample 3512351 | NCBI WGS metagenome assembly VFQP01 (sample SAMN10412372, study PRJNA504923) | tailings metagenome | isolation source: Relicate 1 Philex TSF1 revegetated site | place: Philippines: Tuba, Benguet | collected 2017-08-29
CCGTCTTTCATCATCGACTCGAAAGATATATGGATGATTCTCCTTAACGAATTCAAGATGATACGCATCGAGAGAATTATATACAATTTGCGGAAGTCGATACATTACGTAAGTAATGTATCACGAGTTTTACGATAGGATGCAACCACGAGTCGGAGATGCATCGGTGATTATACCCAAATATTGTATCATATCTACAACACTGTTTCTCGATATATCTTTGATGTTATCTTCATGGGTTGACATGTTGTTCTCTACTGACTCTGCAAGTTTTGCAACTTTGTGATATTCGGATAGATCAACTCCTTCGAAGGTCATGAGTACATACGTGAAAACTTTCCCAATTCCATCCACTCCAATTTGTGAAATAAGATAGTCGGAGTACTGTTGAATATCTGAGTCACCGACACCCAGAAGAAGATCAGTAAACTTAGAAGCACTGATTTCACGGTGTTCTCTTCGATACTTTGGATCTTCAATGTTATATATCCACACTTTCCTTAGTCGCAAAAGGAAAATCGTACATCGTAATCGATTGTCATGTATACGATTTGATTGTGATAATGGAAAGATTACATCAGAGTTCCTACAGACCAGGTTAAGAGGATATCCATCAAGTGCACGATATAGCGAGTACGGTAAACGATACATCTTGAGTAAGATGTAAACTATTTTGATAATAGTGAAGGTGTATCATCCGATGTAGTAACGATATTAATCGACTTCGTCGATTGTATTGTTCCGATGCATAATTTCGAATTCATGATTTGCGAGATCCACCACATTTCGACCTCCATCTGTTACTGTTAATATTTCTGGTATTGGTAACTTACTAACCTCTCGACTTGCACCAACTTGATACACATTATTCGGGCTATTATTCTTACGCATTGCATCTCGAAGTTCATCGAATGTGATGAGGAAATCAAGGTGTGAACGTAACGCTATTAGTTCGCTACGAGGTACTGCAGACCAATTAATGAGTTTGGTTAAAGGAACTTGCGACATATTGGTTGTTATTTTGTATATATTACTTCGTTACGAAGTGACCATATTTGACATATTCCACATGGAATATGTCGCGAAGTAACTGATGGGATTCATGAAATAACTCTTGGATCTTACTTCATTCCGATCTTGCGCTGAATTTGTCGAACAATGCGTTGCAAATAGATGTTCTGACTGAGATGGAAGATGTCTCCATACTTACTTGGTTTATTTGTATAGCTTCCATTCCATGGCTGATTGTACATATGATTCAATCGTAACATTAGTTCATTATCGATTATCGTATGAGGATTGTTCAATATGACATGAATGAACATTGACCAGAGTTTGTTATCTTCACTGAATCTGTCAAGAGCTCGATTCAAATAAGATTTCAATTCAGTCGCTGATAGCACAGGACTGTTATATACTCGTGGTAACAATACTGGAAGCACATTCTTCATATCATCTTCACTCCACTCGGAGTTTAGCGACTTATTTGCGACATCACGAATACTATCTTCGGTCTGATACTCTGGATGATATTGTAGTAACCAAAGTAGAACAGATCTAACGTACTCTCCAGCATCCGCATAAATACGACGATATAGATGTTTTCGATCAATATTCGGTGCAACTTCTTCTTGATTGGCAAGAGTATTCAAGAGCCGAACAGGATTATCAAGGTACCGAAGAATACCAAGAAGTTGATCTTCTGTTATTTGCATTCCGTGAGATAAGAGTACAAGCAGTGAATCAATAATCCGATTATCAATCTCATGAATTGGGTCTCTTCCAGTTAGTGACTCAATCTTCTCCATTGTAAGAAGTGGATGAGTTAGCATGTCAATGAGGGATTGTTGCACAAATGGGTGTGTTTGAAGTAACAGATTGAGATATGCTGGATTCAGCAATGCTCGATGAACTACTTCATCTACATCATAGTTCGTCATTTGATCAACACGATCACGATGAACACGAAGAAGATTATCATCATGTATGATGAAGAGTAGCTCGGTATCAAGAAGCTCCGTCTTCGAAAGACACAATATTGCTTGTTTCGCGATACTTCGATCATCAAAGTCAATAAGATTCTTTCGAAGGATGTTCATAAGAGTCTTATACCTCGCATATGATGACATTGTACATATATCTCGACGAAGAATATCATATCGAATATTCTTGGATACTTTCGACATTCGACAGGATGCATAGCTCATTATTTGATGTCGAATATCATCATCGAGTTTCGAGTATGGGAACTTGTCAAGATAAGAGAAAGACACTGATTCTTGTGGTTGTCCGAATTCGTTAACTTTGTAAACGTAATACGTTGCGTTCAATCCGAAGACCTGGTCAAAGAAGAGAATACCACCAAAGTAATCTGCGAGTTCAGGTACAGAAGCCGTAACGCTTGCGATCTGTGTTGATTTCCCATCTTCATCGATTCCAGTTCGTGTCAATCCAATTGCAAGTGAGACATTCTTACCAATCAAAGTTGGATCATCAACCGTCCACACATAAGGTTCATACTCTTTACTATTCCAAGGTAGACAGAAGTCGAAGGGATATGATATTGCACCTCTATAGGATAACTCAATTTGTGACGGTGACAGTTTCATGAATCCTTGAGGTGGATAACCTTGTCCCACAAGAGATATACCACGATTTGACAGTATAACGTCTCTTCCATGGAGAATTCCTGCAGTGTAAATACCTTGTAGATTTGGAAGTGTGAGATGATATATTCTCTCTGAGACGGAAGTTATCAGTCGATATGGATACATCCTGTCTCAATTTTCAAACGAACTCGTAACTTGGAAAATGTCGTCCATCACTGTAAGTACGAAGAATAATTATGAAACTGTCGATGTACAATTCACAACTTCGAGCACTGCACAATACTTTACGTTCCTAATTCGGAGAGACATCAATATATTCTATCTCGTGATGAATGCATCAAAGACGAGTATTACACAAGGAATGGTGGTAATACCCTACTCTCCAGTTACGAGAAGTGGCACTTACTACGCAGAAGTATACTCACAACCGTACCAAATTGCAGAAGGTGGAGTAAATCCATATCAACCCGGGCTCCTTGAAACAATTCAAAGAACAATGACACTTGTTGCAAGTACATCATTCGTGTACCACCAAAACTATGTAAAGAGAGAAAACTTGACGACCGCACAAGGTAAATATTGCAGTTGCGTACCCGCAGTTCATCAGAAAGGAACTGCACGCAATCCATATGCAGTTTGTGCCAAAACAACTGGTACAACCTATCGAGATTGTTGGAAGTACTACGATTATCATCGCATGCCGTCCGAAATACTTCGTGATTATGCAAGTGGTCATGGAGTTGTAGTGAGCGGAAAGTCAGATGAACAAATCGCAAAGGAAATGGATGAATGGCGACGTGGTAAACTTACCGCGTTGTGAAAAGTGCGTAATCGAAAGATTGCGTAATGAATTGCGACGTGGTAAACTTACCGCGTTGTCCCAATTACAATAACGATATATTCCACAAGGAATATATCAGTATACTATTACTTCAATAATGTATTTGCGAGATTACTCTTCAAACGTTGAAGATATTCCAACATAATGTCGATGTTCTCTGGATGCGCCTGGAAATCGGTACTTAACTTTATCTTTCGCGGCGGCGGTAAATTTGGGTTCCTTGTCATACCAATGATAATCTCAACAATATTAGCTGTAGCGAAACGATCACCGTGAGGGAATCTACTGAGTTCATCTAATGTCTGTGTATATATCTCGGAAAGAGTCTGACCGCCAGATATTTGACTTTGTAAGCGGGGATCGGAGAAAAGCTTAGACAATATACCTTTGGGAAGAGGAATGTGATAGATGCCACTCAGATTATATCTACCACCCTCGCGACGAGTAAGGGTCCAAAGTCGAATGACAAAACGGGAATACTGTTCTGGATCGTTAAGCATTGATGAATGGTTTGCGAGAATATCCAGAAGTTCTACGTTATCAGGTGCGAGATTCTCGTATAACTCTTTCCGAAGTTCGTCACTTTCTCCGGCAAGCACGAGTGCTTCTTGTGCTGTTGTGGGTGAAGAATATATCATTACGATAGCAATGTCACGAGGAGATGCTGGATACCCAGACACAATAAGTTCAAACATACTCTCGGCGATGTTGGATATATACTTGAATGCGTGAAGTTTGATATTATCCAGGAGATAGTCTGCAAGTAATGATACTGGATTCTCTGGTATTGGTAACGAATTCTCAAGCATGTACAGAATATACAAGTGATTTCGGGATGCAATTTGAAGTATTTCCGTATCTGATTGCTTTAACTCCTTCAATCGATTGTAGTGAACTCGTATTACATCAACATCTCGAAGTCGAGATACGAATGCAGGTGCTCGAATTAACGACAGTTCAAATCGCTGTATATATTGGTTTAACGCGCTCTTTACTGATGAGTCAAGATTCTCTCGATCGAGAACTTTATCAATTATACACTTTGCGTCCTTCAGGGATCCGTATTTGCTTACGCCTAACAATGAAGATTGATTCAATATCTTACTTACTGAATATAACTCGTTAGGTACATAGCCAGCAATCTCTTCAAGTGTGTCTGTTGGTAAGAATGCGAGTGGAAATCCAGATAATCGAGATACAGGTACGAAGTTGTCACCTTCCCGAAAGAAGAAAGTATATATCATTCTTCCCGTCGTCTTGGAACGAGAAATGAGGTCGTCAGCAAGTAACATACCGCCTAAATACTCGACAACGTTCGATGTTCGAACGTTGACATGAACTGAATTCTTGTTTGATGACAAACTTACCATTAATCCTGATCCATATCGATGCATAATGCCTGGCTGCACAAGCTTCGTGACGCTATCCCACTTATGATAGAAAGCAAGTGGATACGGAACAGCAGTATTATATTCCTTCTCCGTTTCGAATGGATTTTCCATCTCAGTAAATGGGGGTGCACCTGATCGACTAATCTTCAAAGAACCAGTCCATGGCTCGCCGGAACTTGCCATCAACATGAATGCTGTATATATTCCTTGAAGGTTCGGAAGGGTCAAAGAATACTCTTCCTTCCCAGAAGGAAGCGTAACAATGTACGTATACATTTTCCTCGAGTGACGGAAAATTCCACACAGAAGTTCCAAATGAGACGTATTCTCGCTTGATGACGATATTTGTTCCACATACTTACGAGACGATGACTCCGCTGTCACGTAGATAAGTTAAAATTAACTTCACAATACTCCCTATGTCTGCATCAATCCCGTCACAATCTCGTTCCCTCGAGAACCTTGAGCCATTCGACGTTCTTCTTCGAGAGAAACGACTCGAATTTCCATACAAGCGATACACCTACCCTGATACAAAACCATTCTTCTTGCGACTCCAACAGTTCGTACCGGTTTTCGAGAAGAAAGACTACAAAAGGGTTGCTGGTACTCAAGAGATTCCATGGGAATATCAAGGATCTCTCACGTACATTCCGTATCAACCTTCTGAGTATGAGAACATCAACTTACTCACTGATCTCTACACCCCGTCTTTCATCATCGACTCGAAAGATATATGGATGATTCTCCTTAACGAATTCAAGATGATACGCATCGAGAGAATTATATACAATTTGCGGAAGTCGATACATTACGTAAGTAATGTATCACGAGTTTTACGATAGGATGCAACCACGAGTCGGAGATGCATCGGTGATTATACCCAAATATTGTATCATATCTACAACACTGTTTCTCGATATATCTTTGATGTTATCTTCATGGGTTGACATGTTGTTCTCTACTGACTCTGCAAGTTTTGCAACTTTGTGATATTCGGATAGATCAACTCCTTCGAAGGTCATGAGTACATACGTGAAAACTTTCCCAATTCCATCCACTCCAATTTGTGAAATAAGATAGTCGGAGTACTGTTGAATATCTGAGTCACCGACACCCAGAAGAAGATCAGTAAACTTAGAAGCACTGATTTCACGGTGTTCTCTTCGATACTTTGGATCTTCAATGTTATATATCCACACTTTCCTTAGTCGCAAAAGGAAAATCGTACATCGTAATCGATTGTCATGTATACGATTTGATTGTGATAATGGAAAGATTACATCAGAGTTCCTACAGACCAGGTTAAGAGGATATCCATCAAGTGCACGATATAGCGAGTACGGTAAACGATACATCTTGAGTAAGATGTAAACTATTTTGATAATAGTGAAGGTGTATCATCCGATGTAGTAACGATATTAATCGACTTCGTCGATTGTATTGTTCCGATGCATAATTTCGAATTCATGATTTGCGAGATCCACCACATTTCGACCTCCATCTGTTACTGTTAATATTTCTGGTATTGGTAACTTACTAACCTCTCGACTTGCACCAACTTGATACACATTATTCGGGCTATTATTCTTACGCATTGCATCTCGAAGTTCATCGAATGTGATGAGGAAATCAAGGTGTGAACGTAACGCTATTAGTTCGCTACGAGGTACTGCAGACCAATTAATGAGTTTGGTTAAAGGAACTTGCGACATATTGGTTGTTATTTTGTATATATTACTTCGTTACGAAGTGACCATATTTGACATATTCCACATGGAATATGTCGCGAAGTAACTGATGGGATTCATGAAATAACTCTTGGATCTTACTTCATTCCGATCTTGCGCTGAATTTGTCGAACAATGCGTTGCAAATAGATGTTCTGACTGAGATGGAAGATGTCTCCATACTTACTTGGTTTATTTGTATAGCTTCCATTCCATGGCTGATTGTACATATGATTCAATCGTAACATTAGTTCATTATCGATTATCGTATGAGGATTGTTCAATATGACATGAATGAACATTGACCAGAGTTTGTTATCTTCACTGAATCTGTCAAGAGCTCGATTCAAATAAGATTTCAATTCAGTCGCTGATAGCACAGGACTGTTATATACTCGTGGTAACAATACTGGAAGCACATTCTTCATATCATCTTCACTCCACTCGGAGTTTAGCGACTTATTTGCGACATCACGAATACTATCTTCGGTCTGATACTCTGGATGATATTGTAGTAACCAAAGTAGAACAGATCTAACGTACTCTCCAGCATCCGCATAAATACGACGATATAGATGTTTTCGATCAATATTCGGTGCAACTTCTTCTTGATTGGCAAGAGTATTCAAGAGCCGAACAGGATTATCAAGGTACCGAAGAATACCAAGAAGTTGATCTTCTGTTATTTGCATTCCGTGAGATAAGAGTACAAGCAGTGAATCAATAATCCGATTATCAATCTCATGAATTGGGTCTCTTCCAGTTAGTGACTCAATCTTCTCCATTGTAAGAAGTGGATGAGTTAGCATGTCAATGAGGGATTGTTGCACAAATGGGTGTGTTTGAAGTAACAGATTGAGATATGCTGGATTCAGCAATGCTCGATGAACTACTTCATCTACATCATAGTTCGTCATTTGATCAACACGATCACGATGAACACGAAGAAGATTATCATCATGTATGATGAAGAGTAGCTCGGTATCAAGAAGCTCCGTCTTCGAAAGACACAATATTGCTTGTTTCGCGATACTTCGATCATCAAAGTCAATAAGATTCTTTCGAAGGATGTTCATAAGAGTCTTATACCTCGCATATGATGACATTGTACATATATCTCGACGAAGAATATCATATCGAATATTCTTGGATACTTTCGACATTCGACAGGATGCATAGCTCATTATTTGATGTCGAATATCATCATCGAGTTTCGAGTATGGGAACTTGTCAAGATAAGAGAAAGACACTGATTCTTGTGGTTGTCCGAATTCGTTAACTTTGTAAACGTAATACGTTGCGTTCAATCCGAAGACCTGGTCAAAGAAGAGAATACCACCAAAGTAATCTGCGAGTTCAGGTACAGAAGCCGTAACGCTTGCGATCTGTGTTGATTTCCCATCTTCATCGATTCCAGTTCGTGTCAATCCAATTGCAAGTGAGACATTCTTACCAATCAAAGTTGGATCATCAACCGTCCACACATAAGGTTCATACTCTTTACTATTCCAAGGTAGACAGAAGTCGAAGGGATATGATATTGCACCTCTATAGGATAACTCAATTTGTGACGGTGACAGTTTCATGAATCCTTGAGGTGGATAACCTTGTCCCACAAGAGATATACCACGATTTGACAGTATAACGTCTCTTCCATGGAGAATTCCTGCAGTGTAAATACCTTGTAGATTTGGAAGTGTGAGATGATATATTCTCTCTGAGACGGAAGTTATCAGTCGATATGGATACATCCTGTCTCAATTTTCAAACGAACTCGTAACTTGGAAAATGTCGTCCATCACTGTAAGTACGAAGAATAATTATGAAACTGTCGATGTACAATTCACAACTTCGAGCACTGCACAATACTTTACGTTCCTAATTCGGAGAGACATCAATATATTCTATCTCGTGATGAATGCATCAAAGACGAGTATTACACAAGGAATGGTGGTAATACCCTACTCTCCAGTTACGAGAAGTGGCACTTACTACGCAGAAGTATACTCACAACCGTACCAAATTGCAGAAGGTGGAGTAAATCCATATCAACCCGGGCTCCTTGAAACAATTCAAAGAACAATGACACTTGTTGCAAGTACATCATTCGTGTACCACCAAAACTATGTAAAGAGAGAAAACTTGACGACCGCACAAGGTAAATATTGCAGTTGCGTACCCGCAGTTCATCAGAAAGGAACTGCACGCAATCCATATGCAGTTTGTGCCAAAACAACTGGTACAACCTATCGAGATTGTTGGAAGTACTACGATTATCATCGCATGCCGTCCGAAATACTTCGTGATTATGCAAGTGGTCATGGAGTTGTAGTGAGCGGAAAGTCAGATGAACAAATCGCAAAGGAAATGGATGAATGGCGACGTGGTAAACTTACCGCGTTGTGAAAAGTGCGTAATCGAAAGATTGCGTAATGAATTGCGACGTGGTAAACTTACCGCGTTGTCCCAATTACAATAACGATATATTCCACAAGGAATATATCAGTATACTATTACTTCAATAATGTATTTGCGAGATTACTCTTCAAACGTTGAAGATATTCCAACATAATGTCGATGTTCTCTGGATGCGCCTGGAAATCGGTACTTAACTTTATCTTTCGCGGCGGCGGTAAATTTGGGTTCCTTGTCATACCAATGATAATCTCAACAATATTAGCTGTAGCGAAACGATCACCGTGAGGGAATCTACTGAGTTCATCTAATGTCTGTGTATATATCTCGGAAAGAGTCTGACCGCCAGATATTTGACTTTGTAAGCGGGGATCGGAGAAAAGCTTAGACAATATACCTTTGGGAAGAGGAATGTGATAGATGCCACTCAGATTATATCTACCACCCTCGCGACGAGTAAGGGTCCAAAGTCGAATGACAAAACGGGAATACTGTTCTGGATCGTTAAGCATTGATGAATGGTTTGCGAGAATATCCAGAAGTTCTACGTTATCAGGTGCGAGATTCTCGTATAACTCTTTCCGAAGTTCGTCACTTTCTCCGGCAAGCACGAGTGCTTCTTGTGCTGTTGTGGGTGAAGAATATATCATTACGATAGCAATGTCACGAGGAGATGCTGGATACCCAGACACAATAAGTTCAAACATACTCTCGGCGATGTTGGATATATACTTGAATGCGTGAAGTTTGATATTATCCAGGAGATAGTCTGCAAGTAATGATACTGGATTCTCTGGTATTGGTAACGAATTCTCAAGCATGTACAGAATATACAAGTGATTTCGGGATGCAATTTGAAGTATTTCCGTATCTGATTGCTTTAACTCCTTCAATCGATTGTAGTGAACTCGTATTACATCAACATCTCGAAGTCGAGATACGAATGCAGGTGCTCGAATTAACGACAGTTCAAATCGCTGTATATATTGGTTTAACGCGCTCTTTACTGATGAGTCAAGATTCTCTCGATCGAGAACTTTATCAATTATACACTTTGCGTCCTTCAGGGATCCGTATTTGCTTACGCCTAACAATGAAGATTGATTCAATATCTTACTTACTGAATATAACTCGTTAGGTACATAGCCAGCAATCTCTTCAAGTGTGTCTGTTGGTAAGAATGCGAGTGGAAATCCAGATAATCGAGATACAGGTACGAAGTTGTCACCTTCCCGAAAGAAGAAAGTATATATCATTCTTCCCGTCGTCTTGGAACGAGAAATGAGGTCGTCAGCAAGTAACATACCGCCTAAATACTCGACAACGTTCGATGTTCGAACGTTGACATGAACTGAATTCTTGTTTGATGACAAACTTACCATTAATCCTGATCCATATCGATGCATAATGCCTGGCTGCACAAGCTTCGTGACGCTATCCCACTTATGATAGAAAGCAAGTGGATACGGAACAGCAGTATTATATTCCTTCTCCGTTTCGAATGGATTTTCCATCTCAGTAAATGGGGGTGCACCTGATCGACTAATCTTCAAAGAACCAGTCCATGGCTCGCCGGAACTTGCCATCAACATGAATGCTGTATATATTCCTTGAAGGTTCGGAAGGGTCAAAGAATACTCTTCCTTCCCAGAAGGAAGCGTAACAATGTACGTATACATTTTCCTCGAGTGACGGAAAATTCCACACAGAAGTTCCAAATGAGACGTATTCTCGCTTGATGACGATATTTGTTCCACATACTTACGAGACGATGACTCCGCTGTCACGTAGATAAGTTAAAATTAACTTCACAATACTCCCTATGTCTGCATCAATCCCGTCACAATCTCGTTCCCTCGAGAACCTTGAGCCATTCGACGTTCTTCTTCGAGAGAAACGACTCGAATTTCCATACAAGCGATACACCTACCCTGATACAAAACCATTCTTCTTGCGACTCCAACAGTTCGTACCGGTTTTCGAGAAGAAAGACTACAAAAGGGTTGCTGGTACTCAAGAGATTCCATGGGAATATCAAGGATCTCTCACGTACATTCCGTATCAACCTTCTGAGTATGAGAACATCAACTTACTCACTGATCTCTACACCGAAAGAGAAAGAATGAATGCAGCAATACGAAATGGACTCAGTCCTCAAGCATACTTCAAGAAGTTTACAGGTTCTCTGATCTCGCAATTACATCGCGAGGGTAAAGTAGTGAACGCGCATACCTTACGAGAGCTCTTATACGAGAAGGTTCGAGAGCCAACTCAGTTCAAGATTACTGCAGCATATACGATATATCGTCACTTCAACGCAAAGCGTACTCTTGATATCTCTGCTGGTTGGGGAGATCGTCTTATTGCTGCAATTGCCGCCGGTGTTGAATATGTCGGTTATGACCCAAATACTCGTTTGCAAACAGGATACAGCGAGATCATTCACGACTTCGGAGACACTGCAAAACATGTTGTGATACCATGTCCATTTGAGACATCGCAACCAGAAGGAAAGTTCGATCTGGTGTTCTCGAGTCCTCCTTTCTTCGATCTTGAGCGATACTCTGATGATCCAACTCAGTCACTTGTAAAGTATCCTATATACCAAGCATGGTTCAATGGTTTCATGAAGGAAAGTCTTCGTATTGCTGCAAGTGTCCTAGAGATCGGTGGACATCTTGCAATTCATATGTCAGA
>VFQP010005104.1_pt1 | contig 11681 bp, 14 predicted proteins | sample 3512351 | NCBI WGS metagenome assembly VFQP01 (sample SAMN10412372, study PRJNA504923) | tailings metagenome | isolation source: Relicate 1 Philex TSF1 revegetated site | place: Philippines: Tuba, Benguet | collected 2017-08-29
GTAGATGCCCTCGCCAGAGCACTTGGTCACGTAGCCGGCGGCGTCGCCGACCAGGCCCACGCGGCCGCGGCAGCGGTGCGGGCGCGGGTGCTCGGGGATGGGGTGCGCCTCCACGCGGATGATCTTGCCGCCCTCAGTCTTGACCTTGGCGCGGTCGCGCGTCGCCTGCGCAGCCACCAGTGCGCGCAGGCGCGTTCACACAGGTTGGAGCAGGACGGCAGCACGTCACGGCAGCGCTGAGCGTGCGGATTCTGGCCGACCCGAACTACACAGCAGGAACGGCAGCAAAGCAGGAGGTTCTCGCGCAGCAGAGCCACCGAGGAGGCGCGTGCGCACCTGCTGGTACTGCTTGATGGCCGTCTTGTTGACGACGGTGCCCGTGCCCACCGCCACGTGGTCGTACTTGGGGAACACCCAGCCGTAGAAGTCGGGGCTCACGTCGTCGCCCACGTACATCTCGGCCAGGTCCTTGTAGTACTCCATCTTGTCGTCGGGGATGCGGATGCGCTCCTGCGCTTGTTGGTCAGCGCGTTTGGAGGCAGCAGCAGGCAGGTGAGCGGTGCCGCGTGGGGTGCGAGTGGTTCGCGGCGCAGCGGCGTGGCACGGGCGTTGCGCACCTGGAAGGCGATGGCGAAGTCGTACTCGCCCGCGTCCATGTCCTTGGCCACGCGGCTGTTGGCGCCGTCGGCGCCAATCACCAGGTCCACCTCGAGCGTGGTGGGCTTGCCCACCTGGAGAGGGAGCGAGGTGGAGGTGGAAGGCGGGGCACGCATCAGTACGCGCCGTGCCCGTCGGTCCATTGGCAAGGTCCCAGCACCACACACACGCACACACCTTGCCGCCGTCCTCGTAGCTGTTGTAGTGGATGGTGATGGGCGCGTCGCCGCCGGCGTAGTCCATCTTCATCATGAGGCCGTTGACCACCTGCGCAGGTGGGAGCGCAGGGGCGGACGGCCATGTCAAACCTATGGTTGACCCTCGCGGAGGCGTCCCGGCCAGCGGTGGCGAGCGCCAGCCGCCCACATGTGCATCACCACCCATGCTCACCTTGGCGCCGTTCTTGGCGGCGCGCTTGCGCAGGTAGTCGTCAAACACCTCGCGGCGGCACATGCCAATCCACTCGCGCTCGCTCAGCGTCTTGCCCACGTCCACCTCGCGGTTGGAGGGCGAAATCATCTTCATCTTGGTGACGCGGCGGTCAATGATCTCGGCCGGCAGGTCGAACTCCTCCACCATGCAAAGGGGGATGGCGCCACCGCAGGGCTGCGCGTGCGCAGGGCGGCAGGACCAAAGTGAGCACAGCAACTTGTTGAGGCTCTCTCTGCTGCTGCCACTGCTGAAGTCCGCTCCCTGCTCTGCTTCTGCCTTTAGGAGGAGCCTCGCACAAGCACCCAAGTTGTCGTGTCCTCCCCCAGCGGCGCTCCCGCTCGCGCTCCCCCCACTGGCGACGCGGAATCGCGGCGATCCGAGCTCGAGTGACCCCCTCGCTGCGCCGCTCCGCGGATCCACGCAGAGCTGCGGCCGCTGGCCGCCCCAAGCTTCGAGCTGCGCTTTTACCACCCAGATCCATGCCCACCTTGCAGTTGTCCATCTTGCGCTCGATGAGGAACGTCTCGACGCCGCCCTTGGCCAGCGTCTCAGCGGCGCACGCGCCCGAGGGCCCGCCGCCGATCACGGCCACGCGGAGGGGCCTGTTGAGCGTCTCCCCATCCTTGATGGCGTTGATGGCTGGGGCCAGGCCACGGCGCGCGGCCACGGCGCGCGAGGGCGCCAGGCTCACGGCGGGCAGGGCAGCGCCCGCGAACGCGCCGGCATTGCTGGGCAGGATCGCGCGGCTGGGGGTGGCCTGCGGGCTGCTGCGGCACACAGCGGCCTTCTGCTGCTTGGCCTGCTTGGCGCCGGCGGCCGCCAGGGCGGACTTCTGCTGCAGGAGCATCTTCTCGTGTGTTGTGGCGGCTGCGGAAGTCGAGGACTTGGGCCCCTTCAAGCTCCGCGCGCTCGTGGATCCACCGCAAGCCCTGTCGCCCATGCTCCGCGCGAGGAACGAGGAGAAAGGCTATTGCAGGAGGAGATCACACGCTCAATCTTCACTAGCTTTTCCATGGCCCAGAGCGGCCAGAGGGATCAGGCCCAAGCAGGCGGGGCGCCGGTCGCAGGCGCACGCCACACGAGCAGGCATGGAAAAGGACGATTCGGACATGAAAGCGTTCTAATGATGAAGGGCGCCCAGGACTTCTCCTTCCCCCAAGCAGAAAGGCTCTCGCGAAAAAGGCAACGCAATCGCGCGTGGGGCATGAGTACGTACTCACACAGGCCGGGAGGCGCAATCGCAGTGCTGGAAGATCTTGGGAAAGGACCCCGCCGCTGCACCCGTGGCACAACCATGTCTCCGTGTCAACCCCGTTGGATGGTGAAGGCTCCGCGCTCCCGTCAGTTGACCAGCGCGTCGGACAGGCACTGCACCATGTCCAGCAGCCTGACCTGCAGCATCCACTTGCGCAGGTCGCTCCACTGCGCGTCGCAGGCCTGGCGCGCGTCGTCCGCCTCCTTGGCCATGCCTTTGGCCTCGTAGAACTCGTACGCAAACACCTGCGGCAACACGGGCGTGCCCCCCGTTGCTGTTAGGGGGCCTCTCGATCGCCAGCCAGCACACCCGTCACGGATCCTGCTTGCGCACCTGGTTGTTGACCTGCCCCAGGTTCTTGAACAGGCTCTGCAGGTTGGCCACCACGCCCGGCGGGTCGCACACCGACAGACCCTTCCCGACGCCACCCTTGTGCAGCAGCCGGCGGCTGCTGCTGGTGCTGCTTGCAGCGGCGCCACCCGCGTCATTGTCATCGCCGTCATCGTCGTCCCACTCCTGCGCCCCACCCAGCGTCAGGCTGGAGCCGCGCCTGTGCTCGTGCTTGTGCTCCTTGCCGCGGCGTTCCTCGTGGTGGTGCTCCTCGTGGTGGTGGTGGTGGCTGTGGTCATGGCCCTTGGGGCTGGGCGACGAGGGCGGCAGCACTTGCGGGAAGAACTCGAGCACCGCCAGCAGCGACCTGCGGCCCCGCAGCGAGCACACCTTCACGGCGTGAGCGGCGGCGGCCGCAGCGACCACGCCCGGCGCGCTGGCGCAGCACCAACCCGACTGACCTGATGAGCTTCCTGAAGAGGTGGAAGCGCGCGTGGTCGGGCTCCTGGTACACGTGCTGGAACTCCATCACGACGGTGAAGTTGTCGATGATCTGCGGCACCTGGGAGCTGCGCACCATGTGCACCACGTTGGCCACGCCGCCCAGCTCCGCCGACGGCTCCGCTTGCTTGTAGTCCCAAAACAGCCTGTGGTGGCACGAGGCGTAGTGGCACGAGCGTCGTCGTGCTTTGGTGCGTGTGGGACGCCTTGTGGAGGAGAGGTGCAGCGCGCACGACTCGTTTCTCACTTGCTGATGTGGTGGTGCTTCCAGATGATGCCGTCGGCAATGTGCGCCAGGTAGGCGTCGTAGCCGTACCTGCGGGAAGAGCGTGCGCACGTTGCTGGGAGGGAGGTCGTTTTCGAACGCCCGTCAGCGAGCACGGCTTTTTCAAGGCACACGCCGCGGTGCGCACCTGATGCGGTTGACGGTGATGGTGTCCCTGCGCACCATCAAGCAAGGCAGCACGGCGGCATCCGTGTGGTGAATTAGCCGTGCCGGGGCTGTCGCACGCTGTCGGGCGCCCCCCCCAGCTGGCACTCACAGCCACTGCAGGCAGACGTCCAGCCTCTGCTGCGCGTCCGTCGCGTTGTAGTCCACCAGCGCGTGGGCCAGGTCCTGGAAGTCGCCCAGCACCTCGTAGCCCATGTCCAGGTCTGCGTGCACGCGTCAGGAGGCAAAGGGGCGTGCGTTGCGCACCAGGAGCCCGCCCCGCGGCCCCCCTCGCGGTCTACCATTTGCACGCACCGTTCCTGAGCGCGTGCCAGAGGTCCAGCTCGTCCCTGACCTTGACGCGCTGGCCCTTGTGCTTGGTCGTCGTTGAGGAGGGGATGGCGAACGAGAAGTTGCCGGGCATCGCAAAGGAGAAGATGTCCAGCGCCTCACGCGCGTGCAGCAGCGAGATCCTCAGCGGCTTCACGTCATCCGGCCCCGAGCTGGCGCTGAGCTGCGGGAGGGACGCAAAGGCCGTGAAGATCGTCTGGGGCACGATTCTGCGCGCCAGGTCCCAGTAGGTCAGGTCCGCCTGCTTCTGCTGCTGCTTCTGGTGGTCGTCGTGGCGCGCGCCGTGGTGGTGGAGGTCGTGCTCGTGGCGCCGAGCTTCCAAAGCGCCCAGCGCGCAGGAGAGGAGCGCCAGGAGCAGCAGCGGCAGCAGCACAGCCCCGTTGTGCCGCTTCAGTAGCGCCATGGTCACTGTACAACGTGGCGGGCCACTGCTGGGCCGGGAGAGGTGGGGACGTTCGAACGCGTGCATGTGGCGCCGGGCCTCGGGCGTGGTGCCGCAGCACGCCCCACAGTGCACGGTGCAGAGCAAATCCGAGATGCAGGGCGCTGAGGCTGGTCCAACTCACGGCGCTGCAGCAGCAGTTGCGCCGAGCCCTGCGGCCGCGATGTGCGGCGAGGCCGCAAGGTTGTGCGGCGCCATCGCCAGCGCGCTGGAGCAGCTGCTGCAGCACGAGCGTCACGGCGAGGACGACGGCGCGCGCCACGATGACGAGCCGCGGCGCCTGCTGGAGGCGCTGCAGCGCGAGGGCCAGCCCGACCTCGCGCTCTGCGGAGGGCTCTGGGTGCGCGTGCCTCAGGCGCTCAGCGACGCTGCGGGCGCGCCTACATCGCCGCGTGCGTGACTGTTCGGCGCTGGTGCTGCGCGCCGCCGCTCTCCCGCAGGCATTCGGGCAACAAGCGTGCGCCACTTCCGCCTCGGCCGGCGCGCAGCTCGCCACGGCCCTGCTCCACTCGACCTGGTCCGCAGAGGCTGGTGGCTGCAGGCTCTGTGCACTCACCTTGCGAGCCAGGAGGCCTGGCCAGACCCCTGCGGCACGCGTGTGCCTCACCGCAGGGAGCTGGTCATGCGCCTCGACGCGGGCGGCGATTCCGCTGCGCAACCGCCGCCGCCGCCGCTGGCCGCCGCCGAGCAGCGCCTGGCCATGTGCTGCAGCGTGGCCGTCAAGTGGCTGCGGCTCGGCCAGCCGCAGCGCGCGCAGGTGCGCCGCTGCCACGGGCCCCGCTGGCTGCTTCTCATCTTCTTGGGCAAGCGTAGATGCCTCCGTTGCTGCGCACGGTGCTGGCCACAGGCCTGCCTGGAGCTCGTGACAGCGAGCGCGCACGTGGCCAAGCTGAGCGCGACGGCGGCAGAGCAGCAGCCAGGCGCGCCAGAGCAGGAGCAGCGGCGGGAGCACGCGCTGGCGGGGCTGTGCCGGCTGGCCACGCTGAGGGCCCAGGTGCGTGCGACCTTTCTGCTTTGCTCGCTGCGCCCAAATGGCCCCAGCCTGGACGACTCGCTGTTCTCCCCCGCGATTGTGTCCCCTGTTGCCATGCCCTGCCCACCGCCAGGCGCTCTGCGAGTGCGGCTCGTGGCCCGAGGGCGCGCGCGTGGCGGCCGAGTGCACAGCGGCCCTGCTTGCCCACGCCGGCGCCGCCGCCGAGGCGCCCCGCCCGCCCAGGGGCAGCGTCGCCGCCGCCGCGCTGGACTGCGCCGAGCAGTGGCTGCACCTGGCCCGCGCTGTGCCCGCTGCGCCGTCCGCTGCAACCGGCGAGGGCCAGCCTGGGCAGGGCCAGCCCACGGCCGGCGCGGCTGGGCAAGGCGACGGCAGCGGCAGCAGCGCCGGCCACTTCCTGGGGTTGGCGTGCGACCTGGCGCGCCTCGCGGCCCGCGGCGCCGAAGCTGGTGTCACTGTGGCGGCAGAGGAGCCTGGTGTGGAGGGGGAGGAGGAGGGCGGCGTGCGGCGGCGCGCGGGCGGGGTGCTGCGCATCGCGCTGCTGGCGCTGGCGGTGGCGCGCGTCAGGGAGGGGAGGGGCGGGGAGGCGCTGCTGTGCCTGGACGAGGCCGCCACGGCGTGCTGCGGCGGCGCTGAGGGGGAGCGGGAGGCGCAGGCGGTGGCCGGCACGAGGGCGCTGGCACTGAGCCAGTGCGGCCGGCGGCAGGTGCGCGCTGCGCTTTGGCGGCCACTGCAATGTGGCACTCGGCGCACCTCAATCGTTGACGCGCCAGTCGCGTCTCACATCGTTCGGCCGCAGGAGGCGTGGGAGCTCACGCGGCGCATGATGGCCAGCGGGGGCGCGCCCGCCAGCCTGTGCCTCTCCCTCCTCGGCGACGTGCTCGAGAAACGCGACGCGGCAGTGCTGTCGCCCCACGGCGTCGTCTCCCACGCCGCCTTCATGGAGGCGGCGCTGCTGCTGCTCCGGCGCCTCGCCGCGCCCGACGAGCTCTGCGGCGCGGCGCTCGAGCTGCTGCGCCTGGCCGACCAGCACCGCGAGGCGCTGCCGCACCGTGGCGGCGACGCGGCGGGCGAGACGGCGGACGCCCACGACGCGCTGCTCCTCGCGCTGCTGGGGCAGCAGCAACCGTCGGAGGCCGACGCGCCGGCGGCTCGGCTGCGGCAGGCGCTGCTGGCGCTCGGCGACGGCGGCGCGGAGCGGGGCCGGGCGCACCGAGCGCTGTGGTCGCACCTGCGGAGGGCGGCGGCGCGGCACATGCAGCGGCGCGACTACGGGACCGCCGAGCGGCTCCTTCAGGTGATTGGCGACGGACGTGCGGCGAGTAAGCATGGGCGTGCCGATGCAGCCAGAGGCCAGCGTTTCTGCGCTGGCGCGCGACGCGCAGGCGAGCCGGGCGTACGACCCCGGCAGCGCCGCCCTGCGCCGCGACGCGCTGCAGATGCTGGCCACGTGCTGCCTGCTCACCCGGCAGCTGGACAGGTGCGACAGGCACATGGCGTTGCGCGCAGGGGCCGCGGGGGACGCGCGGCGCCTGCGCTCACGTGTGGTCACTCCACCCCTGCTCTCCCTCCATAGGGTGCTGGTGCACGTGCGGGAGGCGGAGAGCGTGGCGGACGAGGCAGCGGGGCCGCACCTCGACCAGGGCGCAGCGGACGCGCCGCCTATGCCTGCCAGCGAGCTGCCCGTGGCCCTGCCCTTCCTGGCGTTCAAGGTGAGGCCACGCGCCGCGAGGGCGCCCCACGTGCTCTGCGTGCTTTGGAGCCGGCGCCGGCGCCTCAAACGCAGTGATGCCATGCACGCGTTGCTTTCTGCAGGTGCACGTGGAGCGGGGCGACGCCGCCAGCGCCGGGCTGGAGCTGCGCAGGATGGCGGCCTGCGCCGACTACGACCCGCACCTCTTGGAGGTGTGTGCATTGAGCTTCACCTCTGGTGGAGCCATCTCTGGCAAGAAGATGATCTCTGGCGAGAAGATGAAGTGTGTTGAGCTTTACCTCTGGTGGAGCCATCTCCTTGCCGGAGATGGTGCGCGCTGGCTTTCACAGTCGCGATCGTCAAGCGCCGCGTGCCGTTGAGGTACGGGAGGCAAGGAAGCGCCCGCTGTGCTGGCAACTTCTCCCTGTGTTGGTGCGCGCGTATGATGCAGATTGCCTGCCAGGAGGCGGGCATGGCGGGCCTGCACGGCGTGGCGGGCGAGGCGCTGGCGCTGCTCCACTCGCACGTCGCGGCGGGCGCCTTCCCCGCCGGCTCGGGGCCCAGCGAGGGGGAGGTGCTTCGGCACCGGCTGGCGTGCCAGCAGGCGGAGGCGGCCCAGCAGCGCCAGGCGCTCGACACCGAGGTGGCGGCGGGGACGGCCGCAGAGGTGGAGCGCCTGGCGCGGGTGAACGAGCTGCACGTCGGCCTCGCCGCGCTCCTCAACAGCATCAACAAGAGGTGCGCGTTGTGTTGCTGTTGGCCATGCGCGCCACCCGCTTTCGCGTCGCGACGGTGACGAGGGCGGCGGAGGAGGAGGCATCGCACGGTGTGCGCGCAGGCTGGCGGCCCTCGGCTTCGACGCCTTCTTCGGGCTGGGCGGCGGCGGCGACAAGCACGAGGCCAAGCAGCGCAAGGCCGCGGTGGCCGCGCTCGAGTGGCTGGGCCACGCCGCGCTGCAGGTCGGCGACGCGGCGGGTGCGTTAGCGAGGCGATCGTCGCGCCACGCCGTTGCGCGTGGGAGCACGCTGCGTGACTCGCTCACTCGACGTTGCACATTGACGATGCGCAGGTCTGGACTCGTGCGCCCAGCCCAGCTGCGTGGCGTTCGTGGTGGCGGCGGAGCTCCTCGCCCACCACCCGGCGCCGACCGCCGCGACGCGCCGCGACCGCGTGCGGGCGGCCTCGCTGGCCATGGTGGGCGCGGTGGCCGTGGGGCGCGAGGAACCGGCCAAGCGGGTGGGCTCGTGGCACCTCGCGCGCAAGTGGGTGGCAAGAGCTGCGGCCGCACGCGTGGCCCGCCCGGCCGACTGCGGCGGCGGCGGATGAGCATGTGCGCGTGGGCGCTCACGCGCCCGCGCAGGATGATGGAGACCGCACGAGCCGTGATGGCGAGCGACGGGCAGAGCGAGGGGGCGGACACCGAGACGGACGAGGGCGGCGCGGGCACGGGCGCTGGCCCCGGGGAAGCCGACGCGCTGGAGCGTGAGCTCAACTTCCAGGTGAGCGCGCATAGCCCCGCCGGCGGCCATGCCCCAGAGCTCCCGCAGCAGAGATCGAGCACCTACAAGCCGTGCCAACTCCACACTTGCTCGCAGGACGTGCTCGTCGCGGTGCTGTCGGACGACCCGCAAGAGCTCGACGAGGCCCTGCTGCACCGCCTGCCCAGCGTGCTGCTGGCTCACCGCCCGCTCCCGCCCCAGCTGCTCGCGCTCGCCAGCCTGCTGCTCGTGCCCGCCTCCACCCCTGGTGAGCCCCCCGCTCCTTCGCCGCCTCTCCGCAATCATCAATCCGGGCCGCTCTCACGACACGTTCCTCCTCGCGCCACGCGTATGTGCGCAGGCGCAAACACCAGCCAGGACGGCAGCCCCAAGCACCCCCGCGCCGCCGCGCTGGCCTGCGCCTGCTTCCGCCTGGCCGCCGAGGCGCTCGCGGGCGGCACGACCACCGCCGCCGACGCCGCGGCCGCCGACCCGTGCGCCAGCTGCAGCGCGGCGGACGTGGGCCTCCTGGCAAAGGTGCGCCTGCGCTTGACACTGCCCCTGAGACTGCGCGTGACGCCTCCGACACGCTGCGCTCACAGCAACAGATTTGCCACCACACACACAAAGAGAGCTGCACGTTCACCGCGCCTGCAGGTCATAATGGCGTGGGTGGACGTGTGCCAGCAGCAGCTGCAGGGCGGCACCCCGCACCAGGGGCGCGGCGACGACGAGCAGGGGCGCGACGAGGAGCTGCTCGAAGCGCTGCGCTGCGCCCTGGCGCTCATCCAGCGCGCCTGCCTCACTCCCGCTCCTGCCGCCGCCGCCCTCGCCGCCGGCAGCGCCACGCCGCTCATGGTCATGGTTACAGCTGCCGGCGCTGCCGGCGCGGCGGACGTGAGGCCTGGGGAGATCGCCGCCACGCCTGCGCCACGCAGCATCAGCGAGAGCGGCGGCGAGGCCAGGACGGGCGGGGGCGCCGCGCCGCGCTTCCCGCCCGAGGCCGCCTGGTGGCTGGTGGTGGCGGCGTGGAACCGCGGCGTGCACCACGCCCGCTTCAACAGGCGAGTGGCGGCGCACTGCCCCTGCGTGCGTGCGTATGATGGTCCTGGATGGTGCAGCTCCCGGCGCTCTGATGTGGTGTCGTGCAGTCGCCCCCGCGCTGTGTGTGTGGTGTGCAGGAGGGAGCAGGCCGGCGCGTTCCTGCGCGCAGCGCTGGACCTGGTGCCGTGGGCGCCCCCGGAGCGGCGGGCGGAGCACGGCGGCCGCATGCGGCAGCAGCTGGCGCAGCTGGCGTGAGGGTGGTCGGGCGTGGGGGCTGCTGGCGAGCTGCAGCTGGCACGGGGGCAGGCGGGCGCACTGACGTGAGGATCGGGCGCGCGCTGCTGTGGCCGACGCGAGGGCGGCTGGCGTGTGCGGCTGGCGCGAGGGCAGGGCGCTTGCATGCTCCTCTACCGTGCCACAGATTTGGTTTTGCAAGGACGCGTGCGCTCGCGCTCTCCTGACAATTGACGCAGCGCCCACACGGAGTCGGACCAGCAAACGACGAAAGAAAGACAAGCCATACTCTCCCACCACCTCTCACACGCGTGCAGGGCCTCCATGCATGCCGCACAGCCTGACTGAGCCACTCGACGCCGCGCTCCAGAAATGTGTCTGACGCCAGTGGCACACGGTACGAGAGCCGTGTCGCTCTCGTACACGGTAAACGCAGTGCTTGCGGATCAGCTAGTGACTCTCCCTATGCGTGCATCTGACGAGGTGAGGAGCAGCACAAACGAAACCAAAAAAAGGAATACTTGGGCTTGCGCCCTGCACTGCCTGCTTTCTCTCTCGCTCTCTGCGGCCCGCGCTGCCCCAAAACGGCCCCGCCGGCCCTCCGACGCCAGCCGTCACACGCAGCCATGCAGACGCGGCGCGCGCTGCCTCACTGCGCCACGGGCGTGCCGGCGCGGCGGTGCTCGATCCAGGTGGGCAGGCCGTTGGTGGGGAAGACTGACACGGACGTGGTGCCGGTCCACACGGTGCTGCGCACGTCCACCACCCAGTCGTAGCGCCGCACCAGCTGAGCCAGGAACACCTTGATCTGCGGGGTGGCAGGGCGCAGCGCGCGCAGCACGCCTTCTTCGACACGGCGCGGCGCGTGCGATCGGGTGTAGTTCACGGGCGCCGGGCCGCACCTGTTTGCGCCCTGCCTGCCTGGGCTGCCGGGGCCTCCGCACACGGTGTCACGTGCAATGCCCCAGCCCCCTCGCCCCTCAAGGCCGCACCTCGCTCTGCGCCAGGGAGATGCCCGCACACATCCTGAGCCCCGTGCCAAAGGGCAGCTGCGCGCCCGGCGCGTTGTGCGCAAACATGAAGCGGTCGGGGTTGTACCGGTCAGGGTGCAGCGGGTCCCGCGCGTCCATCTCGGACGCGGGCCACCGGGGGTCCTGCGGCGTGGCGGAGCAAGGAACGCACGCGGAAGCATGCCAAGCTGAAGGCCCAGCGGTGCCCCCGGGGCCTTGGCCCATCGCCAGCAAGTCTGGCATAATGGGATGCAGACGGTCCTCGCAACATGTCGTGCCGTCGCAACATGTCACCGCGCTCACGACGCACTGTCTGCCCCGAGACGCCGTATTCGTACAGGATCCACAGAGGTAAACAACACCAGCAGGTCATCACGTGTGACGGCTTTGGCGGCGAGAGAACAACGGCAGGGGGAAGATGACGCACCCGCTGCCCCGAGACACCGTACTCGTAGATGATGGGCGTGTTCTTGGGGATGCGGTGGCCCTGCACCTCCACGTCCTCCTGGGTCAGGCGGATGGCGCCTGCGCGCGCGACAAAGCACGACGACGGAGTGTTGAAGGCTGTGGGCTGGCGGCACGCGGCGGGGAGGAGGCACAAGCAGAGCACGACCGCAAGGCCGCGCCGTGCGATGCGCGGGTTGCCTCATTGCGGGCTGTCGACGAGGCGCCGCGCCGCGGCAAGTCCCAGTGAAGGAGGTGGGAGCAGCAGGAGAGACTGTGTGTGTGTGTGTGTGTGTGTGGGATTTTGCATCTGTTTGGACGCCTCGGCGGGGCCGGAGCCCTACTACCGGGCGTATCAGATGCCTCGCAGCACAAAGGCAAGCGAGCCA
>VFQP010005105.1_pt1 | contig 11680 bp, 16 predicted proteins | sample 3512351 | NCBI WGS metagenome assembly VFQP01 (sample SAMN10412372, study PRJNA504923) | tailings metagenome | isolation source: Relicate 1 Philex TSF1 revegetated site | place: Philippines: Tuba, Benguet | collected 2017-08-29
CCCGTGGATGAGCGAGAGCAGCAGCGACGACACGCCGCCGTGCAGCAGCGCCATCTCCAGGCAGGACCTCAGGTTCTGCACGCGGCGCATGGGCCAGGGCACAGGCTAGGGTTGGCTGCTGGCCGGCACGACCCATGTCTGACGCGCAGTTCCCAGGACAAGCAATATGTCGCGAGGATGGAAGCCCTAAAGCCCTAACGCAAGGCGCACCTCCATGTAGCCGTAGCGGTGGATCAGCTGGTTGGTCTGCTGCAGCCATGCCTCCAGCAGACGCTGAAGCGGCGCCATGCTCCTCGCGCGCCGCGCCATGCCGTCGGCACCCAACCCTAGCCCAACCCTAGGCACCGACGGCGTGCCGCCCGCCCTTGGGGTCTTGCCGGGCGTCACCACGGCGTCCGCCACCGCCACCGTGGCCCCCGGGTCCTTCGCCAGCATGCCCGCCACGCTGCTGCCCATCGCGCTAACCCTACCCCCGGCGGCGCTGACCCTAGCCGACGACGGCGGGCCGCCGCTGCGCGGCGCCGCCGGCTTGCCGGCTGCCGCCGCCGGCGACTGCCCGCTCATGTGCACGTGCTTGGCGGCGGGGGCAGGGCTGGCGGCGGCACCGGGCTTGGGTCGGTTGGCGGCGGTTAGGTGGTGGTTGGTGCCGTCGACCGAGCGCATGAGGAGGTTGAGCAGCAGCATGAGCGGCGGCCAGGTGTGCATGAGCACGAGGGCGGCGCCCAGCACCTTGAGGGGGCTCGGCACCCACCCGGCGCCCCGCGCTGCAAGCAGGGCAGGCGGGAGGAGGCCATGCGTCACCGCTGCGCTCACCGCTTCGGCTGCTCCGCACTTTGTTTTTGCGCGCGTGCTTCCATTCGTCCCTTTGTCGTTGTCTTTCCTCGTCCCCTGGCCCCAGGTCAGGGCTACTGCTGCCCTCGCCACAGCGCCACCAAACAGCTCGCATCCTCTTTCCATCTCCCCTCAGCCCAACCCGAACTCACTTGTGCTGGGCGCGAGGTCCGCCGCCGCCCTCGCCGCCGCCACCCGGGGCAGCGGCAGCAGCTCCTGGAAGAGCGCCGCCAGCGAGGAAACCGCGTACGTCGTCAGCGCCAGCCGGGACGCGCCGTCCACCAGCAGGGCTGCCGGGCCCAGCACCGTGGCGGCAGGGCCGCCGCCGCCAGCGCCGCCGCCGCCGCCGGGCGTGGCCCGGCCGGGCGTCGTGGCGGGGTGGGAGTCGGTAGGGCTTTGGGCATGGGGCGAGGGCGGCAGATGCGCGTTGAGGCTCGGGAGCTCGAGCACGGGAGGGCTGCACGTGTGGTCAAACACGTCGGGGTCTAGTTGCAGTGTGGATGGGCGCTCTAGGGTTTAGGCTAGGGTTCGGAGGGCGTGCGCATGCGCGCTCACCTGCAGGTGAAGCGGGAGAGCGGGTGCGCCGCCACGGGCGCCGGCGCGGCGAGCAGCTTGGAGGAGAGGAACTTGCGGATGGAGCGCAGCGCGTGCACGCCCTGCATGCGTCAGGGCTAGGGTTTAAGGCTTAGGGTTCAGGGCTCCGAGCGTCGCAGGAGTGCGCTGCCGCGCGTCGTCCCCTCGCGGCGGCGCCAGCTGGGAGCGTGCTGCCGCGAGGTGGCGGCGGGCCTAGGGTAAGGATTCTAGGGTTGGGCGCGCACCTGGCGGTCCGAGATGACTTGCGGCGCGCTGGCGAAGAGGTCGTGCATGAGGCGCACGGCCGTGAGCCTGCACCTGTCCAGCTGCCCGGCGGATCCGCCCTTGGCCCGGACGGTGGCTGCACGCGCACAATGGGCAGGCAGGCGGCAGCGGCTCACATACTTGGCAGCCCTGCTGTTCTGCCGTTCGCGTCGTGGTGCCGGTGCCTGCTCATGCGTGGCCTTCCTGCCAGCATGCCGGCTACCCTGCCCAGACCCTCACTCACACATGACGCTGCTGTCGACGGCGGCGGCGTGGTTGCTGTACAGCTGGTCGGTTAGCAGCTCCAGCGAGAAGATCGACTCAACCGCCTGCAGCAGCCCTGCCCGGATCATGGCCTCGGCCAGCGACGTCACCGTCTGGGGCACGTCGCCTGCACGCGCATGGCATAAGGGTTAGGGCTTGCGTTAGGGCTTGGCCGCAACGCGTGCCAGGTCCTCCCCTCTCGCCCAGTGCATGTGGTCGCTGGGTCAAGCCCTACGCCCTAAGCGCTGGGCCCTAACTCACCGAGCACGTCCCCCTCAGCGAGCGGCGTGGCGGCGCCGTGCCGGAACAGCCTCGCGCCCAGCGCCATGCAAACCACCGGGGGCACGGGCCCCAGCGACGCCAGCGCGCCGCCGCCCACCCGGGTGGGCGGGCGCGCGCCCGGCGCCCCCGCCCCGTCGCCGCCCGCCGCCGGCCCCGCCGCCGCCGCCGCCGCCGCCGCCGCCGCCGGCACGCCCGCCCACAGCGTGCCGCCCGCCACCGCCGCCTTTAGGTGCGCCGGCGCGTGCGCGACAAAGTTCCCGCCGATGCCTAACTGCTTCCCAGGGCTGGGGGGAGGGCCAGGGCTGGCGGGGGCGGCGGGGGCGGAGGAGATGAAGGCGGCGATGGGGGACTTGGGCGTGGTGGCGGCGGGCGGCTGGCCAGGCGCCTGCTGCTTGGGGTCGGTGAGCTGGACGGCAACGTCCCAGGGGAGTGAGCGCCACTTGACGGGGAGGAGGTAGCCGCGGAGGAGGTGGAGCAGCGTGTGCAGCACCGACCTCAGCACCTGCCAAAGGTTGGGAAGGATTCAACTCGCTAAAGGGAAAGGAAAGGGAACGCTTCGCATCATGGTAGTGATTCAAAGGGGCTGAGAACGTGGTTTGCGCGCCCAGAGAGCACTGGCGCAAGAAGGGGCCTCACCTCCTCGTAGTGCGTGACGTAGCCCTTGGGCAGCCCTGGCCATGCGGTCAAGCCCTGGTCCACCTCGTCGTGCTCGTCGCCCGTGGCCACGGCGTCCAGCGCCACCCCGTCCGCGTTGTACCTGCGGCGAGGTGTTTAGAGAAGGAAAGCAAGAGAGAAAAGACCTTGGAAGCCGAATAGGAAGCGAGTGGGTGGCGTGCCCCTCCTCCAGACAGTGCCCGGCAGCGCGGCTGCGCAGTGCAGTGGACTGCAACTCCGTGGAGTGGCAGCGCTGGTGGCGGCGTGCCCTTAACGCAGCACTCACCCAAGCGCCGCCCACAGGCGCGCCAGCTCGCTCTTCTTCTCCTGCCCGCCCTCCCGCTCCCGGCGCGGCGGGCTGCCCACCCTGCGGCAGCGGGCGTTCCAGAGACAGGCTGGCTTCAGCGGCGCCTGCAGAGAGCCGCATGGAAGATGAAGCACTGAGGACACATGGCACATGGGAGGTCCAACCCTCACCTAGGGCTCCTGGGCGTCACGGCCTGCGAGTCGCCTCCCCTGGAGCTGGACCCCCCGCTCCGCAGCGACGCCGGGAGCAGTGCCACCATGCCCAGCGCGCCACCTGCGCCCCAAAGCGCCGCATACACACGCTTCAGGGCTTAGGGCTTAGGTCACAGCACGCGGGGCACTGAGCAAGGCTGGGAAAGCCATCCGGCGCGGTGCACCTGGGCGGTGGCTGCCGGCGCTGAGGCGGCTGCCGCTGCTCATGCCGCTGCTCATGCGGATGAGCGCGTTCCGGCCGCCGCCGCCGCCGGCAACGCCGCCCGCTCCCGCACCGGCGCCTGCGGATGGACGGGCGGGCGAAAGGGAACCACACGAAAGCGTGGGTGGCACACCCTTTGGGCGCGAACCTTTTGCGCACTGCTGCCGCAGCAAGGTCTGTGCGTTAGCAGAGCACGGGAGAGAAGGCACGCGTGGCCTTGCCTTGCGCACCGCTGTCGGGCGGGATGATGCCGGCGGGGGCGCCCGAGGCGGCGGCGCCGGGCCCGTGCTGCTGCCTCATCAGGACGGTGCGCGGCGAGAGCCCTTGCGCGCGAGGGCTCAGCATGGAGGCGTCCGAGGCGCGGCGGGCGGCAGCGAGCGAGACCGCCGTCACCTGCAGCAGCTGCTTGGAACCTGCGGCGTGGCGGTTGAGGGTGGCAAGATGAGCGCGGCTCAGCTCAACGCTGGAGACTGAAGGTGCAACCGCTGCTAAAACGCGTGGAGGGCTGTGCCAGCGCTGCGCCATAGGATCAGCGCAGCACCCAGCCCATCAGCCCTGGGGCCTTCCCATCAACGCACCTCCAGCGCCGGCGCCGGCGCCCCAGCCAAAGGGCCGGTCGGGGTGCCCCCGCCGCCGCAGCACGCGCTGGTGCACCTCGTGCTGCACGCTGTGGTCCAGCAGCAGCCCGCCCGCCATCTGCTTCTGCAGCCGCTCGGCGATGCGCTCCTGCGCCTGCATGGTCAGGGTTTTGCACCACGCACCAGGGTGGCATTGCTCAGTGGTGGCGTGCGGCGGTGCGGAGCCTGTGGCCGCGCCGCAGCCAGCCGCTCAGACTCCCCCATGCAGAAGAGGGAGTGGGCGAGCGGGTGTCCGCTCAAGCACAGCCACTGCACCGCCACTGTTCCTGGGGCTCAGATGGGGTAGGGTTGCCTGCCCTACCTGAGCGTCGGCCTTGGCCGCCTCGCCAGCCGCCATCACCATGGCCGTGGTCATGGCGTTGGCCACCTCGCACAGCGTGAGCGTCACCTCCTCCACCAGGTCAGTGTGGCCCTCGCACGCTAGCCGCCTGCAGCATGAGGGACGCGCACGGCGGGAAACGCGACTCTGTGCTCATGTGCGTGGTGTGGGCTGGCGTGCGGGACATGTGGAGCGTCCAGCAGTCCAATGCAAGTCCAATGCAAGTCCCGGACGCGATGCAAGTGTATGAGCGCGTGCTTGGGCGGCGCGCACCTGGCTATGGTTTTGGTGGTGGGCAGCCAGCTGTCGGCCGACGTGCAAAAGTAGGGCACGTCGCAGCTGGCAAAGCTGCAGAAGAGGCGCACTGCCGCCATCTGCACGCACACGCCCGTGATTCGGAAGCGGGCGAGCGCAGAGGTCAAGAAACAGGTGATGCCACTCCGCACCATGGAGCAAATCACGCGCTGCGCCAGCTCAAACCATCAAAGGTGCGCAGGGGCGCATGCACCGAATTCCCTAGCCCGAACCCCAGGGCGCACCAGGTCCTTGACCACGGTGAGCAGCTGCGACGTGTCGCCCGCCATGCCGCCCTTGCCCAGCTGCGCCATGCCGCCCAAGCCCTCATTCAGGGCGCCGCGGCTGGCGGTGCTGGCGAGCCGTCCCAGGTTGAGGCTCCGCGCGGACCTGCGGCGATGGGCCGAGCGCGGCCAGCACGCGCAGCACGCGTTGCGGCCGCGTCAAGGCAGGCACGCGTCGTGGGCCGATGCACGCCTTTGTTCGCGGCAGCACAGCCACCAGGCCAAAGCAGCGTTGGGTTTGCACAAACAGAGCGCAAGCAGCAGCAGCCCAAGCGGCAGCACAAACCGGGCGTCGCCACCCATGGAGAGAGCGGGAGGAGCAGCGGCTGCATGGCGCCCACCTCTGCCGCACGATGCTGCCGCGCCGCGCCAGGCTCGCGCGGCCGCCGCCCTCCGCGCCGTCCACGCCGTCCGCGCCGCCCTCGCCGCCCGCCTCCTGCTGCTGCTGCTCGGCGGCGGCGGCGCGACGCTCGGCGGCCAGCAGGTCCGAGGCGTGTGGGTTGTAGTGCGGCGGCAGCGGCGCCGCGCCAAAGATGATGAGGCACTCGCACAGGTGCCGCACCAGCGACAGCTCAGCCTGCGAACCAGGGAAAACTTTACGTCGTCGCATTAGTGAGGTGCGCTCCGAGGGAACGAGGCGAGGCGGCTCGCACGTCGACGTCGACTGCGCGACCGTCAGCTCGGGTCGCGCGCAAGGAGCGTGACAGGTTGGGGCGACTCGCCTGCAAGCTGCGGGGCAGCTGGTGGAACGTCTCGCCCGGGCGGGCCCTGAGCTGCGCCGACACGGAGGAGATGGCCTGAGGGACACGCCGCAAGCAGCACGCGTCACCGCCCGCGTCAGTCCGTCGCTGCCGCCGCGGCAGCGCGGCAGGGTGACAGTGCCGCTCTGCCCCCTGCAGTCTCTCCCTGGTGCCCAACAAGCAATCCCCCGGCGTGCAGCTCGTTTGTGAGCAGCGAGGTGAGCAGCGTGTGGCTGCAGCGCGCTGGTGTACACCGGCGCCCTGGTCTTCCCAGGTGCCCAGCAAGCAACAGTAGGGGCCGGCAGCCTCACCTGGTGCAGCTCATCAGTGAGCAGCGAGATGACGTGCGGCTGCAGCGCGTTTGCGTACAGGCGCACGTTGCCCTGCTGCTGCCCCGCCCTGCAAGTGAGGCAAGCGCAAGTTGCCCGCCCGCGCCCAACTTGGCTGCATCCTGCCCAACGTGCCAAGGACGACGCGCGCGTTGCTGGCCGCCTTCCCTCCGGCACACCTCTAACCACTCCGTGCGCCGCGTCGCGAAGCATAGCAGACGCGCAAAGAGAGAAGCCCTCCGCCGCACCTGCCCTTGCCACCCGGCTGCGGGAGGTCCGGGCTGCTGGCATGGCACGCCACCGCCACCACGCCCTCTAGCACCGGGAACATGTCCTCCCGGCTCAAGCCCAGCTCCATGCTCGCCCTGCTCGGGCAGCACAGGCGCCGGGGCACACGACATGACTGAACGCGCCGCGCCGAGCGTTACGCGCTTGCCAGGAGGCCCACGAAAGGGAGGGGACTTGGGACACTCGCGGAGAACCGCAAGGGAGGGAGCCTGGCTTTGTTGGTTGCATGCCTGCGCCATGTGGCCCGGGCGACTGCCCAAGCCATGCGTCGCCTCGTCGGACTGACTCACTGGTAGGCAGAGGCGAGGTGATCGAGCGCGCCCAGGTGCGCCAGCGCGCCGGCCAGGCACGCCCTGAGGTCCACTAGGCTGGCGAGGAAGGTGCGGATGGGAGGCGAGCCGCCGGGCGCGCCCCGCCGCGCGCTCACCTGCGCAGCGGCCGCGGCGCACGACACGGCGCGAGACAGCGTGCGCGTGGCCTGCTGCTTCCGTTGCCGGCTGATCATGTGCTGGGTGGCTCCCTTCGCCAGTTGGCTGAGGACAGAGTGAGCATGAACGGTCCACCCACGCACCTCGAGGCACGCTAGGTCGTTCACGTCGCGCAGCACCCTCAGCACGCACAGCGCGGCGCGCGCCGTCACTTTGGGCCGCGGAGCCTCAGCCTCGGCCGGCGCCCGCCCGCCCGCCGCCGCGCCGCCCCAAAACTCCTCCTCGTCCTCGTCCTCCTCCTCTGCCGCCGCCGCCTCGCCCTCGGCGCTGCCCGCCCCTCTCGCCGCCGCCGCGCCAAAGCGCATTGGGGAGGAGGGGCGGAACTGCGGCGATCCGGGGCGGAACTGGGGCGAGCCGGGCGAGGAGCCCGGCGCGTCGTCGGCGCTGCCGGCGGCCAGCAGCAGCGAGGGGCGGGCGGGGCGCTTGAGGGCGGGCGACGAGGGCTGGGAGCCGCTGGAGTTGCGGCTGAGCCGCAGCGCAGGCACCTGTGCGCAGCGACAGGGTCGAGGGCTAGCGCATGGGGGGCTCCGGCTGCCCATGGCGCGCCACTTTGCGTGGTGTAGCTGTTGGCCTCAGGGAGCGCCGCAAGGGTGGAGTAGGGCAGCACACTGCATGCGCACCTGACCAGCCGTCGCTGCTGCCTGCTGCGGTCCGCTGGAGTCGCTGACGCGGAGGCTGCTCTTGAGCACGAGCGCGCCAGCGAGCGGAGTCGACGCTTGGTTGTCGGCTCCACCTGCCGCGCTGTTCCGCTTGCTTCCGCCGGTGGCTTGCGCGAGCGGCGGCGCGGCGTCCATGGCGCGCAGGGGCATCACCACGTCGGCCGCCTCGTCCTCGGCCACGCGCACGTCGCCGTCCGGGGAGACACGGAACTTGAACGAGCTGCGCTGGGCGGGGATCTTGCGCTGCTCCGCCTCGTCATCGCCGCCTCCGGCCGCGTGCGGAATGTCCTCCAGCCAAGGCGCGCCTCCCTCCCCGGCGCCGCCGCCGCCACCGGCGTCGCCGAGCAGCGCTCCGAACCCGCCGAAGCTCGCCTGCGCATCAAGCGCCGCCTCGCCTTCTGGCACGGAGGCGATGCTGCTCGCCTTGCGAGCGAACGCGGCGGCGTGCTCGGGCTTGGAGTAGCCCGGCGCGCCGAAGCTGATGTGCCGCAGCTGCGCGACCACAGAACCAGGGCTCTTGAGCCCCGCCGCGACCTGCTGCGCGTCGTCGCCGTCGTCCTGCGCTCGCGACAGTCATCGCCATATGCGTTTCGCACCGCGCCACAGTGTCCTCCCCGACCGCGTCCCGAACAGCAGCCTCACCGGCGTGCCGGCTCGCCTCCGCCTCGCCAGCGGGCTTCCGGTGCGGTTGTACTCTTCTTTGAACAGCAGGGGGCGCTCCGGCGCGAGCTGGATCACAGCACCCAACACGTCCACCAGCAGCAGGATGAAGCCGTTGCCCTGCAGCAGCACGTTGAGGCAGCACATCTCTCGATGCCGCACGGGAACGCTGAGCAGGGCGCGGCCTGTGCGCTTCGCCGTTTCATCTTGAAGCGGTCTGCTCCGTGAACAGGCCGAACGCACCTTGGGTTCGAGCAGCTGCTCCAGCACCGGGCGCCAGAGCTCCAGCGGCGCGCGGCCCAGCCCCTCGATGATGATGGCCAGGCCCCGGAGCAGCGTCTCGTGGAAGCCGCCCACGCGCAGCACGTGGCGCACGGTGCCCGAGCGGTGCTGCTGGTTGCGCGCGTACAGAGCCGCGTGCTGCAGAGCACGCACAGCACGGCACCTCCGCCTGTCTGTGGCCGCCTCGCTGCGCACCGTGCATGCCATCCGTCCTGCACGGGGCCCGTCACCTGTGGCAAGTCAAGCTTTCACTGCTCGCCACAGGCGGCGTCAAGATAGAGTCAAAGCAGCGCCCTCCCCAAAGTCAAGTCTCCTCTACCCGCCAAGGGCGGCTCACGGAAGAGGGTGAAGATCAACGCGCCCTCCCCAACATCAAGTCTCTTCTGCTCTTGCCTCGTGCGGCAGAGACGAACCACAGCGCCCTCCCCTGGGGCCGCACCTGCGGGTGGTTGTGCGGCAGCGGCCGCGACGCCAGCATGGTCGCCTCGTCACCCTTGGCGCACCCGACCGTCACGTGCGGCACGCGGACCAGCTGCAGCACCTCGGCCGTGCGGCGCAGCAGCCCCGAGTCGATGATGGACCACCAGGTGGCCGGAGAGATGGTCCGCACCTGCAAATGGAGCCGGGCAGAAGCAGCACCACCACCGCCACCGCCACCGGCAGAGGGTTTGCGCCCACAGTCGGCTGTGGAGCGCAAGCATGTGAAGCCCAGGGGACAGGTGGGCAAGCAAGCTGTGACTGGCGGAAGGGTGGGGGCGGCGGCGGATGCGTGCGAGGCGTGGGGATCGCCCTGGGGGCGCGGAGGCCTGGCGGAGGGCGGCGGCAGAGCGGGAGGGGTGGGGTGATGGTGGCAGCGGCACTGCAGCGCCGGGCCCTGCTCATCACCTGAGTAGTGAGTGCTGAGGCGGGGCTCCTGCGCCGCCGACGAGGCGGGGCCTGGGCGCCTACACTGCCACGGCTGCGGCGCTCACCTGAGTGCTGAGGCGGGGCTCCTGCGCCGCCGGCGAGGCGGGGTCTGGTGCCACGTGCCAGGCGGTCCGCTCGCTGAAGCGCACAAACTCGGCGACGGCGCTCTTGAGCCCTCGCTGGTACAGCCGCAGCAGCTGGTGTGACACGCCTGCGGCGGATACCGCGGCGGACAGCGGACGTGGGATTCGCACACCCCTGGCCCTGTGGGGAGAGCGCTTCAACCAGCGGAGACGGCGATGTGGGTGGGCGCATCGTGCCATGTGCGCCCCACTTGCCACGTCCGTAGGCTTCGCGCGCCGCAAGCTTGCTGCCTCGTGGTCAGCCTGGCGCACCCCGCCTCCTTGTGCGCCCACGGTCCTGGTGTGCTGACGCGCGCACCTGTGGGCGCCTGGGCCGCCAGCAGCTCCTGCTGCCACGCCGGCAGGGGCTGCGGCGGCGAGGGCGCTTGATGCTGCTGCTGCGCCAGCAGCGCCGTCGCCGACGCCGTGGTGCCGCCGGGCAGCAGCGACAGCACCTTCAGGGCGCCTGTGGCCTTGAGCGTGCTGCTGGCCTGCGCGACACAGCGCGACACGACGCCCTCTTGCCTCCCAAAGCGCGCTTGCAGCGCACGTGCGCCCTGTCTTGCCTGCACGCGTGCTTTCAGAGCTGTTCCGGTGCCACGGCGGGCACTCCCCGCCCGTCATTGCGCGGACAGGCGGCCCGCGCACCTGTGCGTGCTTCTGCTGCAGGTAGCGGTCGTGCGCCTGCACCAGGTTGTCCGCTTGGAGCAGCCAGCGCCGGCAGTGCGTGCCCAGGTGCTCCTCCAGCACCGAGTCGCCCTCTCGCGGCGGGCCCGCCTGCTCGTCCGGCTCCGCCATGGCTCCTGGCAAGTGGCCACCGGGACCACCACCTACTCGTGTGGCTGCTGCTGCTGCTGCTGCTGCTACTGCTCACCGCATCGCCAAGTTTGCTCTCCTCTGCATTGCACGGCGGAATACGGGGTCATCCTCACGGCGGGGCCGCGCTCCGAGGGTGTCGGTCGGCCCCACGCTGCGAGAGCCGAGCAGCGCATTGCGATCGTGTGCTCTTCGCTGAAGCTCGAGCGCGTGCGAGCTCGAGCGCGGCCGGGCCCAAATCGGACAGCTCGCAGCAGGTGGGAAACTTCGACGCACAGAAGTCGCCGCACCCAGACAGAGGAACCAGAGCGCGCAAAGTCCTCCTGCAAGCGTGCTGGCTGTCTGCTTGAGACGCGCGCACGTGATGCGGGCCAGTCACGATCCATGGGCCCTTGCCGGCCTCTGTGGAACGTCTATGCAATGCTGATGATGCCTGTGGGCACGCACTGGCCCGCACGAATGGGCCGCACGCGCGTGCGGGGGTGGCGCGCGCATCGCCTCTAGGGGCCAGCCCCCCCACCACTGGCCACAGCAGCAGAGGATCCAAGCCCCTCGTAGTGCTGCTCTTGATCCTGCAGCCCGGTCGCCGCCGCTCGCTCCCCTGGGAGCCCGCTGGTCCCGCCGCAAGACCTCAGGGCCGCGCGGCAAGGCGCCGGCGTGCGCACGATCGCACCGGCCGCGATCGATGCAGCCTCAGCATGCGCGCTTCATGCGCGTCAGCGAGAGCTTGAAGGCCATGGCGCGCGACTCGTTTGGCGCGGGGATGGAGGAGACTCTGCCAGGTGAGGGCCGAGCGCTGGAGCGAGCGGCAATCGTGCGCCCGAGCCCTGCTGCACGCACCCTCCTGGCCAGAGCTCTGGGCGGGCTCTCGCCCGCCACGAAAACCTTTTCCCCCTTCTCCACCCGGTCAGCTGCCAAACTGCCCCCAGGTGGACGCGCACACCGGCCGCCACGGCACCCAGACCTGCATGCGTGTCTCCACGCGCCCGCAGAAGAGCTGCTGGCGCTGCTGGACGATGACCTCGGGGGCGCCACCCCCGCCGACAACGACGCAAAGCGCCAGCAGCTGCTCGAGAGCCACATCCGCTCCAGAGGCCTGCAGCAGCAACTGCAGCAACAGCATCAGCAGCAGCAGCAGCAGTACCACGGCCACCACGTCGACGCCGCCATGGGCGGCGCGAGGATCCTGCCTGCCCTGCCCCCACTCAACACAGGCCTCCCGCAGCAACCTAGTGCGGCGCAGCAGCAGCAGCAGCAGCCCGCGCT
>VFQP010005106.1_pt1 | contig 11680 bp, 8 predicted proteins | sample 3512351 | NCBI WGS metagenome assembly VFQP01 (sample SAMN10412372, study PRJNA504923) | tailings metagenome | isolation source: Relicate 1 Philex TSF1 revegetated site | place: Philippines: Tuba, Benguet | collected 2017-08-29
GTGCTGCGGTGCCGTGGGCGCAGGTGGGACCACTTGTGCGGGACGCACCTGGACCCGGCGCAGTTCCACCTGACGCAGCAGCAGGTCGACGCAAAGCTGGGGCTGGCCGGCGGCGCCGACGGCGGCAGCAAGCCGCCGCCCGCGGACGGTCAGCGGGCAGAGGCGCAGAAGGAGGAGCGGCAGCCGGAGGGCGGCAAGCGGCAGCCGCTGGCGGCGGGCGAGTGCGAGGACGGGGCCTCCGCGCAGGAGGGCGGGATCCCCGTGGGCAGCAGCGGAGGCGCCGAGGAGGCGGGCTCGGACCACGAGCGCGTGGGGGCGCGGGCGCGGCGGGCGGTGGCGACGCCGCGCAAGGCGGCGGCGGAGGCGGATGAGGGGGCGGAGGCGGGGGTGACGGGCGTGACGACGCGGAGCCGGGCCAGGCGGCAGCACGCCTAGTGGCAGCCTTCTTGCGGCCTGCGTGATTTCCTGTCGAGTCTGCGTGCGTCTTGCAAGTATGGGTCGCACTGTGGCTCTGAGCTTAGCGAGTGCTTCATCTTCATCGTCTGCAGCAGGCAGGCAGGGGAGTGCAGCAGGGCAAAGAGTGGCCCCAGATTTGTGCAAGCGTTTGGGCAAACCCGCGTCAGTTTGTCGTGATGAACGGCTGAAGCACGCGCCCAGCCCCAAAGCAATGGGACGCGACCCACGCAGAGGGCAGGCTCTGCAACGATGTACGGGCGTACGAGCAAGGGAATGAGGCAGGTTAGAGGGCAAGCACTAGGGCAAGCGCCGCCGCTGCGAGCGCCCACACGTTGAGCAGGCTGGCCGCAGCGGTGGCTGCGCTGCCGCCCGGCGGCGGGGGCGACGTGCTGAATGGCCGGATGGGCGTGCCCGACGTGGGCGGCGCGGTGTTGGGGAAGAAGCTGCCGGGCAGGCGGGCGCCCTGGTCGACGGGCGGAGGCGCAGGCGGGGACGGCGGCCGGGGGGACGGCGGCGGGGGCGGCTCCGGGGAGGGCGGGGGCGGGATGGGCGGGGGTGGCCGAGGCGGGAAGGCGGGCCACGCCGGAAGGTCGGGAGGCGGACGGGGCGGCGGGTCGGGCGTCCAGGGCGGCAAGGGGGGCGGGAAGCTGGGCGGGGGCCTGCGGACTGCTTGCGCCATCCTGCACACGACGCCACCATCATCCACCAGCGCGCGCACAAAAAGCTTTTCGGCTCCTGCCCGGCACGAGCGCAAGAACCCAACCCGTGCGGTGCGGTGACGCCGGCACGCCTGCTGCACCATGAGAGCAAGGGATCCCGAGCGCCCCCGTGCGCCGCTCACCTGCGGACGACGGTCATCTCCCAGTCCAGCGTGCGTGCCGCGCACGTGGGGCAGCAGCCGCCCTCGGCGCCGCCGTCCGCCCGCTCGGCGGCAAAGTGGTACGTGCACGCCGCCTCATGGCCGCCGGCGCCGCTGCAGAGCCCCCGCCAGCTGGCGCAGGGGCTGTGGCGCGCCACGGCCACGCACACGAGCGCGCCCTCGTCGCGCCACTGCAGCTGCAGGCCAGAGAGGCGCAGCACGCCGCGCCCCCGCGCGTCGACCAGGTGCCGCACGCTGCCGTCGGGCTGCCGCTGCCCGTCGAACGTCACGTGGAGCACGTCCGGCACGCACTGCCCGTCTGCAGCAGCACCAGCGGCACCACCACCAGCACAGAAGAGAGCGCGTGGGATGTGTGCCCAGCGGTCCCCACGCCACGGCAGCCTCCACGCGTGCACAGCGGTGGGAGCCCTCCCTCCCTCACCTGTGAGGAGCTGCAGCTGCACCGAGTCTGCGTCCTGGACCTTGCGGCAGCAGCCGTGCGCCGCCGCCACCGCTGCGTTCCCCTCGGCGTCGCCGGCGGCGGCGCCGGGGAAGCCGCAGCCCGCCTGCTCGCTGATGAAGCAGAGTTGCACCGTGGGCTCGGCTTTCTCGTCCTCGTCGTCCTCTACCAGGAGCGGCTCCAGCGCGCGAAGCCGGAAGGGACCGGCGGCGCAGGACTTGAATGCTTTGCCGGCGCCGCAGGTGGCCAGCGGGAAGGACGCCAGCGGCCGCAGCGCCGTCAATTGCACGGCGTTGTCCTCATGGGCTCTGCTGCGCGCACGCGATTCGCCGGCGGGAGAAGGTGTTGGTGGAGCTCTGCCGCCGTGCGGCAGAACGGAGGGAGTCAACGATTTGGACTTTCACGGCAAAGCCACGCTCACCTCGCGCCCAGGTCCGAAGAAGAGCCTCGTGGCGCTGCCTGGCAAGCCAACGGCGCGCCTGCGCGGAGGCGAGGAGTGGTGTGCCGCGCTGCTCAGCGCAAGCGCCCCTCTAAAACAGCTTTTCGTGCACTCGTGCAGGCGTGCGGGGGAAAGGCGCACCTGAAAAAAGGAAGCACAGGACGCTCAGCAGCACGAGCGCCTGCGCGCCTCGCCGCCGCATGGCGCCGCGCCTGTGGGACTTGGGCGCGCGTGCTCCCGGCCCGAAGCTGGCGACGAAAGAGAGTGAGCGACCAAGCTTTTGGTCGAGCGCCGCCCTCGAAAAAAGGTGCTCAGCGCTGTGTTTCAGTTCTCCTCCTCCTCCAATTGCGCGCGAGGGCCCTGCGCGTGTGCGCTACACTGATTGGTCAACATCGTTGACCTGAGTCCGCATCACACTTTCGCGGGCCCACGGCTCCAAGGGCCGCCCAGGAAAGGGAGCGCGCAGTCGCAGCAAGCCCACTTCACACATGACTTGCGCGCCTGGTGCACCCGCACCACCCGGGTGGGCCGCTCCCAGACGAGCGTGCGCATGCATGGCTGCCCCACATCCACGCAACACCCGCTGAAGATATGGACTCCGCGACGACGCTTGCAGGCTTGCAGGCGCAGCTGGCCTCGTTCCAGAAGCGCGTGGCCCGGCACAATCATGCATCAGACGCGGCCGCAGCGGCGCAGCAGCTGCTGTCGCAGATCCAGGCCCTCACGCTCGAGCTGGAAACGCTCAGGGCCGCACAGGAGGAGCGCCTCGCGTCCGCCAGGTGCGACCATGCGCAGAGCTCCACAACATGCGCGCCGCCCCACTGCCCACCGCCACACCTGCCCAGCAGCGTGCTCGACCAACGCAGGCAGCACGATGAGAGGGGCCAGGCCTGCCTCGCGCGCGGCGAGTGGCGCGAGGCGCTCAAACACTTTGACGCCGCCGCACGCGCCGATGCGGGAGGCAAGGGGGGAGGCGCGGCGGGCGTGGCGCGGTGGCGCGGCGTGGCGGCGGCGGCGCTCCGCCTCGGCCACCCGGCCACGGCCCTGGAGGTGAGTTCCTTCGCTCGCCGAAGCGCACAACCACCCCCACATCACGCCGGCGCGTGGCATGTGCAACGCTCCTCAAACACGCAACCCAACGCTCCTCAAAAACGCACGCAGGCGTGCGAGCGGGCGCTCTCCGCGGCGCCCGACGACTCCCAGGCCCTGGCTCTCAAGGCAAAGGCCCACGAAACGCTGAGGCAGTGGCAGCACGCAGAGCGCGCCTGGGCGGCCGCGCAGCGGGGCAGCGCGGCGGAGGAGCGGGAGGAGGCGGCCGCCGGCGTGGCCCGCTGTCGCCGTGCCGTCGAGCAGCAGGTGCCTGCCGGGCTGCCTGGAAGCAGAGATCGTGCACGGCTCTGACTCAGCAGCGAGGAAGTCAGCCTGGGCTGTTGCTTTTGCTTCCACGGGCTGCCGCCGCAGGAGCAGGCGTTTGCGGGGCAGGCCTCCTCGCGGCCGCCGCTGCCCGCCAGTCTCCCGGCCAGGGACGCCGAGGCGCGCCTGGCGGCGGCGCAGGAGGCGCTGCGGCACTCGCCCTCCGACCCGGTGCGAGCCGCCGCCTGCCAACGGGGGGAGGTGTGCGGCGTCGCGGGAGTGGAGGCGGAACCACTGCTTGCCATCACGTGCACGGCGGCGCAGGCGGCGCAGGCGCGGCACGCCGAGGCGCTCGTGCTCTGCGGGCGCCTGGACGCGGCAGAGGCCGCCCTCGGTGCGCCCTTGGGGCAAGCAGGGTCTGCGGGGCGGCGGCGGTGGCAATCGCGCCACCACGCTTGTGCGCTTCTGCGCCCTGGACGTTGCCTCGCGCGCCTCGCGCTGTGCGACCTGGCAGGTGGCCTGCCGGACGCCACCCGGGCGTACCTGCGGGCCGAGGCGGCCGTCCGCCGCGGCGATCTCCAGCAAGCCTGCAGGTACCGGTGCAAGCGCCGCCTGTGCCTCGTCACCTCGTCTCCTTGGGGCTCTGGCTCAGGCTCGTGCGCCGTGCACTGGCGCGCGAGAAGATGTGAGGTGCCTGCCCACGGGCCTGCCTGCACACAGGCTACTCGAGGGCCCGGCGGCGGCGCGCGACGAGCGCTGCCGGCTGCTGCTGGGCGCGGCCACGGAGGCGCGGCGGGCGGTGCGGCACGCGGAAGCGCTGCTGGACAGCGGGCAGCTGGCGGCGTGCGTCGCGCACGTGGACGCGGCGCTCGCCGCTGCCTGCGCTGACGCCGGCGGCGGGGCGGGCGGTGGCAACTATGACGGAAGCAGCGTCAGCGGCGTGGGTGGGGACAAGGGCAGCGGCGGTGGGGCGGGAATTGCCGGCGCATCGGGCGACAGCGTGGGTGACGGTGGCAGCATGTCGATGCACCTGGTGGTCTGGCAGGAGCTCCTGCTGCTCAAGTCGCAGGCGCTCTGGCGCATGGAGGGGCAGCAGTGGCGGCAGTGCATCCCGGTGCGCACCTGGCCGCCCAGCGCCACAATCACTCGCTCGCACGAGCATGTGGGAAGTGCGTGCTGTCTGAGCGTGCGCCCGCCCCGCCCCACGCCTGCTCCGCAGGCGCTCTCCCTGGCGCTGCAGGACAGCGCCGCCGGGGCGGGCCCGCAGCAGCACGGCCACCACTGGCGCCGGGCGCCGGACGCGCAGTGGCTGCTGGCGCGCGCGCTGGCGCGCGACGGGCGCGCCGAGGACGCCTTTGCCTTGCTGCAGCGCTTGCAGGTCTGTGGTCCATCACCACACGACTCCAAGCACCACACCGCGCTGCGTTACTGCTCATCATTGTGGCCTGCTCGCCGCTCGTCGCAGGCGTCGCAAGCGGCGGCCGGCTCGCCGGCCGGCGGCGTGGCGCGCGCCGAGCTGGATGCTGCGCTGCGGCAGGCGGCGCAAGCGGCCCTGGTGGCGCGGCAGCAGCGCCGCCAGCGGCAGCAGCAGCAGCACGCCGGCTCCGGGCCCCAACAAGCCGGTGCGCCGCACGCAGGACGTTGCACCGCCCTGCTGTGCTGTGCGTGCTGTGCGAGCGACCAACGTGGCACGAGGCATGAGGGGCGTCGTTCTCCACGCCGTCTGCCACACGTGCAGGTGTGGGGCGGGCGGCGCCGGAGGCGGATGAGACGCGGCGCAGCTGCGACCTGCTGGGCCTCACGCCGCAGGCACTTGCAGGCCTCTCTGTGCCCGAGCTGGACAGGTGACTAGATCATCTCTGCACACGTGGCCTGCGGTGTGAGCTCGCCCTGGAAAAAAAGCCCTGGCGCTTTGGTCTCCGCCCCCCGCAGAGTCGGTGGTTGCGCCGCGCCTCGCGCTGCAGGTGCTGGCGCAAGCGCGCCGCCCTGTGCCACCCCGACAAGCAGCGCGCTCAGCCCGACGGCGCTGCCGCTGGTGGGCGGGACGCTGCGGCCGGGTTCGTCGAGCTGCGCCGCGCGTACGAGCACCTGCTGTCCGTGCTGCGCGCCTCCCCCGGGGGCACCCAGCCCTGACCTGCTTCCGGAGCAGCGCTTGCAACCAACGCTCGAAAGGCGCACGCAGAGCGCGGCGAGGCTCGCAGCAGTCCGGGCCCGCGCGCAGCTGAGGGCCAACTAGCCAAGTAGCAGCAACTCGCAAACGCGTCAGACCGACGCCACGACCGAGGCAAAACGTCCGAGCAAAGGGTGGTGCTGGCCGGGAAGCTCCCAGCCAGACGCGGGAGGCAGTCGCGCGCGCAGAAATCGTCACGCCAAAAGCTCGAGGGCGGACACGGCGGCCCCGCGCACGCGCCGCGCGCGCGGTGAACGAAATGAGGTGTTCTGCCTCATGGCTCCTCCTCCACCTCCACCTCCACCTCCTCCTCCACCTCCACCTCCACCATCTCCTCCTCCTCCCCCTCCTCGACGGCGCCGCCATGGCCGTTGTGCTCCACACCCGCCACCGCCGCCGCCATGGCCGCAAACAAGCCCCCGCTCCCGTCCACACCCCCATCCGCCGCCGCCTCCTCGCCCTCCCCACCCGGCAGCCCACGTGGCGACGACGGACCGCCGTCACCGCCCCTGTCCGCCACCGCGCCCCCACCGCTCGACCCAAACCGGAGCGGGTGCGAGCCAGCCCCCGCCGGCGCCGGCGACCCGCTGCCGCCGCCGCCGCCGCTGCGCCCGACCCCGCCCACGCTGCCGTTGCCGCCAAACGAGAGCGCAGGCGACCCCATCTCCACCACGCTGTCCAGCGCGGTGCTCCGGCCAGACACCCCGCCGGCCAAAGCCAACGCCGCCGCAGTGGACGCCCCGCTGCCCCCCACATCCACAGCGTGCGACGCCAGGGGACTGCCGCCGCCGGGCGCGATGACCTGCGGCGGCGGCGCTGCCGCCGCACCCTGGCTGTGCTGCTGCTGCTGCGGCGCCGCTGCAGCGGTGGCGGCAGGCGTGTCGCTGCTGCCGCGGCGGCGCAGTGGCGGCGGCGACGACGGGTCCGCCTCGGCCGGCGCGCCGACAGCGAGCTTGAGGGAGAGAGAGAGCGGCGGCACCAGCAGCCGCGCCACGGAGATCGACGAGGTAGCCACCAGCGGTGAGCCCGCCTGCTGCTGCTGCTGGTCCTCCTGCGTCGCGACGTCCGACCCGCTGCGAAGCCCCGGAGCCAGCGCCAGCGGCGGGACGGGCAGCTTCCGGGCAGCTTCCGCAGCGACGCCGCCGCCGTCGTGCGAGGGCTCCTCCTCTGCGTCGTCCACCGCCGGCGGCGCCGGCGCCGGCAGCGCCAGCTTGCCCGGTAGAAGCGCCGCCCGCGCCGGCGCCACCGCCGCCGTGACCACCGCCACCGACCCGCCGCCGCCGTTGCCGCGGGCAAACGCTGCCGCCGCCGCCGCCGCACCCGGGCTGCGGGGCAGCGGCAACGGGCTGCCTGGCGGCGACGGGTCGGCGTCCTGGTCGCCCTCGTCCAGGCCGAGGAGGCTGCGGGTCTTGCTGCCTGCTCCGCCGCCGCCGCCGCCCTTCTTGGGGCTGTGCTTGGCTTTGCCCTTGCCCTTACCGCCGCCGCCGCCTGGCTGCGGCTTGGCTGGGCTGCCCGGCTGCTGCTGCTGCTTTGATGAGGAAGCCTGCGGGCTTGCCCCCGCTGCCGCGGAGCGCGTCGCAGCGGCGCTGGCACCTGCGCCGCCGCCGTCCTGCCTGCCAGAGCCGCCTGCGCCGGCCCCGGCGCCCGCTCCCTCCTCCCGACCCTGCTGTGCCTGCTCCTCCTCGTCCTCCTGCTCCGCCGCTTCCCCGGCAGCGCCCTGGGGCGACGCCCCACTCCCCGCCGCCGCCGCCGCGTGCGGCGGGGCCGGCAGCGACGTCGGTGTGCCGTCGCCCGCCGCCTCTGGCGGGCTGGGCGCCGCCGAGGCGGCTGAGGGCGGCGTGGTGGGCAGCGGCGCCATGTGCCTGGCGGTGGGGAGCGTGTACGCCGAGCTTCCAGAGCCCGCTGAGGAGGACGAACGGTCCGTGACGCCACCCAACGGGTGGCTCAGCGCGGCGGCGGGCGCGTCGGTGGTCGCCGCCGAGGCTGCTGGGCTGGGCGCTGCGCTGGGCGCGGCGGCGGCGGCCGCGCCGGACGGCTTGGAGGAGGTCGGCGTGGAGTTCGCCGCGGCGGCGGCGAGGGGGAACGGCGTGGGCCTGGGGCCGCGTTGCAGCAGCGGCGGGGAGGCGTCGGCGGGAGGCGGAGGTGCTGTGGAGGCAGGGCCGGCGGCGGAGGTGAGGTTGAGGCGGGGGATGGCGCTGGCGGGTGGGGAGGGGGCGCGGGGGAAGGTGGTGGTGGTGTGCGCCGGGCGCGCCGGCGGCGTGGCGTCAGTGTCGTCGTCGCCGTCGGATTCGCCGTGGGCGGCGGCGGCGGGCGGTGCAGGGACGACGGACTTGAGGCGCAGCGAGGCGGAGATGGGGTGGGAGTGGGGGTCGGCGCTCGTGACGGTGGCGTGGGCAGAGGCCTGCGGTGATGAAAAGTGCGCGTGCGAGGAAAGCGTCAGCGCATCGCTGCGGGGAGTATGGACATGCCTGTTGGGCGCAGAGCCGCGTCCCTTCAGCGGGCCGGAGCCTTTGCTTGCCCACGCTATCAGGTATCTGACGGGCACGGTGGGTGGGCTCCCGGCCCCGCCGAGGTGGCCCAACAGATGCAAACCCCAGCACACGCGACGTGCACCTGCTGCATGCTGGCCAGGTGCCTGACACACCCCTGCCAAGAGCCGACCATTTCCTCCACGCACGTGCTGCATGCTGGCCAGGTGCCTGAGCAGCGCCACCAGCGCCTCCCACCCACCCACCCACCCACGCACCTGCTGCATGCTGGCCAGGTGCCTGAGCAGCTCGTCGCGCTGAGCCACCAAGGCCTCGTAGCGCCCCTTGAGCGCCTTGTGCCGCGCCACCAGCCGCACGTGCGTGTCGCACAGCTGCTCGTTGGCCTTGTCAAACTCGGCGTAGCTGGCAGACACCTGCGCGCCGCGGGTTAGGGTTAGGGTTAGGGTTGGGGCGACGGGCACGGCTGCCGTTGGGAAGGGCGCGTCAGCGCGCGAGCGGGCGTGCGTTTACCGGGCTGCGGACGCCCTTCCTTCCCGCCAGCTTCCGCTCGCCTTCTCGGGCCACTCCTGGGGCCGTGCCCGAACCCTGACCGTTCCTACCGCCCAGCTTCCGCTCACCTTCTCGAGCCACTCCTGGGCCACCTGCTCCCGACGCTCGGCGTCGCTCGCTGCACGCGCAGCCTGCAGGCACCACAAACGCAAAACGCCACCCATACATGGGATCCGCGGATGCCCATGCCCACGCGCGGCCAGCGGCGAGTCCCGCCCTGCCCTCGTTGCCACCAGCACCCTCTCCCCAGCGGCCCCCCTGCGCCGCACCTGCTCCGCCTGCGCCTCCACAACATCCCCCCCTCATCAGCATCCGCCACCCAACCCAGCAACCCCTCCGCACCTGCTCCGCCTGCGCCTCCAGCGCCCCCCGCTCCGCCTCTAGCGCCGCCACCCTCGCCTCCAGCTCCGCCCGCCGCCCCCGCGCCTCCGTCAACGCCGCCTCCAACCCCCCCTCGCCGCCGCCGCCGCCGCCCTCCCCACCCGCAACACCCCTCGCCGCCGACGACGACGGCAAGCCCTCGGCGGCGTCCTCGGCAGGCGAGGCGCCGGCCTGCCGAAGCGAGGCGAGCTCCGCGCCCTGCTCCGCCAGCTGCCGCTGCAGCGCCGCCAGCTGCTGCTGCAGCGCCGCCGCCTCGGCGCGCCCCGACGCCGCCTCCTGCTTGAGCCTCGGCACGTGCTGCTTGAGCGCCTCCAGCTGGTGAGGGTCCTGCATGCGTTAGGGTTTGGGGCGCGAAAGTCCGTCTGGCAGGCGAAACGACGCGCTGCTGCCGCGGCGGCTACCAGAGGGCAGGCAGTGCCCCGTGGCGGCGCCAATACTCACCATGGACACGCGGGGCGAGCGCGTCGCCGTGCGCCCCGCCGCCCGCCACGCCAGCGGCACGCCGCCCGCCGTCCCGCTCCGCTCCCGCACCCGCTTTCCGTCCCCAGCCGCCGCTGCCGCCGCCGCCGTGGACGCCGTGCCGGCGGTCGACGACCGCGGCCTGGGGTCCGCCGCTTCCGTCTCGCTGCTGGCGCCAGACCCGCCCTCCGGGCCCTCCTCCTCCTCCTCCACAGTGGGCCGCTCCAGCGCGCCGCCGCCGGCCCGCGCGCCCGCCGCCGCCAGGGCGGGCGCCGCGGCGAGGCCTGGGAAGCCGGGCCCGGGCGGCATGGGCAGCGTGAGGCACACGCTGTTGGTGCTCTCGCGGGCCTGGGAGGAGCGCGGCGGCGGCGCGTTGTGGAGAAGCGCGGCGGGCGCGTCGGAGGCCACGGGCGCCGGGTCCAGGGAGCCCCACACCTGTGCATGCAGGCGCGCAGGGAGGCGAAGGCCGGCGAGCAAACCCCTGGCGTCGTGCGCCATTCCCCCGCTGGGCGCGCGTGCTGCGGCGGGAGAGGGCGATTGGATTCGTTCGAGCACCCACTGTGCAGCGCAACGGAACGAACCTCTTCCACCCCGCGGCGCGCACCTCGCCGGCGCCGGCGGACGAGGCGGCGGTGGCGTCCGTGGCGCGCGGCGACGACTCTGCTTGCAATTGCTGCTGCTGCTGCAGCGGCGGCGCCAGCTGCTGCTCGCCCACCACGCGCTGCAGCTCGTGCAGCACGCTGCCGTACACCTCCACCTGCGGCATGCCGAGGCACGCGCGAGTCTTTCTTCGGGTGAGTCACTTTGACACGCAGAGGCACGCCGCCTCGCCAGCACCCAGGCCCGCAGCGCGTGATGCAGCACCTGGAGCCTGCCTGGCCGTAGTATGCGTGTCGTGCAGAGGCGCGACAAGACTAGAGGGACGCGTGTCGCCCTAGTCTTCCACAACCACGCCTGCCAACGTCTTCTTTCTTTCTTTCCTTCTTCCCTTCGCGGCAAGGCAAGGCACGGACCTGCGAGGCGAGCGTCTCGTTGTCCTCGTACAGCTCCCGGGCGCTCTGGTGCGCGTCCTGCAGCTCCGCCTGCAGCGCCGCGACCTGCGGGAGGAGGGCGCCGGCGTCGCCATCGCCACCACACGGCACGCTCACGCGACACGCACACGCACACTTCGCACGACGCGACGCGACGCAACACGCCACAGCACGCCACGGCACGGTGCAGGCGGCAGAGCGAGGGGAGGAGCGGCACGGCAGCGGCGTCGACGCGGCCCGTTTCTGGCGGTGCGTGAGTTTGGAAAAGCCCACGGGAAAAGCCCACAGAGGAGAGAGAGAGTGACGCCGTGGGCCGCACCTGCTCCTCGAGCGCTCCGCGCTCGGCCAGCAGCGCCGCCGCCTCGTCGCGCAGCCGCTGCGCCTGCCCCTCCGCCGCCTGCAGCCGCTGCTCGGCGCCGCGCGCCGCCTCGCCCAGCTCCCGCTCCAGCTGCGCCACGCGGGAGCACGCCGCGCGCCACTCGCCCTGCGCCGCCTGCAGCTCGGCCTCCTTGGCCCGCAGCTCCGCCTCGCGGGACTCGGCAGCGCCGCGCAGCGCCTGGAGCTCGGCGTCGCGCGAAGCGATGGCCTCCTCGCGCGACGCCACCTGGCGAGTTGCGTGCGGGGCGCGACGTCGGCTTGGTGAGCGAGCGCCACATCGCGCTCGCCGAGTCCAGGCCACACGGTCTGTGCGTGCCCCCAGCTTCCACGGTGCCCACGCTGCCGCCATCCCTTTGCGCGCGGTGTGAAGACGCTTGGACTCCCTGCCATCGCCGAGCGCCACCTAGGCGAAGGCTAATGCAACACGACAACGACGACGACAGAGAGAGAAGAAGGGCTCTCACCTGCGCGTCGCGGGCCTGCAACTGCACGCGCAGCTCGACCTCTTGCGCCTGGCCCTTGTCCACCACCAGCTGGAGCAGGCCTCGCTCGGCCTCGGCCTCGGACAGCGCGAGCTCGAGGCGCAGCGCGCGCTGCTCCGCGTCGGCGGCCTGCGCCTCGACCGTCGTGAGGTGCTCCCGGTGGGCGTCGCGCAC
>VFQP010005107.1_pt1 | contig 11679 bp, 9 predicted proteins | sample 3512351 | NCBI WGS metagenome assembly VFQP01 (sample SAMN10412372, study PRJNA504923) | tailings metagenome | isolation source: Relicate 1 Philex TSF1 revegetated site | place: Philippines: Tuba, Benguet | collected 2017-08-29
TGCTGGAGTACACCGGCGCCTTCATGCAGCTCTACCGCCTGGAAGGCTGGTACCTCGAACGCACGGTGCACTACGTCAACCGCGTCGGCATGGACCATGTGAAGAAGAGGATCCTTGAAGACCACGAAGGCCGCAAGGCGCTGTGGGCGCAGTTGCAGTTCGCGCTCGATGGCGAACCCGACCCGTGGTTCGAGCACCAGAAGGCCGCTGTCGACACGCGACAGTTCATCCCCATCAAACCGGTGGTCATGGAAGGGAGCACGGCATGAAAGAGTGGATTCCCATTGCCCGCGTGGACGAAATCCCCGTGCTCGGTTCGCGTTGCGTGCAACGCGATCACGGGCTGGACGTGGCCGTGTTCCGCAACGCGCAGGACGAGGTCTTCGCCCTGCTCGATCGCTGCCCGCACAAGGGCGGCCCGCTGAGCCAGGGCATCGTCTTCGGCACGCAGGTGGCCTGTCCGCTGCACAACTGGACCATCGGCCTGGACAGTGGCTGCGCGAAGGAGCCCGACGAGGGCTGCACGCCGCGCTTCGCGGTGAAGGTGGAGGATGGGGTGGTGCACCTGGACGCGCATGAACTGAACAGCCATGCCGTTGACCTGACCCGTCCCGTCGCCGGCCCGGCCCGACGCACCGCCCTCGCATGATGCCCATCACCACCCGCTCGACCTGCCCCTACTGCGGCGTGGGTTGCGGGGTGCTGATCGAAAGCCAGGGCAGCCAGATCACCGGCGTGCGAGGCGACCCGCAGCACCCGGCCAACCTGGGCAAGCTGTGCACCAAGGGCCAGACGCTGCACCTCACCGCCTCGCCGGCGATCGCGCAACAGACGCGCCTGCTGCAGCCCCTGCAGCGCCTGCAGCGCGACGCACCGGCACAAGCCGTGGGCTGGGACGCCGCACTCGACCTCGCCACCGACCGGTTCGCCTCGGTCATCGAACAGCACGGCCCCGATGCGGTCGGCTTCTACATCAGCGGCCAGTTGCTCACCGAGGACTACTACGCCTTCAACAAGCTCGCCAAGGGCCTGATCGGCACCAACAACATCGACACCAACTCGCGCCTGTGCATGAGCAGCGCGGTGGCCGGCTACAAGCTCACGCTGGGCGCCGATGCGCCACCGGCCTGCTACGACGACGTGAACCACGCGCAGTGCCTGTTCTTCGTCGGCAGCAACGCGGCCTTCGCACACCCGGTGCTGTTCCGCCGCATCGAGGAAGCGAAGCGCAACAACCCCGGCATGAAGGTGATCGTGGCCGACCCGCGCCGCACCGACACCGCCGGCTTCGCCGACCTGTACCTGCCGCTGCAACCGGGCAGCGACGTGATGCTGTTCCACGGCCTGCTGCACATCATGCTGTGGGAAGGCTGGATGGACAGCGCGTACATCGCCGCGCACACCACCGGCTTCGATGCGCTCAAGGCGCTGGTGCGGGCGTGCACGTCCGAGCGTGTGGCGCAGGTGTGTGGCCTCAAGAAAGAAGACCTGTTCACCGCCGCCCGCTGGTTCGCGCAGTCGCCCGCCACACTCAGTCTCTATTGCCAGGGCCTGAACCAGAGCAGCAGCGGCACCGCCAAGAACGCCACCCTGATCAACCTGCACCTGGCCACCGGCCAGATCGGCAAGCCCGGCGCCGGCCCGTTCAGCCTGACCGGCCAGCCCAACGCCATGGGCGGGCGCGAGGTGGGCGGCCTGGCCAACCTGCTGTCGGCCCACCGCGACCTGGCCAACCCGCAGCACCGCGCCGAAGTGGCCGCGCTCTGGGGCCTGCCCTCGGTGCCCGAGAAGCCGGGCCTGACCGCCGTGGAGATGTTCCAGGCCGCCGCCGATGGCCAGTTGAAGGCGCTGTGGATCGCCTGCACCAACCCGGCGCAGTCCATGCCCGACCAGGCCACCGTGCGCCGTGCGCTGGCGCGCGCCGAGTTCGTGGTGGTGCAGGAGGCCTACGCCACCGCCGCCACCTGCGACTTCGCCGACCTGCTGCTGCCCGCCACCACCTGGGGCGAGAAGGACGGCACCGTGACCAACAGCGAACGCCGCATCAGCCGCGTGCGTCCCGCCGTACCGGCGCCGGGCGAGTCCCGGCACGACTGGCGCATCGTGGTCGACTTCGCGCAGCGGCTCGAAGCGCGCCTGCGCCCCGGCCAGCCCACGCTGTTCCCCTACGCCGATGCCGAGAGCCTCTGGCTCGAACACCGCGAATCCACGCGCGGCCGCGACCTCGACATCACCGGTCTTTCCTACGCCATGCTGCAGCAGCAGGGGCCGCAGCAATGGCCCATCCGGGCCGGCGAAATGCAGGGCACGGAACGCTTGTACGAAGACGGCGTGTTCCCCACGCCCGACGGCCGCGCGCGCTTTGCCGCCCTGCCCTTCGTGCCGCTGGCCGAACCGCGCGAATCGCGCTACCCGTTCTCGTTGACCACCGGCCGCCTGCGCGACCAGTGGCACGGCATGACGCGCACCGGCACGCTGGGCCGCCTGTTCGGCCATGTGGCCGAGCCGTCGGTGCAACTGCACCCGCAGGACATGGAACGTCGAGGCCTGAAGGACGGCGACCTGGTGCACGTCACGAGCAAACGGGGCTCCATCGTCGTGCCGGTGCAGGGCTCGGCCGAGGTCGGCCTGTCGCAGGCCTTCATGGCCATGCACTGGGGCGCCGAATACCTCAGTGGCGTCAGCAGCACCGGCGACGTACTGGCGGGCGTGAATGCGCTCACCACGTCGGCGCACTGCCCGACGTCGAAACAACCCGAACTCAAGCACGCGGCGGTGAAGGTGCTCAAGGCCGAGCTGCCCTGGTCCCTGCTGGCCGTGGCCTGGCTGCCTGAGGCGCAGGCCCTGGGCGCGCGCGAAGGACTGCGCCCGTTGATGGCGCGCTTTTCGTTTGCTTCCTGCGTGCCGTTCGGGAGGGAGCGTACCGGTGTGCTGTTCCGCGCGGCCGCCCATCAAGCCCCCGAACCGGCACTGGTCGAACACATCGAGACCTTGCTCGGGCTGTCCACCCCCGACGCGCTGCGCTACGCCGACCGGCGCCTGGGCCAGCGCCGCACCGCGCGCCTGGTGCGCGATGGCGAGACCACCCGGCTGGAAGGCTTCGTGCTCGCGGGCGACACCCGTGCCGAGGTCTGGATCAAGCCCCTGCTGCAGGACGAACTGCCGGCCAGCGCCTATGGTCGCCTTTTGCTCATGCCCGGCGCCAGGGCGCCAGTGGCCATCGAAGCCCGCGGCCAGCAGGTCTGCACCTGCTTCAACGTGACCGAGAACGCGATCCGTGGCCGCCTGCAGACCTGCGAGGGCAGCGAGGCCGAACGGCTGGCCGCCCTGCAATCCAGCCTGCAATGCGGCACCAACTGCGGCTCCTGCGTGCCCGAGCTCAAACGTCTGGTGCGCGAGACGGCGCGCAGCCCTGCAGCGGCCATATAACGCGAAGTCATCAAACTTCCCGGACAATCCGAAAAACATCGCCCCCATGGGAATCAGCCACTACATCAAGGACATCGGCCGCGGCAAGGAAGGCGCCCGCCCGCTCACGCGGGAGCAGGCCGCCGACCTGCTGGGCCAGGTGCTGGACGGTGCCGTGAGCGATCTCGAGGTGGGCGGCTTCTGCCTGGCCATGCGCATCAAGGGCGAGACGCCCGAGGAAATGGCCGGTTTCCTGGACGCCGCCCATGCGCGCCTGCTGCGCCTGCCCGACGCTGGCCACCCCACCGTCGTGCTGCCCAGCTACAACGGCGCACGCAAGCTGCCGGTGCTCACGCCCCTGCTGGCGCTGCTGCTGGCGCGGCAGGGTGCGGCGGTGCTGGTGCATGGCACCGCCACCGAAGACAAGCGGGTGCCCGCCGAAGCGGTGTTTGCCGAACTCGGTGTGGCGCCCACCATGCGCCTGGCCGCGCTGCCCGCAGGCGAGCTCGCCTTCGTGCCGACCGAGGTGCTGCTGGCCAGCCTCAAGCGCCTGCTCGACGTGCGCCGCGCGGTGGGCCTGCGCAACCCGGCGCACAGCCTGGTCAAGCTCATGAACCCCTGCGCGGGCCGCGCCTTCATCGTCGGCAGCTACACGCACCCCGAGTACGCCACCTCCATGGCCGACACCTGGACGCTCACCGGTGCCCATGCCCTGCTGCTGCGCGGCACCGAAGGGGAACCGGTGGCCGACGCCCGCCGCACACCGCGCATGGAAGTGTTCCGCGATGGCCAGCGCATCGAAGTGCAGGCCGCGCAGGACGGCCCGCTGGCGCAGTTGCCTTCGCTGCCATCAACGGACGCAGCGCACACAGCTGCTTACATCCGCGCGGTGCTCGACGGCTCGCAGCCGGTGCCCACGCCCATTGCCTTGCAGGTGGAACACATCTTGCGAGCGCTTTCACACCATGAACCCGCAGCCCATGCCATCGCCGTCTGAATTTCTGCCAGGCACCGTCTCCCTCGTGGGCGCCGGTCCGGGCGACCCCGAGTTGCTCACGCTCAAGGCGGTCAAGGCCATTGCCGCGGCCACCGTGCTGCTGGTCGACGACCTCGTGAGCGACGCGGTGCTGGCCCACGCCCGCCCGAACGCGCGCATCGTGCACGTGGGCAAGCGCGGCGGCTGCAAGAGCACGCCGCAGGCCTTCATCGAAAAGCTCATGGTGATGGCCGCGCGCGAGGGCGAGGTGGTGGTGCGGCTCAAGGGCGGTGACCCCTTCATCTTCGGGCGCGGTGGTGAAGAGGTGGAGCACCTGCGCGAAGCCGGCATCGAAGTGCAGGTGGTCAACGGCATCACCGCCGGCCTGGCGGGCCTGAGCTCGCTGGGCGTGCCGCTCACGCACCGCGAACACGCGCACGGCGTGGTGTTCGTCACCGGCCACGCCAAGCCCGGCGACAAGGGCACCGACTGGCAGGCCCTGGCTGCGACCGCGCGCGATGCGAAGCTCACGCTGGTGATCTACATGGGCGTGTCCAGCGCCGCGCAGATCCAGCAGGACCTGCTCACCGGCCTGTCCGCCAACACGCCGCTGGCGGTGATCCAGCACGCCACGTTGCCCCAGCAAAGGCACGCCGTCACCCGCCTGGGCGACCTGCGCGCCACCATCGAGCGCGAAGGCCTGGGCAGCCCGGCGGTGATCGTGGTGGGCGACGTGGTGAGCGGCATGGCCGCGCTGGAGAACCCGGCAGCGATCGCTCGCAAGGCCTGAAGCCTTCCGCCCCGGGCGCCTACACTGCGCGCCATGCATGATTTCGACGCCATCGTCATCGGCGCGGGCGCCGCCGGTCTTTTCTGCGCCGGCATCGCCGGCCAGCGCGGCCTGCGCGTGCTGGTGCTCGACCACAGCGAGAAGGTGGCCGAGAAGGTCCGCATCTCGGGCGGTGGGCGCGCCAATTTCACCAACCGCGAACTCGACCCGCAGGCACCACACAAGCACTTCCTCGGCGCCAACCCGCACTTCTGCCGCTCTGCGCTCTCGCGCTACACGCCGGCCGATTTCATCGAACTGGTGCAGCGCCATGGCATCGCCTTCCACGAAAAGCACAAGGGCCAGCTGTTCTGCGACCGCTCGGCCGAAGACCTGATCCAGATGCTGCTGCGCGAGTGCGACGCCGGCGGCGTGCAGCGCCGGCAGCCCTGCGGCGTGAAGGCCGTGCGCGTGGGCGGTGATGGCACATACGAGCTAGACACCGATCAAGGCACCGTGCGCAGCCGCGCGGTGGTGGTGGCCACCGGTGGCCTGTCCATCCCCAAGATCGGCGCCACCGATCTCGGCTACCGCATCGCGAAGCAGTTCGGCCTGCGGCTGGTGGACACGCGCCCGGGCCTGGTGCCCATGACCTTCGACGGTGAGGGCTGGACGCCCTATGCCGGCCTCGCAGGTCTCGCGCTGCCGGTGCGCATCGAAGCCGGCGAGAAGAAGGCCCGCATGAGCTTCATGGAAGACCTGCTCTTCACGCACCGCGGCCTGTCGGGTCCTGCCGTGCTGCAGATCTCCAGCTACTGGCCCGAAGGTTCGTCGATCCGACTGAACCTGGCGCCGGAGGTGGACCTGCCCGCCGCCCTCGCCCGCGCCAAGGCCACGTCGCGCAAGCTGCTGGCCAAAGAACTCGCCGCACTCGTGCCCAGCCGCCTGGCCGAGGCCTGGGTGCAGCAGGACGCCGACTGGCAGCGCCCGGTGGCCGAGGTGTCCGACAAGGCGCTGGCCCGGCTGGCCGAGCGCCTCTCGCGCTGGGAGATCACGCCCGCCGGCACCGAGGGCTACCGCAAGGCGGAAGTCACGCTCGGGGGCGTGGACACGCGCGACCTGTCGTCGCAGACGATGGAATCGAAACAGCCCGGGCTGTACTTCATCGGCGAGGTGGTGGACGTGACGGGCTGGCTGGGGGGCTACAACTTCCAGTGGGCCTGGGCCAGCGGCCACGCCTGCGCGCAGGCCCTGCCCTCGCCTTAATCGCCGACACGTTCAACCAGCGCCCAGTGAGCGCTGCGCCGCGTTCTCCAGGGTGATGGCCTGGGCGAACATGCCCAGGCCCACTTCGTTGAGCACCTTCTTGAACCGCCCGGCGACCTCGGGCGCAAGCGACGCCAGGCGTTCGCAGGTGCGCCGCGCCTGCGCCTCCAGCGCGTCCTCGGCGACCACCTCGGAAACGAGGCCCCAGGCATGGGCCTGCGCGGCGCTGAACTCCTCGCCCAGCAGCATCAGCGACTTGGCCCGCAGAAGACCCGCGCTGGCCGCGAGCGTGGCGGTGAGGCCGCCGGTGACGAAGACGCCCAGCGACGCTTCGGGCAGGCGAAAGCGGGTGCTCTGCGCGGCGATCACCACGTCACAGTCCAGCATCCATTCCAGCCCGGCGCCCAGCGTCCAGCCGTGCACCGCGGCCACCACGGGCTTGGGGCAAGACACCAGCGCCTCTGCAACGCCCTGCACCAGCACCAGGTCGTCTTCGCTCGGCGGCGCGCTCACATCGCGGCCCGCGCAGAACGCCCGGCCGGCACCGCGCAACAGCAGCACGCGCACGCTGTCATCGCCAGTGGCTTCGTCGATCATCTGGAGCAAGCCCCGCGCCATGCGGTTGTTGATCGCGTTCAGCTTGTCCGGCCGGTGAAGCGTCACGCTCAGCGTGCCGCCGTCGCGGCTGACGAGAAGATCGGGATGGCTCATGAGGGTGACACTCCAAAGTGGTGAAGCACGTTGCGCAGCAGCCGGCCGAACGCCTCGTCGACGCCCAGCACCCAGCTCGAACCCACGGCGCCGGCGTGAAAGACGCGGCCGCCCTGCGGGCGCTCCCAGTAGATCATCTCGGCCGACAGGCCATCCAGCGACTCGGTCGCGCCTTCGAAGAAATCCAGGTAGGCGTCCATGGTGCCCGGCGTGCGGCGGATGCCCTGGGCGATCACCTGGATGCCGGTGTGTGCCGACGGCAGCACCGCGCCCTCGGGCACCTGGTGCGTCATGCGCCGCAAGGTCGCGATGCTCAGGTCCCATTCGTGGCCGATGGCGCGCGGCAACCCGCCACCCGGCGCATGGCCGAAGGTGTCGCCCGGGCCCAGACCGGTCTCGTGCGGGTGGTGGAAGAGGAAGTGCCCTGGATCGTGCACGCGGTACACACCGAAATCGTCCGCATCGGCAAAGGCCCAGCCGGCCGTCTCCAGGCCGATCACGTCGCTGCAGGATCGGTCGTTGAAACGCCAGAGCCCGCCGCGCTGTCCGTCCTGGCTGTGGTACTGCTCGCCATGCGCGCCGCCAGGCGCGGCATGCTTGGGCAGCGCGTCCTCGTGCCCGTCGGGCGGTGTCAGCGTCTTGCGCTGCTCCATCACGCTGCCGTTCTCGTTGAAGCTCACGCGCCAGTACATGGTGTTGCCCGAGAGCACGACCGCCGTGCCGCCGGCGCTCAGGTAAGCGTCCAGGCCTTCGAGCGCGGGCGCCGACCAGTATTCGCTGTGGCCGTTGATCACCACGCAGCGGTAGCGCCCGAGCATTGCCGGATCGCGGTGCAGGTCGAGGTCCGACACCACGTCGAAGGCCTGGCCTTGCTGCTCCAGCCAGGTGTGCAGGTGGCGTTCCAGCCGGGGGCCGTGGCAGAAGCCGCTGCCCTCGGGTGCGTAGAGGGCATCGGGTGCAGCGCTGGGCCAGGGCATGCGCATGCCGGCGAAGTAGGTGGGCTGGCCCTTGCGGTGCGGCGTGTAGTGGTTGTAGCTGGGCGCATCGGGATGGCTGCTGGGCCGCGGCGCGGCGCGGCGCGGCCAGTGGGCGGCGCCCGCCGCGTTGCGAGCGAACGGCGAAGACGCGTAGGCGCGCCAGGAATTGGTGGCGCACAGCACGAGCAGCGGTGCGGGTGGCGCGGTGGGGGCGTGCCGGACGACGAAGCTCACGTCGCTGCGCATGGCCTGGCCTTCCAGCTCGAATTCGAAGCGACCCACGTACAGGCCTGCGCGGGCGTCGGCGGGCATGCGGACCCGTTGCGTCTCGCACCAGCGGCAATCCAACAGGTCGTCGCTGGCGAACCGCAGACCGCCACCGCGTGTGGGGTCGTGCGCGGGGTCGTACGTGCCCTCGCGTTGCGAGAAGCGAGGGACGCGGGAGGCGTCGGACGCCGGCCCGCCGATCATCCAGGTGGCGTGGTTGACGATCGCACCGTGGCGCTCATGCCCACTGCGGTCGACCACGCGTTCACCGCGCCCCTCGTCCAGCGGCCAGCAGGCCAGCACAACAGGGCCTTCGGCCGGCTGCAGCGAGCGTTGCGCCAGCCGCGTCGCAATGGCGGCGGCATCGAGCGCGCAGGCGTGGATCACCGGCATGGCCAGGTCCGCGTCGAGAAAACCGCAGGCCACGCCCTGTGCCGCCATGGCGCCCAGCCGCAAGGGACCGGGCCCCGGATCGCAGAGCACCGGACCTTCTGCGCGCGCCACGCAGACCCCGTCGACCCAGAGGCCCATGGCACCGGTCTCGAAGACCGCCGCCAGGTGTGTCCAGTGGCGCGGAGCCAGCTTCGGCCCCAGGAGCAGGCCTGACCGGTCGGGGCCGTTGCAACGGAACTCCAGCCTGCCGTCCTCCCGGATGAAGAGCCCGAGGCCGCACTGCGCCGAGCCCGCGTCGAGCTGGCTGAGAACGGCCTGGACGTCGCCGAAATCCCAGGGCGACAGCCAGCATTCGAGGGTGAAGGCCTCGAGCGGGCCGCGCAGGCCGCGCTCGATGTGGACGTAGGAACCCGGGTGGATGGCCTGCACAGCGGCCGACTGCGGGCCGGTGGCGGCATGGATCACCGGGTCGCGCGAAGCGTCGTCCGCATCCGGCCCGAGCCGACAGACCGAGAAGCGGTAGGGAACGCTGCTGCTGACGTGAAAGCCGAGTGTCTCCCCGGCGGCCACGCTCACGGCACTGGCGTAGGCGTGCAGGCCGGGCAGTTCGATGGCGCGATGGGGAGGCAGCCTGGGCGAAGGCGCGAGCATCAGTCGGCGGTGAAGCCGGACGCCTTGACCACCGGCGACCAGCTCGCCAGGTCACCCGCGATCAATTGACCCAGCTCGTCCGGCGTGCTGGGGTTGCTTTCCATGCCCAGCTTCTGCAGGCGTTCCTGGATGTCCGGCGAGGCGAGCACCTTGCGCGTGGCGGCGTTGAGCTGGTCGACCACGGCTTTCGGCGTGCCGGCCGGCGCCAGCAGCGCGGTCCATTCCAGCGTGTCGAAACCGGCAATGCCCAGTTCCTTCAGCGTGGGGATGCCAGGCAGCAGTTGCGCGCGCTGGCTGCCGTTGACGGCCAGCACCTTGACCTTGCCGGCCAGGTGGTGCGGCGCCACATCCAGGATGGGCACGATACCGGCCTTGAGCTGCCCGCCCAGCAGGTCCTGCACCGCCGGGGCCGCGCCTTTGTAGGGAATGGCCTGCAGGTTGACCTTGTTGTCCTGCCCCAGGCGGTAGCCGAGGAAATGGGACACGCTGCCGGGCGCCGGCACACCGAAGTTCGCCACCTGGTTGTCGTTGCGCGCCAGGTCCAGCCATTGGGCCACGGAGGTCGCGGGCAGCGAGGTCGTCACCGTCACCGCCTCGTAGAAGCTCGTCAGCCGGACCACCGGTGCGAAGTCCTTGCTCGGGTTGTATTTCACCGCCTTGGTGGTGAGCGGCAGCATCACCATCATGTGGCTGTTGGCCACCAGGATCGTGGTGCCGTCGGCGGCCGAGGCGCGCACGTGGTCGGCGGCGATCTGACCACCCGCGCCCGGCCGGTTGTCCACGATGATGGACGTGCCCAGTTCGTCCTTGAGCTTTTCCGCCACCATGCGCGCCAGCGCGTCCGACGAGCCGCCAGCGGGGTACCCCACCACCAGCCGCACGGGCGGCTTGGCTGTCTGGGCGGGTGCCGCCAGCGGCAGCAAGACCAGTGCGCACAGGGTGAACAGCGCGGTGCGGGGCAGCTTCATGGGATCTCCTGGAGGAATGGTCGGGGGTGCACGCAGTGTTCAGCAATCCTGTGGGGCCGAGTAGTATGCTGGCCTCGATAACGGCCATACGCCACACGAATGACCAACAAGCTCGACCGCCTGCAGCTCATCACCACCTTCCTGGCGGTGGCCGAAGTCCGCAGCCTCTCTGCGGCCGCGCGCACGCTGGGCACCAGCCAGCCCACCGTGAGCCGCCGGCTGCGCGACCTGGAGCAGTTGCTCGGGGCCCGGCTGGCCACGCGCTCCACGCACCGGTTCGACCTCACGGCCGAAGGCGAGGAACTGCAGCGCCGCGCGGGCGCCTGGGCCGACGTCTGGACCGAGTGGGAAGACGGCTTGAAATCCACCGTGGCGCTCCCCCGGGGCAGGCTGACCCTGATCGCCCCGCACGGCTACGGACACGCCTTCCTCATGGACGCGGTGAAGGTGTTCCGCACGCTGCATCCGCAGGTGGAGGTGGAACTGCGCCTCACCGACCGCCAGGTCGACCTGATCGGGCAGGCGGCCGACTGCTGGATCCGCGTGGGCGGCTCGCTGGACCAGTCGCTGCACGTGCGCCCGATCGGCCGCATGCGCCGCATCCTGGTGGCCTCCAGCGACTTCGCCCTGCCCCACGCGGTCGAGGTGCCCGACGACCTGAAGGACATCCCGATGATCGGCCTCATCCCCCACGTGCTGGATCGGCTGGTGCTGCATTCGCACGACCGGGATGAGCGGCACACCGTGCCCATCCACTCGCCGATCACCACCGACGGCCTGCTCGCCAGCTACCGGGCGATGCGCGAGGGGCTGGGCGTGTCGGCCAGCGCGCACTGGCTCTGCGGCCCCGACATCGACAGCGGCAAGGTCCGCCAGATCCTGCCCGGCTGGGAACTCGAACCCATCCCGATCGAGGCGGTGTCGGTGGCCGGGCGGTTCCGCCCGGCCCGCATCAACGCCTTCGTGGACATCCTCTGCGCGGAAATGGCGCGCCTCGAAGGCTTCGAGCCGGCATAGGCCGGAAGCAGCCCCGGCTTGCCCGAGATGGCGAAATGGCTATAATGCTTGGCTTTGCTGGCAAATCCCCGTCGGCCACACCAGTTTTTGACGGGACATTTTGCGGAAATGACGCTCGGGCCCGATCTTCCCGACCATCCTCTTGCCGCGCATTCTGGACATCCTTCGCCCATGACGACCATCCGTGTTAAAGACAACGAGCCCTTCGACGTCGCCCTGCGCCGCTTCAAGCGCACCATCGAAAAGCTCGGCCTGCTGACCGACCTGCGCGCCCGC
>VFQP010005108.1_pt1 | contig 11670 bp, 13 predicted proteins | sample 3512351 | NCBI WGS metagenome assembly VFQP01 (sample SAMN10412372, study PRJNA504923) | tailings metagenome | isolation source: Relicate 1 Philex TSF1 revegetated site | place: Philippines: Tuba, Benguet | collected 2017-08-29
GTCCCGGGGCCACGTCCCTGGGCCGCAACCAGGGCCCGCAGCGCGCGCACCGTGCTGACTTGGATCCGCATGCGCGCGCCCACGCTGCTGGCGATCCAGCCCGGCTTGGGCTTGCGCATGTTGCCGTGCATCTGCGGTGCAGTGGAAAGAGAGCCACCTGCCTCCTGTGCCACACTGTGCTGCGGCGGCAGGCCAACCACCTCTCACATGGCTCACACGGACATGCAGAGAGGTACACCTCTGCCCGCACCTGGTGCTTGAAGAACCGCCAGCCCTCGAGGCCCACGACCAGCGCCACCGAGCCGTTGCGCAGCGCCTGGTCGCGGTCCTCCACCTCGTCCGCAGCCACCAGCACGGGGCACCTGGAACCCACAGCACGCGCAGCAACTCGTCGTCGGACGTCGATGCTACGCTGCCGTGCCGTTCAGCAGCCAGTTCATCCGCGCGCTTGCGCAGGGCTAGCCACCAAAGGCGACGGGGCGGAGCGCATTAGCAACTGCCGGAACGGAGTGAGATCAAGCGCCAAGCATGCACATGAGCGCCCCCGCCGTTCACCTGTTGTCGTGCAGCACGTGGCCGCCGGGAAACAGCGACGTGCCCGGCAGCGGAGGCGGCCCGGTGTCGCTGTCCCTGCCTGGGAGCGAGTCAGAGGACAATGTGGCCTCGTCGTCGCCCCCTGAAGCCCGCCAAAAGTGCTGCTCGGCCCGGCTCAACGTCAGCATCAGGTAGTCTGCGCGCGGCCGCATCGGGCAAGCAAACAAGCCGCAGGACTCTCTCATGGTGCTGGAGGAGCACGTGCGCTCGGCGCTGCACTACCGGTGCATCCCACCGCGTGTGCCCGCCGCCCGTCCCTGTGTGCGGCGCTGCGCTATAGCGCGGGGCACTCACGGGTAAAGGCGGCCTTGCCCAGCGGCGCCAGGTGCACATCGTCCCGGTGCATGGACGCGAGCCACTCGCACGCGCTCATCTCCTCCCGCGCCGGGACACCGTGCACCAGCGCGCTGAAGAGGAACTGGCGGTGCAGCACGGCAGAGAAACCTGCGGGAGCGGGGCGGCCACGACGTGGTTGGCATGGGCATCGCATCCACGCCGCAATGGCTGGCCGTGGACTCGCCCCCAAAGAGGCGACGCAGCAGGGGGGGTGCGAGTTGCGTGTGTTTGGCCACCTGGGTGGGGCGCAGCTGCCGGGCTGTGCGTGCCGTTGCGCGCACCGTAGGCGTGCGCCAGCAGCAGAAAGTCGCTCTCCCTGGCGGCCAGCTGCCGGTCGCCGGCGGGGCTGAGCGTGTGGTTGAAGGGCCGGCGGGCGCACTCATGCGCGCACTTGGTGAAGTTGCGCAGGCACCCCGTCTCCTGCATTGCCATGGACCAAGGCGGGCCCAGGAACCGTTGGGGTGCCCGAGCCGTCCGCCTGAGTGATTGCTGATTTGGATTTGTTTGCACACCAAACACGTGCACTGTGTGCACGGGGGTCCTGGCCCATTCGCTCGCAGCTTCGCTCGGAGCCGGTTGCCGGAGCCGGGTTCCGTCACAAGGGCGCAGGCAGAGCAGGGAGGGAGGGCAGAGTGGGCAGATCGGACGCACCGGCTCTTGGAGCATGCCCGTGAGGATGGGCGGCACCAGCAGCACGATGGCGGGGCGGTGTGGCTGCCGCGTGGCGTAGTGCTGCACGATGCGCCAGATGAGCTGCTCCAGCTGCGGCAGCAGCGGGGCCATGAAGTGGGAAGCTTTCTCAGTCGTGCTGCTGGGTGTCCTGTTGCTCCGAGCACCCGTTGCACCGGGCACTGGGCCCGTGTGCACCGGCCGCGTGCACGCAGCGCGCGTCATCTCCTGGCCGCCCCACAAGGCCAGCACCCTGCCTACTTCCTAGCTTCCCTTGCACTGCTCAAGGCCCTGCTGCTGTGCCGCAGCGGTGCAAGCGGCGGGTCGCCCAAAGGCAAACGCACCCCTTGGCCAAAGGCCCAGCCGCCCACGTTCTCCAGCACCACCATGTCCAGCGTCTCGGGCAGGTGCATGTAGAGACACGCCAGGTTGCCAAAGTTGGAAAGGATGGTGCCCACGCGCCCTGCTCACACACAGCAACCAGATGCCACGACGGTGCAGCGCATGCACGCGTGAACGGGTTCCGGCCCGAGGTGTAGTTCCACGCCAGCGGAAGCCAACGTGTGCGCTGCTCACCGGCGTTGATAAAGGTGTGGTTGGCGTGGGGGAACGAGGCGTTGACCAGCTGCATGAAGCCCGTGGCCCTGCGTCCGGCAGCGCGGCGGCAGGGCGTCATTTGTTCGTTGCGCCCGGAACGTGAGCACGCACCCCAGCTTTACTTTTCCCGGCTGGCGTGTGCTGCGTACGTTCCCCGCCACCCACCCAGCACACACTCTGGAGCCCGTCGCCGGCGCGGGCCACAAACTCAACGCCTCACCAGCCGACGCCGCCGTCGGCGTTGAACTGGCAGCCGCCCTCTGGGAGGTCGTCCCGGTAGAGGTAGGACCACTGCGGCATGCCGCGGGCGCCCACCTTGTCGGCCAGCTGCGACACGGCGCCCGTGTGGAAGCACCCCGCCTGCAAGCGCGTGCAAGCAACAAGCCCGCCGTCGGTGGGGCAAATGTCGCCATGAGCGCAACCACACCTGACGTGCACTTCCAGCTGCGTCAAGCTGCGGCAACGAGAGCTCTGAGGAGGAGGCCGCCAGTGGGGGGTTGTGGGCGCCGCACCTGGTCGTGCGTGACGGAGGAGCCGTAGCCCAGCACTCGGAGGGGCTGGCCGGCGTGCAGCTTCTGCAGCAGCGGCCTGTGCACCGCGGGCCCACGCGTGGCGACGTGACTTGCAGGCCTGCTGGGGTGCGAGCGCTCCCTCAGCAGGCACCTGGACCGCCCGGCATGCTGCAGGCCCTGCAGCTCAGGTCACCTGAGCTGTTCGTGGTTGGTTACGGCCAGCGCTGGCTCAAGGTCGGCGAGGCGCCAGGGCACGCGGGTGCCGTCGGGCGCAAACACGGGGTGGTCCGCCCAGCCCCCAGACGCCGTCAGCGCCGCCCGCACGTCCGTGGTGGGGTTGGAGAAAAAGGAGGGCAGCTTGACGGCCCAGTCCTCCATGCGCGTGGGCAGCCTGGGTCGCCAGCCGCTGGGGAACGCTGAAATGGGGTCGCCCCCGCCTTTGGCCGCCGCAGCCGCAGCATGGCAAGCGCTGCTGAGCAGCACTGCGGCTGCCACGTAGTACGATAGGCGAAGGGATCGCAGCTGCAGGGCCGGCCTTGGCGCGTGTTGATCAGCGTGATGTCGGGCGCCGCATCTGCCCGACATTCCGTCAGAGCGCCCGCGCTTTCGCGCGATCTCCCGCAGCGCTCGCGCGCCTTGTTTGAGCGATACTACCGGCTTCGATGCTGCTGGGATGGAAAGTGTGCGCGAGGGAGAGCCTCTCGAGGCGGTACACTGTACGGCCCGCGGTCAAGATCTGGCGTTCCCGAAGCGAGCTGCATGCAGGAGGTACTGCACTGCACAGTACCTGAGTCTTTCCAGGCCGGCTCAGGCCACAACAGGACAGCGGGCAGCGATGATGGGCGCACGGGCAGCTGCGACGATCACGGCGCAGCGAGCGAGCTGCAGGAAGCAGGAAGCAGGCTGCAAGCATGGTTGTACCCATCATTGACACCAAGCGGGCAGACTTTTGGGCGGCAGGGTGATGGGCTGAGCGGCGCCGTTGTGCCACGTCCCTGCCAGTGGCGGCATGCCTGCACCTGTGCTTGCCGACGGCGGAAAGGACTGAGGCAAGCAAAAGGGCCCTCTCCACCCTGCCCCAGAGTAAGGGATTTGGGGTGGTGCACGTGCGGCGGCGACATTGGCCGCGCCCGCTGCACGCCCATTTCGCGCTCCCACGTGCTGCCGCCTCGGACGAGCAGTGGCGCCCAGGCACGCAGCGGAGAGGCTTTACCTGCCTGCAGTGAGCCCCAGCTCCACCCCCGTTTCTCGTCCTGATCAGGACCACGGCGTTGTGCAAGCCGCGCCGGCCCTCGGTCCAAGTGCAAACCGCCGCTGATCAACTAAGGGGCTCCGTGAGCGCAGCAGTGAGGCCACGCGCAACTCAGAAGAGGTTGTGCGCAGTCGCAGCGCCGCGAGAAGGCCCCAGCGCGCGCCTGCGCCGTCGCCATTCTCAACAAACGGCTGGCCGGGCAGGCGGCCAGAAGCCCGCAGGCGACAGCAGCGCTCAGTGCGCACGAGCGAGCGAGCAGTGAGCAGCACTGCTTTTTCCGTGTTGCGCCCGCTCCACAGCGGCGCCCTCCATTGCTTCGTTGAACACAAGATGGTCGACCGCGGGCGCACACCCTGAGGAAGGCGCCCCCGAGATGGCGCGAACCCGCAGCCAGCCGCGCACGGCGCCCCGTCCCCGCGGGGTGCTGCTCGCGCTGCTGCTGTTGGCGTGCGTCCCGCCGCCTGGGAGCTGCGCCAGGAGGAGCGGCCACCACGCGGCGGGCTCGCTTGCACACGGCCCCTCGCAGCAGCGGCGTGGCCAGCAGCAAGGTGGCCAAGGTGCGCGTGCCAGCGGCAGTGGGGCAGCAGCATTTGCTCAAAGCTGCTCCTGAGCTGATGCCGGTGCTTCTCTCCAGCGGCCGAGGGGCAAGTACCTCATTGGCGCACGCGCAGGTGCTGGAGCCACGCACGGCAGTGGCGCGCTCCACCAGCAACAGCACCGCAGGCGGCAGAAGGACCGGCACAAACACCAAAGCAGCAGCAGGCCGCCGGGCAGAGGCGGCGGCGGCGAGGGTGCCAGCACGCCCTCTCGGCGCCAGCTATCGTCTCCCAGAGCTGGCCCACAGGAGGCCTTCTCCGCCACGCTGCGCCGTGACAGCAGCAGCAACGGCGCTCGCAAGGCCTCACGGTCCAGTGGTAAAGCGGCGCGCGTGCCGGCAGGTGCGCGGCTCGACCCTCGACGATAACCGTCTCTGGCGGGCCAGCTGCAGGGCCTCCACCGGTGGAACGCAATGCGTGCAATGACGAGAGAGACCACCAGCGAGGGGTACTTGTCGCTGTGCGCACGCGCTCGTTTTTGCAGGCACGTCGCCGGCGCCCTCGGCGGCGGGCGCGCCCTGGTGGAAGCAGCACGACACGCGCTTCCTGATGCAGAGCCAGGAGGAGGCAGTCACGGCAGTGACGCTGTGGCAGCAGGTGAGCGGCGGGGCGCAGCGGGGAACGGCAGAAGCGGGGCCTGCGGCGGTGGTGCCGGCGCGGCAGGTGAGCGGCGGGGCGCAGCGGGGCGGGCCACACCGGGGCGCTGCGGCAACAGGTGAGCGGCACAGCACAGCGGGGCCAAGGACAGGGGTGGGCCCCACCGCCGCATCGGGCACACCACCAAGGAGTGGCGTCTGCCAGCGTCTGCCAGCGATGGGGGGTGGCAAAGCGCGAACGCCCTCAGGACACAGCCTCACGGCACTTGGCCAGAGCAAGCGCTTCAGCTGTGCGCCGGCCGCGGCGGCGGCGCACAGGAGGCGCCGGGAGGGTGGGAACGGGCGGAGGCGGCAGGCGGCAGGAGGGAGGCGTTTCGTCAGGAGGGCGGCGGCAGCGTGCCTGGCCAAGCACGGCAGAGGCAGCGAGGAGGGTGAGAATGGGAGAATCGGAGGAGGAACGACACCACCAGCACTGAGTGGCACACCCTGCCGTCGACGTTGCTTGCAGGTGCTGCACCAGCAGCACCCAGGCCTCTTCACCTCGCCCGGGCCGCACTCCGCCACCACAGCCGCCCCCAGCCGCCTCCTGCAGCAAGGCGCGGGCGCGGCGCCGCCTCCCTCGCCCCCAAGCAGCAGCGACGGGGGTGGCGGCAGCAACCAGACGGCGCAGTCCGGCGCGGCGGCGCCCCCGCCGCCCCCGCCGGCGCCGCCGGGGAGCAGCAACAGCAACAACTCGTCGTCCGCCGGCGGCAGCAACAGCACCGGTGGCGGCGACAGCAACGTGTACGCGCAGCTGCTGCAGACGCTGAGGGCGCGTCAGGAGCAGGTGGTGCAGAGCATCGTCGGCGCCAACAAGCCCAAGCCCCCGCCGGCGCAGGTGAGCACGCTGCCAAGCGGCGTGGCGCTCCCAAGGGGCATGGCATGGACGAGCCAAGCAGCCAAAGCAAACAGACGCAGGCGGCAAAGATTGAAGTGAGGTGCAGCGGCAGGCGGCTGCCGTTAGTGTGGTGATGGTGGCGGTGCGGCTGGCGGGGGCGCTGGTGCGGGGATGGGGTGGGGACGATGGGCATGGATGCTAGGGCAAGGATGTCAGGAGGCGGTCCCTGGCTGCGTGCCGCGAGCGCGGTCCCTGGCTGCGTGCGGCGAGCGCGCTCTGCCGGCGGCAGGCGTGCCTGGCGGGGCAGTGCTGGTTCCGCCGCTCGCCCCAGCACGCGGCGTTTGAGGAGGAACCCTGGCGGTGGAAGGTGGACGGGGAGCGCGCGGCCACAGCGCACTCTTGCCTTTCTCTTTGCGCCCCGCCGCCTCAGGTGGTGACGTTCCCCTCTTGTCCCTCTCTCCAGATGCCCTGCTCACGTCTCACGCGCCTCCCTCACTCCCCTCCCCAGGTGGTGTCGTTCTCGGACCTGTACGGCCAGCTGCGCCGCACCGGCTGCGAGGACCTCCTGCTGGGCCTGGGCAGCTCCACCGTGGCGGTGGGCGTGCCCCGGCGGGGCGGCGAGGCCGAGCGCCTCACGCGCGGCCCCCGCGTGGTGCTGGTGGGCCCCAGGCGCCTCGTGCTCAGCGTCTACACGCCATGTGAGTGCAGCCCCAGCCCCTTGTGTTCCTGCGCACCGGCTCGGGACCGGAACCAGCGCCGCCCTCAGCATTCCGCACGCCGCTGTGGCGCCCTAACGGGCCTTAGCATTCGCAGTCAAGCAGCAGCTGGCCGATTCCCGGCCGGTCGATTCCCCAGGATGCCGTGCGGCAAACCAGCAGCGACACAGCTCAAATCGGCCCGAGGCTTTTGCTCTGCTTGCGCGGCGTGCGTGACGCAGACCGCGACCCCGGCGCCAAGGGCTACGCCGGCGGCAGCTTGGACCGTTCGCTGCCCGTGACGGCGCAACTGGACCGCAGCCCCGTCGACACCAACACCACGGGGTCGTACGTGGTGACGTACACGGCTCTGGACCCCGAGACCGGGGACACGGCCATCGTGCGCCGCCAGGTGGGCGTCTAGGGCTTGGAAGTTTGGGCTTGGGGCGCGCCGTCACCACGCGCACCCTTTATGACGGGGACAGCGGCCGCGTCGCTTGGGGTTTTCCTTTGGCGGGCGTGCGCTACGTGACCTGCGCTTCGTCTCGACCTGCGCACACTGCACTCGGTATGCAGCAGCGGGGTGCCTTGCAGCGTGGGCAACCGCCCCACTGCTCCTGGGAGTGCTGCACGCCACGGCCTATACAACAGCGCCTGTACAACAGGAATGACGTCTTTTCGCTGGCCTTCCATGCAGCCTCGCCTCACGCAGCCTGCGTGGTGCTGTTTCCGGCCGGCCTGTGCACGTGTGCCGCAGGTCGTGGTGGTGGACCCGTGCAGGCCGCGGGAGCGCACGTGCGAGGACACGCTGCTGTGCAGCGTGGGGCGGCTCTGCCTGCCCGACCCCACGCAGGGGCGCGTCACGCCGCCCGTGCCCGACTGGTGCGTCGCTACTCGACACACGGGGGGGGGGGGCTGGGGGCACGCGCGAATCGGTGTTCTGTGGGGTCAGTGAGGGCTGCACGGTCCAGCCACGCCTGCCGGCGTTGTTTTCCTTTCCTTCCTCTCGTCGCGGCCCTGGCCGCCAGAGCTGTGGCGCAATCGAGGCGCTCCTCGCTGCCACACACACCTGCGCAAGCGCACTAGCTGCAGGGAGCTTGCGGTAGGGGCCAAAGCCAGGGGTTGACTGTCGTGCTGTGGCGCGCTGCGCTGTGGCGCCCGCCGCAGGACGGCGCCGGCGCTGACGCTGGCGGGCGGCACGGGCCTCCCCGGCGTGGCCAACGCGCGCCAGCTGCTCTCGGCCGACACGGGCAAGGTGGTGGGCTCGGCGCTGCGCCTGCTGGCCGGCGCCACGCAGGTGCGCGCATGAGGGTTTAGGGTTTGGGGCCCGTGACTCACACTGGACGCCGGGCTGGGCGCCCTGAGCGAACGAAGCGAAGCTGGGCCAAACCCTAACCCAAACCCTAAGTCTGCGCAGGTGTATGAGGAGCCCGGCTTCAGCGCGGTGGACCAGGTGGACCAGGACATCAGCCAGCTGGTGGTGGTGTGCGGCTCGGTGGACGACGTCAGCACGCCCACGCCGGACGACCAGCCGCACGCGCTGGCCTACGCCGTGGCCGACCTCAGCGGCAACAAGGCCGTGCAGTTCAGGTGGGGTGCGCGCCCGGCGATGCAAGGCCTTGGGAACGGCGTGCGGGCGGGCTGCCGCAGCGCGAGGTGCAAGGCTTTCGAGCGTTGCAGCAAGGTTCTGATGCTCCTTTCAAGCCGTGTGGGCACGAGCTCACGCGGCGGGCATGCATGCCTCGTATCTGCGCCTGGGCCGCAGGCTCGTGTACGTGGTGTGCCCCGAGGGAGAGCAGGTGCGCCCGGGCACACTGGCAGTGCGCACGCACCACTCGCGCCTGAGGCGATTGCCACAGGTGAGGGGCTGCACGTCCCCAGCCTTTCTTTTCACCTGTGCCCCCTTTCTTTCCTCCTCGTTTCGAGCGTCTCAGGTGTGCCCTCCCCAGGACGGCATCGGCGCCTCGTACTGCTCGTACGGCGGCATCTGCGGGCTTGGCGCCGGCGCGTCGCTTGCGGCGGCGTCGCAGGCGCAGCTACTGGTGCCCACCAGCAGTGAGTGTGGGCGGAGGGAGGGGGGACGTGCAGGGTACACGAGCTGGCAGCGAGGTCCAGGAACGGAGCAGCTGCCTGGAGCTGCGTGGTTCTGTCCTCCTTGTGCGCCCTGGAAAGCGCAAACACGTGCCTGGAAACGCTGCGCAAGCTACGGCGGCTTGCCCCGCGCCTTTCTCGCTCTGCTCCTCCCCGCACTGCAGGCGGCGACAGCAACGCGACAAGCTCCTCCTCCTCCTCCTCCTCCTCCTCTGCCGCGTCGGGCGCCGTCTCGCTCACCACGGTGGACGGCAGCGTGTACGCGGTGCAGGTGCGGCGCTAAACCCTAGGGGTTAGGGCTTAGGGCTCAGTTTAGGGCAATTGCGCTTGCGTCGGGCCTGTGCGCGCGCTGCTTTTGTGGCGGTGTGGCGGTGCGTCGTTGGCACGAAGGCACCATGACAGCGCGGGTAGCGGCGACGGCGAGCTGACGTGAAGGTGACGCGGAGAGTGCCACGGGGCCACCGCGTGTGCCCGTGCGTGCTGTGCGTGCTGTGCGTGGGGCGCAGGGCAGCGGCAACTCGCGCACGCGCCGCGTGGTGGCGCCGCAGCTGCAGCTCAACGGCCCGGACCTCGTCACGGTCAGCGGCTCCGAGGTGAGCGCATGGGGGTCAGGTCTTGGGCTAGGGTTGAGGCCTCGCTTGCCGTCAGCGGCTCCCCCAGCCCCCTTGTGCCCTTTCTCCGTGAGTGTGGCCCTCCACCTGCGCATCGCTTCGTTGTCATGCGTTGCCGCGTGTGGGAGCGTGGTGTCCGCCAGCAGCGCGGCTGGCTCAGCCCTGGCGCGGCGCGCGCACGAAACCCTCATGCAGGGCTGCAGGCGCAAAGGAAGTGCGCAGATGCCACAAGATGACGTGCAGCCCCGGCCCACTTGTTGTGTGCCCTCATGCAGGGCTTTGAGCCCTGCGCGGACTCGGCGCCGGCGCTGGCGTGCGACATGGGCGCCACGGGCACGTTCCTGACGGCGGGCGACGCGCTGCCGTACGTGGTGGCGTGCCGCGAGCTGTTCCAGGTGAGAGAGGGAGGGCACCTGGTTAGGGTCCTCGCTATGGCCAGGGCTGTGGGGTCAGCAGAGCGACGCGCTGCCCTACATGGTGGCGCGCCGCGAGCTGTTCCAGGTGAGAGAGCGAGGGCACCTGGTTAGGGCCTGGGCTATGGCTAGGGCTGTGGGGTCAGCAGAGCGACGCGCTGCCCTACGTGATGGCTTGCCACGAGCTGTTGTTCCAGGTGAGAGGGGCGCCGCCTGGGTGGGGTTATGGGTAGGGTTGTGGTGTGGGGTCAGCAGAGCGACGCGCTGCCGTACGTGGTGGCGTGCCGCGAGCTGCTGTTCCAGGTGAGGAGGTGGGCGGGCTAGGACGGCGAGTGCAACGCAGCCGCGGCTGAACCCTAGGAGGGGGGGCGGCGAGCGCAGATCAGCCTGTGGCCTGACTTGACCGCATGTGGGATCGTGCCGCTTCGTGCAGGACCCGTCTGGCGGTGACCCCAAGCCCTTTGTGCAAGTGGGCCTGGCCTACTGCGGCCTTACCGCCGGGCTCAACACCACCAACCGCTTCGTCATCACGTACAGGTGAGGGCGCTGTCCCATCTCCCGCGCCACGGCTGCGCAGCAGGCCACCTCTCCAGCTTTCCACGCGCTGCCAAGTTCCTGCGAGCGCGGCCGTGCTCGCTCAGCGCGGGCGTCCGGCGCGCGTGGCGAAGCCGCTGCGCCGCCTCAGCGCTGCCGGACCGCGCTGAGCGTTGTTGTTTTTCCCTTTGCTTTCCCTGTGCGCAGCGTCCAGTACGGGCAGGGGCTGCTGACCAGCGTGGCGCGCGTGGTGGTGTTCCGGCGCGCGTGCGTGACGGGCGAGACGCAGGGCGAGGACGGCACCTGCGACCCCACGGGTGAGCGAGTGATGCAGATGGGGGGGGGGGTCCGGTGGCTAGAGGGATGGAAGCGAATGGCGAGGACGGCACCTGCGACCCCACGGGTGAGCGAGTGATGCAGATGGGGGGGGGGTCCGGTGGCTAGAGGGATGGAAGCGAATGGCGAGGACGGCGCCTGCGACCCCACGGGTGAGCTGGGAGTCAGGGGCCGGGGCAAAGAAGAAGAGGAAGGCGAAGGCGGCCGAGCCTCCTCACACTTCCTCACACCTCATCACCAGAGGGCGGGCGCCAGAGCAGCGGCCTCGAAGCCACGGCCGCCCTCACCGGCAGTGCTGCCAAAGTTGAGATCAAAAGCGGCTGCAAATACCCAGTCACTGAGCGTGCGCGGCTGACGGCTGCCGCACGCCGCGAGTGCGCGTGCTGTGGCCGCAGGCGCGTGCCTGGGCGTCTCGGCCGTGCAAGCCAGCGCCACGGCAGGCAGCAACGCCACCTCATCTCCTTCTGTCGATGGCGGCGGCGTGCCGCCGCCGCCAGCCGCGTCGGCGTTCTCGGCAGGCGGGGCGCCGAAACCTGGCCCGGCGCCGCCCCCGGCGCCGCCCCCGGCGCGGGTGACGCCTCGCATGCTGCAGGAACCAGTTTCCGCAGACGCCACCACCGACCCCGCTCTCACGCAACCGGCGGTGACGGACCCCTCTGTCACGCAACCGGCGGTGACGGACCCCGCTCTCACGCAACCGACCGTGACGGACCCGGCCGTCACGCTGCCTGCGGACGTTCCCTCGCCCCCGCCGCCAGACCCACCGCCGCCCGACCCGCCGCCGCCCGACCCACCGCCGCCCGACTCCCCACCGCCACCTCCGCCACCCGACCTCCCGCCACCACCACCTCCTGACCTCCCGCCGCCGCCGCCGCCAGAGTCACCGCCGCCCCCCGCTGCCCCCGGCGCCCCTCCCCCCCCCCCCCCCCCCCCCCCCCCCCCCCCCCCCCCCCCCCCCCCC
>VFQP010005110.1_pt1 | contig 11669 bp, 14 predicted proteins | sample 3512351 | NCBI WGS metagenome assembly VFQP01 (sample SAMN10412372, study PRJNA504923) | tailings metagenome | isolation source: Relicate 1 Philex TSF1 revegetated site | place: Philippines: Tuba, Benguet | collected 2017-08-29
GCGCACCCCCACCCCGCCTCCTCCTCCCACCCGCACCCGCACCCGCACCCTCACGCGCAGCCAGAGCGCCGCGTCTCCAGCCCCCGCCCCTCCGCCCTCCGCAAGTCCACCACGCCCACGCCCACCTCGCCCCCCGCCTCGGACTCCCTCGACGCCTCCGCCCCCAACCCCGGCCCCTCCTCCTCCTCGCAGCGCCCCTCCCCCAAGGCCTTCAAGCGCCTCAGCTGGCGGCCGCAGCTCACCGAAGCGCAGCAGGGCCCCGCGCCCGCCCACCAAGCCAGCGGCACCCCTACCTTCCCCACGTCGCCGTCGCAGGACACCAGCCACACAGCGGCGCAGCAGCAGCAGCCGCTGCCGCTACTGCCGCAGGCGGAGCCCGTGCTTGGGGGCGGCGGCGGCGGCGGCGGCAGCAGCGGCCTGTTTGGTCAGAGCGGAGATCTCGCCATGGCGGCGGCGGTGGCGGCGGCGCTGCTCCATGACGCCGCGCCGGCGATGCAGCAGCAGCGGCAGCAGCCTGCGGCTGTTGCCGCCGATGGAGGCGCGCAGGCGGAGGGGAGCGTGCAGGAGCCGGCCCCGCCGTCGGTCGCTCAACCGCAGGGGCCGGAGCAGGAGGGCGGCGCAGCAGCGGCGGCGGCGGCGGCGGCGGTGACAGCCCCGCAAGGCGAGTCGAGCGCTACGGCGGGCGGCGGCGGGGGCGGCGTGCTGGTGGCGGGGGCCGGCGGGGACGGCTTCCTGCTGGGCGCTTCGGCCGCGGGCGCGGGGGCGGCGCCGCCGGCCACCATCCACCTGGCGTCGGAAGGTGCGACGGGGACTGGGAAGGGTCTGCTGCCCTCTTCATTGTGTTCGATGTGTTAAAGGGACAGCAGGGCTCCCTCAGGCACCTGGTCGTCTGGTCCCCCTCACAGAGGTGCATCACTCGGTGTGGTGAGGACACGCGCACACCCACACACGCGCACACGCACTCGCTTGCACCTTTGTGCTGCGAGACATCTGACACGCCTGGTAGTTGGGCTCCGGCCCCGCCGAGGTGGGCCAAGCAGCGCCACAATCCAACACACGCACGCACGCGCAGGCGGAGGCGCGTCAAGCACGGCGTCGCTGCCTGCCCACGCGTACCCCGAACGAGGGTACAACGCCATGAGCCACGCCTCGGCCGCCTCTGACGTCACCGCCACCAGCACCAGCACCGCCGCCGCCGCCCTCATGGCGCGCATGTCGGGCGTGCCCTCCTCCGAGCCCTCGTCGCAAACCCTAACGCCGGCCACGCCGCCTGAGCCCTCGCCCACGCCCTCCCACCATGGCGCCCACGCTTTGGCAAAGCAGGCAACCGCCAGCAACCCAGAGGGCCTCCTCCAACCGCACCAAGCCCTCAAGGCCGTCCACACCTCCGCTGCCGCCGCCCATGCCGCCCACTACGCCCCCACCGTCCCCTCGCGCGCCGCCTCCGCCTTCGCCACCCTCGCCGCCAGGGCCCCCAGCACCAGCAGCCAGGAGCTCAGCACGCCGCCGCAGAGCGCCTCGCACGCCGCCGCCCTCCTGCTAAACCCCAACGCAAGCATGTCGCCGTCGCTTCTGTCGGCGGCATCGGCCAGCCCTCCCGTGGGGCTGCCGCCCAGGCCCTCAACGCCGCCGCTACCAGCCGCCGGCGCGGGGGGACGGCATCAGCGGCAGCAGAGCAGGGACGGCGGCGGCGGCGGCGGTGACGCGGCGCTGCAGGCGTTTACGGTTGCGCCGAGCCGCGGCAGCCAGTCGCAGCTGGCGGTGGCGTCGCTCTCCAATGGCGTCGCGCCGGCGCCCGCCAGCCCCGCCGCCGGTGAGGGCTTTGCCAGGGCTTGCACCGGTGCCATGCGCCGCTTCCTCCGTATCCGAGCGTAGCGAAGAGTTCGTTCCGCCGAGCCCTAACTGGAAATGTAAACCCTGCGGCGCAGGGCCGTCGAGGGCATCGTTCGGTTCGGACCGGGCACCCGCGTCAGCGCCGCCCCCCCCCGCGCACCGCCGCAGCGGCAGCGGCAGCGGCCCGCTCCTCTCGGGGCAGGCAAGCGGCGCGGCGGCGGACGGCGGCGGCAGCGGCGGCATGGACGTGCTCTCGTCGCAGGAGATGATGCGCATGACGCCGCTGTCGCCGGCGCCCAGCAGTAGCGCCGGCAGCCGCACCAAGTCGAGCGCCACGCTGCGCATGCCGTTCAAGCGCACGTCGACGGACCGCGCCCGCGACTGCAGCATCATGTGATGTGGGAGGCGCACGGGTGGCGGGGCATCAGGTGGTCCGGGGGCGTCGTGTGATTGGCAGCACCACGGCTGCGGCATCGTGCGATCCTCCGAAGGGACGCGCGCGGTCGAGGAGGGCACAGGGTGCGCGGCTGTGGCGCTGAGCAGCATCAAGACGAGGCATCGACGCGCTGCCCTGCCTGTTAGGCACCTAGCTGTAGTAGCAGGAGTGTGCGTGGGGCGGTTGTCGGTGCCGTGTCGCGCCGTGCGCAAGCGTCGCGGGAGTGCGCCAGTAGCAGCAGCGACGGCGGCGGGGCGGGGCGGGCGGGCAGTCACCTGCGGGGGGCGTGCGCTGGTTGCCTTGAAGTGTGGAGGGTGGTCCGCCTCGACGTCCCATGTGGGCGGTGCCACCTCCGGGTGGAGCTGCGAGGGGCGCTGGTCCGCCCGTCCCTTTCCAGACCGCGTGTGCCGAGCGTTGGTGATGTGGGCACGGGCCTCAGGGCATTGTTGCGCTTGCTGCGCGGCGGTGGAGGTGTCGTCGTCGTCGTCGTCGTCGTCGTCGTCCCTGCTTGCGTTTTGGGTTGCCAGCCATGAGGGTGGTGGTGGGGGGGTGTACAGTGATTTCCTACTGAGCGCTGGCGTTCTGCACGGAGGGCAGGTAGTGACGCGTCGGAGGACCTGCAGTTTTTTTTGTCGCGCCCCCGTCACAAACTGTCACGTGGCCACCGGCGCGTCCACAGACTGCGCCCGTCGCCGACTGCTCTCACTTTTTGACCCTTGGTGACGAATGGCCGGCAGCAGCACAAGATGCAAGCGGCGACCTGCCCGCGCGTACCCGCGATCTCGCATCCCCCTGGCGGCGTCGCGCAGCGGGGTGCCCGTCCCTCGTCCGTAGTGTGTGCTGCCCAATGCGTGGCCTAAGTCTGCCTCCCTTGGCCCTGCCCCTCTGGCTCGCGAACCTCGTCTGCAGTAGCACGCGCGTGCGTCACGAGAGAGAGGGCTCCCAGCTGCCTTGGCACCCGCGTACTGTGTTCAGCCTGCACGCCAGGCGGTCCAATGGTGCTTGTGCGTGGGCCGCAGGTTGCTGTGCGTGCTCCGGGCGTGCTGGGTCGCGGCCGTTGCAAAACTGAGTTGAGTAGAGCCTCCGGGAGCCTCCGGTCTGTTGCGGTGAGAAAGCCAGAGCAGTCACGCGGTCCCCGAGCAAAATGCGCGATGTTCGGTGTCCCCGAGGTCGACACCCGCACCACACCACCACCACCACATCCGCTGCAGTACACCAAACAAGAAAGGGGCGCACAGCAGTCGTGGCAGATCGACAGAGCATCCACGCGATGCGCAAAAAGCCAGGCGTGCACTGCGTGCGCACGTCGCCGCACGCGACCCCTGCCCGCTGCTCAACACAGCAAAACATCAGAGCCGCTCACGTCAGCGGCGCCACCACAGCCGCCAGCACGCAAGCCACTGAGCGAGCACACACACACAGAGCGCGCCGTCCACGGGGCTGGCAGCTGCCGCCCGCCCCGCGCCCCGCGCTCTCGGCATGCGCCTCAGCGCCGCTTTTGCCGAGCTCAGTTGCCGAAGTCGACCGCCACGTCGATTAGCGTGGCGGCGGCAAAGACCAGGAAGAGCGAGCCGCCCAGGTACTGCAGCAGCGTGGGGCTCACGTACTTGGTGAGCACCTGCCCGCCTGCCACGGCCAGCGCGGTCGCCACGCCGTGCCCCGCGACAGCGCCGCCCGTCACGCCGAGCGGGTTGGAGGCGGCGGCCAGCGCGATGGTGGCGAGGAAGCTCTTGTCGCCCCACTCGGCCGCGAACACCTGCGTCGCAGGCCGCCGTGATCGATCGGGGTCAGGGGGAACGAGTCGCGAGCGAGGCCAAGCGAGGCGCGACAACGCGCGCGTCTCGCGCGAAGGAGGGAGAGAGCGCCGATGCGTGTCGCTTGCGCGGCCTAGCGCGGCCTAGCGCATCGAGCCGAGGCGTTGCGTCGGTTCCCGGCACCGGCGGCGCCCGCGGCGACTCACCAGGGTGAAGGTGGTGAGCACGAGCTTGCTCAGGTCCTGCCCCTCGATGGAGCCGCCGACCTCCTCGGCCTCCTCCTTCTCCTCGGCCGCGCTGTTGGAGGCGTCGCCCGCCTCGCGCAGCGTCTGCCCGCCGAACCAGATGAGCAGCGCTGCGGCGAGCAGGTCGTCCCACGGCACGCGGCCGAGCGCCGTGTCGCCCAGCGGGACGGCTTCGTCGACCAGGTGCAGCGTCTGGCCGAGCAGCACCGAGATGACGGTCATGATGGCGAGCGCGCCAAAGGTGCCCGTGAACACCGCGAGCTGCGGGTACCGCAGCGCGAGCAGCAGCGCGATGAAGAAGGTCTTGTCGCCGATTTCGCTGAAGAAGATGAGCGCCAGGCCGGAGATGAAGCCCTCGCGCAGCTGGTTGTCGCCGATGAGGCCCGGGATGAAGAGGCGCCCGCTCGCGTCCGCGCCCAGGTCCGGGAGCACGGGCGGAGGCAGAGCCAGCACGACAGATGAAGACGAATGCACAACGTCCGCCAGCGCGTCCGGCGACGGCAGCGCCTGCACGGGAGCGCCTCTTCTCCGCTGCTGCGCTGCTGCTGGTGCTTCTCTGCGTGCGTGGTGCTGCGCGCTGCTTCTCCACCATCCGTTGGGGGCCGTGCGAGGTAGCCGATGCAGGGCGCGCGGCGAAGCCATCCCCACAGCCGCAGGTGATCCAGCGAGTTGCCGTGGCCCCGCTGGCGCGCGCTGCTGCTGCAGCGAGCCGCCGGATGCCCTCTTCATCCTGATGCTCCCGCTAAGCTGCTGCGGTGCCGATGCCGCCGGCCTCCGGCCAAGCAGGTGAGCGGGAGGCGAGCTGCCGTGTCGGTGCGCGCTGGAAGCAGCTTCTGACGCGGATTTTCGTGAGCCTCAGAAACCAAGCCCTCGTGCCCATGCATGATCGCTCGCAGACGCTTCAGCGGCCACCAGCGACCTGTCCGGCAGCGCGAATTGCTGGAGCGCAGCCTGCATAGCCCGGAATCCATCACGGATGGTGCCCTTCCTCGGGCTCTAAGCCGGGCTCCACCTGCGGAGGAGCAGCACCTGGAAAGGAGGGCCCGCGCGCGGCGACTCGACTGATCGCAGCGCGTCAGGATGTCATCCGACAAGGTGCTGGCGCTCGTGCGCTACTATGCGCGCGAGGGCTACGCCAAGCAGCTGCAGACCGTCTGCACGGAGGTGCTCAAGAAGCGGCCCAATGACCCGCTGCTCGTCTTCTGGAGGGCCGTCGGCATGCTCATGGAGGGCAGCACGCAGGAGGTGGGTGCGCCGTCCGCCGCAGCGCTGCGCCACACACTCGCTCGTGAGCGCCGTGATGGCCGGCCATCGATGCGGCGCGCAGCGCGGCTCACAGGATCTCACGCGCGGCTCACGCACACTGGCAGGGGCCGCCAATTGCTCACGCCGCCACGCAGAGCCCACGCACACCGCCGCAGCGCACGAGCAAATCGCTGCGGAGGCCGAAAGGCAGCACTCACACGTGTGCTGCTCAGCAGTCCACACTGGGCTGTGGGCCTCACGGCAGCAGCAATGCGTGCCGCAGCAACCGACGTGCACCGCTTGCGCGGTGGCCCCGCAGGCGCTACGGGAGCTGCAAGTGGTGGCGCACGTGCCAGACTTGGAGCTGGCGGCGGCGGCAGCCATGGTGACGGCGCACGAGTCAGCCAAGGTGGTTGACCAGGAGGCCATCCTGGAGCTCAACAGCAAGCTGGAGGTGCGTCCCGTGTGGGGGGTGCGAGGGAGGGGTGGTGTGAGTGCGTGCATGGATGCATCAACGGAGCGGGCCAGCGCCCGCAGTACGCAGGAACGGTCAGCAGCGAGGCAGATTAGGCACCAGTGCAGGCCAGGGTGGTGAGGGGTTTGAGGTGGCGGTCCCCAGGCAGCCAGTGCAAGCTGCAGGTGCGCCCTCGGGGAGAAAGCGCAAACAGGGTGCTAACGCGTTGACCCGTTGTGTGCGTGGCGACAAGCACAGCGGTCCACAGCCGCGCGTGGAGGAGCAGCTTCTCTGGGCAGGGTTTCTTGTGCACACTTGTGGGTGATGCCGCGTGCTGCGTGTTCTGTAGGTGGAGGAGGCGACGGCGAGCGACCAAGCGGCGCTCAACCTGGCCTGCTACCACAGGTGTGGCCTTAGGGCTTAGGGCTTGGGGCTCAGAGCTCATGCATGGGATCATAGCCGGGGAATTCCGTCAACGTAGCCAACGTAGGCTGATCAGCTTGGCGAGGAGACACTGCGGGCAGCGCAGGACACATGCAGGGCACTGCCGAGCCCTAGCCCATGCGTGCGTGTGCCCTGTGCCCACGTGTGCCGCAGCCTCATGTCCAGCAACGAGCGCGCGCGGGGCCTGGTTGAGCGCGTGCTGTCCAGCCAGCCCGAGTACATGCAGGCAAGCCCTAAGCCCTAGAATCGCCCGAATGAGACATGTGCCGTAGTGCCCGGCCTGACCCTCAGGCTGCCGACCTCGCACCCATGCGCTTGCCTCACATCCATGCGCTTGCGGCTTGCAGGCGGCAGTTCAGCTGGGGTGGATCATCCTGGCCCAGCACGCAGACCCTAACTTCGCGGGTCTGGTCGACGACAGCGAGCTGGACGAGGCGGAGCAGCACTTTGCCGCGGCGCTCGCCGCCGACCCCCAGGACCTCGAGGTGAGCTCCGGGCTCGGGCTAGGGTTCGTTGCCCCGACGCCTGCTAGGATTGGTTGGTGCGGGTTAGGGCCCGGGACGGCGCAGGACTTTGAGGTGAGCCCACGCTAGGTTTCGGTGCCCCTGCGGGTGAAGCCTCGTTTTTATACACGGACGCCACACCATGCGCGCCACGCACATGTTGCTGGCGTTGGCGAAGCTCTATCGGCTTTCTCCTGGCTGTGCTGGCCAAGCCCCTGTTCTCACGGGTGCTGCTGGCGCGTGGTCTGTGTGTCCATGGTGCGCGTGCATGATGGCAGGCGCTGCTGGGGCGAGCCAAGCTGGCGCAGCGCCGCAACGACCTCCCCGCCACGCTCGACATCCTCACAGAGGTGCGCTTTGGGGAGGAGGGGCGAAGGGAGGCGGGAGGGCGCAGCTAGGCGCGCTGCCGTTGCCTCAGCCGCTGTGCCTGGTGCGATGAGAGCGCCACGAAATCACCTCCAAAGCGTGAAGAAAACAGCGCGGCATGTTCGCGTGTTGGCGTGCGTCCATGCGCCTCCTCCTGCTGCCACCCCCTTTGTGGTCACAGGTCTGCGTGCGCTTCACGTGGTTCATGCCGGCGCTGGTGGAGAAGGCCGGCGTGCTGCTGGCCATGGGCGACTGGGAGCAGGCGCGCACACATGCATGCGCCCTAAGGGCTTGGGTCCCGAGCGCGGGCGGCGCCCACTGACGCGCAACTCTGGCGCAACTCTGCCCCAGGGCCCGTGTGGTGCGAGCCTGCGTCCAGCGGCCACGCGGGCCACCGTGACTCCTGCCATGCCGTGCACTTGTGTGCAGATGAACGAGACGATTGCGCGCGTGCTTCAGTCTGACCCCACCAGTATCATGGCCTTGGCCTACCAAGGTGCGCCTTCACCGCCCACCTCATCGTCCTCACTCTGTTCATTCCCCCGAGGGAGCGGCACCGTGGGCGCGCGCGTGCCGCAAGCCAGCCGCACCGGCGCTGAGGCGCACTGCGGGCGCGGCATGCTGGCGCCAGCATCCACCGTCCTTTTCTCGCCCGCTTCCTGCGCCTCTCGCAGCGCTGCACTCGCTGGTCCGCGAGGGCAACAACAAGGCTGCGCTCCGGCAGATCCAGGTGAGGAGCAGCGCCCTTGGGCCGCGCTGAGCCGTTTGCCTGACCCTGGCACCTTGCCAATCGGTTCGGCATGTGCCGGGGGAACGCCCGCCACGGGTCGACGCTTGCTCTGGCCTGGGCTGGTGCCTAATCTGCCTCGCTGCTGATCCTTCGTGCATGACGCGGGCGGTGGCCCGTTCCGTTGATGCGAGCCGCACACACACCCACGCGGCAATGCCCACACCTGCATGCACCCCCACGCACATGACCTGCCTGTGGGCGATTTAGCAAGGTGTGGAGTCGCGTGCGCTCACCACGCAGCACGCATGCCCTAACGCCCTCGCTCCACGCAGGACCTCTTTGCCGCCATCAGCAAGGTGGAGTCGCGCAACGCCGCGCTGTTCCACCGCATGGCGCGCACGTTTGGGCGGCTGGCCGGGTCGGACGCCTCCATCCTCACCGTCACGTGCATGATGGCGGAGCGCGCCACGCAGCTCAAGCCGGAGCACTCGCCCTACGTGAGTGCCGCGGCCGAGCCCTAGGGCTTAGTAGGGGGTTGCGTGCATGGTGGAGCGGGCATTTGCCCTACGTTGAGTGGTCGTCGGAATTCCCTACCTGGTCCTGACACGGCGGTGCGGCGCACGGATTGTGTTCCTTGCTGCGTGGCAGCGCAAACGCGCTTTGAGGGAAAGGCAGGGAGCCTGCCGCAGCCCTCGCGACGCTGCGTGCGCCCCTCCCGCCCACCCGCTGCGCGCGCCGCGTCGCATGCGGTTGGCCAACCGACCGCAGTTGGTGGAGAGCGGCTACCAGAAGCTGTTCCTGGGGGAGTACACGGTGGCGGCCGAGCGCTTCGGGGCCGCACAGGGTGAGTCACGTAAACCCTACTCAATGCGCTCCTGGGTAGGGCTTGCGCTTCCGCTGCGCCGATCGCACTGACTGTTTAGCGTTTGGGGCGCGCTGGGGCCGCATGTGGAGGGGAACCTGCAGTTGCCGCCGTGCCTGACTCCAAGCCCTGACCTGAGCCCTAACCCCATGCGCAGCGGTGGACGAGCTGTCGCTGGACGCCAGCAGCGGCGCGCTCGAGGCGGCCATCCTGCTGGGCGAGCTGCAGGAGGCCGAGGGCAACCTCATGTTCCTGCAGGTGAGCCCGCTCAACCCTAACCTCAACCCTATGCCATGCACCACCTCGGCGCGGAGATGCGCCGTGGCCCTTTTCGTCAGCGGGCGCAAAAAAGCTGTTGCCCTGCACAATTGAGAGGACTTTTCTCGGGCGGTTCCCTGGCAAGAGCACAAGCGGGTGGCTAGTATCCAGCGCTGGCTGGACGCCTTGCCTGTTCAGGAGATGCACGTGTCCCAGGCCACGCTGGCGGCCAGCACGGGCCACGACAACGTGCCGGGCACCGGCGCCGACGCTCCGATCCTCAAGTACCTGCGGGGGCTGCTGTCCTGGAAGCAGCAGGACATGCAGGAGGTGAGGGCTTTAGGGCTTGGGGCCTAGGGCTCATGAAGGAGCAGTTGCATGGGCGCCACGAAGTCGCGCGCCGTCGACGAGTTGTTTGAGGGATGAGGCGCGATGGAGGAAGGGCTTTGCATGAGTGTGCGCATGGGCGCAGGGCTTGGCGCACCTGGAGGCGGCGGTGCTGGCCTACATGGACGCGGCCAGCCGGCAGCCGCCCTCGCTCGACATGTGAGTCCATAAGGGCGCAAAGAGCACAGCACAGCACAGCACAGCACAGCACAGCACAGCACAGCAGAGCACAGCACAGCAGAGCACAGCACAGCACACCACAGCACAGCACAGCACAGCACACCACACCACAGCACAGCACAGCACAGCACAGCACAGCACAGCACAGCACAGCGCTCGCTCTGGCCTGGACTGGTGCCTAATCTGCCTCGCTGCTGATCTTCCCTGCATGACGCGGGCGGTGGCCCGTTCCGTTGATGCAAGATGCACATACGCACAGCACCAGAGATGCTGCACGCCCCCGGTCCGCCTGGGCATGCGGCGTCGGCGCGACCTCCGGCATGCGCATGACGATGGAAACCGACGATGCCGCGCCGCGCCCTAAACCCTGTGCGCGTGCATGCAGGTACGTGGCGCTGAGCCCTGGGCGGGTGACGCACGTGGTGCGGCTGCTGCTGACGGCGGCCGGCGGCGAGCCGCGCGCGCCCACCGAGGCGCCGTCCCCGCTCATCTCCAAGTGCAACCGGGCGCTGCAGCTGCTGGCCAAGCACGTGAGTCCGTTGTGGCGGTTTTACTCATGGGTTAGGGCTGAGGGCCATGGGGACGCCGCCTCCCACATGCGGCGGGACGTGGCGTGGCCGCGCTCGCCCTGGCACGTCGCAGACGCCAGCCGTGCATGGGGGGGGCAGGGGCTTGCGCCACACGTGCGCCACACGTGCGCCACACGTGCGACGTGCGACGTGTGACAGCTCTGTGTTGCGCCGTCCCCACGCCGCAGGTGCCGGCCATGATGGAGGCGCAGGTGCTCTCGGCGCGCGCGCTCTTCCTCAGCGGGCAGCTGGAGCCCGCCATCCGCAAGGCCGCCGACATCCTCCGGACCAACCCCGAGGAGGCCTCCATGCACCTGCTCACGTGCAGGTGAGGGCTTTAGGGCTTTGCATTCCCCCGCCCCCATGTCAGCTGCTCGTTTTGCGCATTTGCGTCTGTTGTGGGCGCCTCGGCGGGTCGGAGGCGCGTCACACGCACCCGTCAAATGCCTTTGCACAACCCTTGTGGGCAAACGGGCGGAGTATATGTGTGTGCCTGCTCGCTCTCTCTTTTTTCTCGCAGCGTGTACGTGCACCAGGACAAGCCGCAGCTGGCTCAGGCCGCGCTGGAGCAGGCCGTCAGCGCCAACTTCGCCGTGAGTGGGCATGCGTGGAACCCTACGGTTGCGCCCTAGGGTTGCGGCAGGGCCGCACTGGCGCGCCATTCCCTGTTTCTGCACGCTTCAGCGAGCTGGCGGCGGCTCGGGCGCGCTGGCGCGCTGGCATGCAAGCCCTGACGCAAGCCCTAGCGTGCGCCGTGCGGGGCGCAGGTGCGCGAGATGCCCATGTACCACATCATCAGCGCCAAGGTGTTCATGGCGCTGGGGCGGCTGGAGGATGCGCGCAAGGTGAGGAGTTTGGATGGGCGCAAGCGCATGGCGGGGCAGCAGAAGGGACGGGCAGCGACAGGGGAGGCTGCCTAGGAAAGGTTCAGGGTCGGCTGGAGGACGCGCGCAAGGTGAGGGGACTGTTCAGGCGAGCAGGAGGGAGGGCGGCAAAGGGGCAACGTGCCTCTCTCGCACTTGAACTGAGTTTCGGCATGCGTGCTCTCCGGCACGCTGCGCGCGCTGCGTGCAACGCAGGTGCTGGACAATGCCATGAACCTCCCCGGCGTGCGCACGGCGCTGACGCCGCAGCAGCGCGCGCGCGTGGCGCGGCGCGTGGTGGAGCCCACCGTCTATGAGCGCGCCAGCGTCTACCTGCTCCTGGCCGAGGTGGGGCGTCACTAGGGCTTAGGCGGCTTAGGGCTTAGGGCTTAGGGCTTGCACCTGGCCTCCCATCCCCTTGTCGCTGTTTCGTTTCTGGTGGCCGCAGAAGCGCATGTGGCATGTGACGCCTGCTTGCTCCGTCACCGGAACCGGATTGCCGTGGTCAGCACGCTCCCTCGCCACCTGGGCAACTTGCGC
>VFQP010005111.1_pt1 | contig 11663 bp, 9 predicted proteins | sample 3512351 | NCBI WGS metagenome assembly VFQP01 (sample SAMN10412372, study PRJNA504923) | tailings metagenome | isolation source: Relicate 1 Philex TSF1 revegetated site | place: Philippines: Tuba, Benguet | collected 2017-08-29
TGGCACCGTTTACCACTACTGCATCCCCAAAATATACGGGGTAGTTACCGTCTGCATCTTTAAAATCATAGTTAGCAAATGGGCGTGAGTTGAATACAGAGTAAATAATACTTCTACCTGTAGCATCGTTGATAGTATTTTTGGTATAAATCAACTGCGTAATAGAACGTAATTTCAGGCCTTTTGCCAATTCAGCACCAATATTAGCCGAGAAGTTGGTTCTTCCTAAGCCTCCCAAATTTTTGAAGTTAGTTTCTTGCTGATTGTTTGACAAAGAAATACTAAAATCACTTTTACCTGTACCTCCAGATATTGCAATCGAGTTATTGTAGTTGGTCGATGGCTTAAAGAACATGTTAAAGTGGTCATAGTACAACAGGTTTTTTCCGTAAGGCTTGTTAATTTGTACATTTGGGTCTGTACTATTCCAGATTACGTTCTCACTATACGAACCATATACAGGGTCTAGTGTTAAAGGCTTTCCAGTACCTCCAATAACTTCGCCATTGGCGTTAGTTTCAAAACCATGAAGGTTAGCTTTTTTCACACCACCAATATTCAAGTATTCACTTTGAATCACACTAGAAGAAATATCAATATTCAATTGACCATTTTTTCCTTTCTTTGTAAACAATTGAATTACACCATTGGCACCTTGTGCACCATAAATAGTAGCTGCCGCAGCACCTTGAACAACCTCAACTCTTTCGATGGTGTTTAGGTCGATAGAGTTCAAGTCGGTTGAGCCTAATTGAATACCATCCAACAAAATCATTGGCGAAGTACCACGGTTGATTGTGTTGATACCACGCAACAAGATATTTACGGGCTGGCCAGGCATACCATTTCCTGAACTAATCTGAGCACCTGCAATTTTACCTACCAAAGCTTGGTCGATTGATGCCGACGGAACAGACGGTAAATTTTTGGCACTTACCGATTGTACATCAATCGCCAACTTACGTTTGTCAACCGCCGAACCTGTACCTGTTACTACAACCTCCGATAACTGACGAGCATCCACGTCAAGTTTTATATCTAACACAGTTTTACCTGCAACAGATACCTCTTTAGTGGCCATACCTACAAATGAGAAGATTAATGTGCCTGATGAGGGGATTGTAATAGAATAACTACCATTACCATCAGTTTGTGTACCCTTGGCTGTTCCTTTAAGTTGAACAGTAACTCCTGGAAGACTCGACCCGTCCTCAGCCGATGTCACTTTCCCTGTTACTTTGCGGTCTTGAGCTAATAAACTTACACAAGAGAGCATAGCAAAGAGGCAAGTCAATAATAGACTTTTTTTCATTTACTAATTTAGTTAAGGTTAAAATTTGTTAAGATGATTCGACACCAAATTATAAAATTTTAAAGAAACTAGCAAATCAAATTAAAAATGATATTTGGCAAATTGACTTTACAAATGGTAAAATATTCTTCCAATACGAGATTTGACCATTTTTTATATAAAAAATATCCTGTAATAACTACTTATATTTTTTACCTTATATACCTCCATTTAATTCTATTATAAGTATTAACCCCCAAATAATATACTAAAACACTAGGCTTTTAGGCTCAATAGTAAAATTTTATTTTTATATTAAATAATCTTATTTAGTGATGAGCAGCTATATAAAAAAAAATATCAGGAAGATACATTCTCCTGATATTTACGTAATAAATTGAACTTTTCATAGAAACGTTTTACTCAATACTCTGCATTCATATTATTGTGTATCGAGGCTTCCTTTTATATCTAACGACATAGCATAATCATATCCTATCTTGAATATTTCTTTGGCTTTTCGCACATCTTGGGGGTCATATTCTTTGAGGGCTGGTGGTTCTATTAAAAAATTGCATCGAGCTATTCGGGGCTTTGAGTTATTATTGATTGCCAAATACAAGCTTTTCTGCAAAATCGTCTGCATCGATCGAAGGTTGGGGTTACGTCCAAAAGGGTTACAATGACTTCCTATAATAAAATCACATGAAGATTCGAGTGGCTCGATAGGCATATTATTCAGCACACCGCCATCTACCAGTACTTTATTGGCAAAATTGACGGGTTCAAACAAGCCCGGAATACAACACGATGCCAATACAGGTTTGATGAGTTCGCCTGTTGAAAAAAAGACACTTTCGCCAAGCTGAATATCGGTGGCATTCACCACCATCGGAATTTTTAGGTTTTCAAAAGAATTGTGGGGCAAATATTTCATATATATATCTTCGGCTTTTTGCATTTTTAGCAAACCTAGCCTACTAAAAGCAGGCCTGAATGCCTTTAGGGTATTGGTCGATACCACAATTTCAAAGATATGCTCGGGCGAATACCCAGCCGAAAACATTGTACCAGCAATAGAACCAGCACTACATCCCGAAATTTGGTGTATTGGTACTTGCTGTTCTTGTAATGCCTTCAAAACTCCCAAATGAGCAATTCCACGAGCACCTCCTCCTGATAACACTAGGCCTATTTTCATAATTGTTCTTCTTTATTGAGTTTTTAGCTTTGTATGAAACGCTGTATTCCATCTGTAATCCAACCCTTTGCTTAGGGCCTGCTATAGTATGTATTTTCTAATTTACTTAACTTCTCCTATCTTGCAAAAATTAAACAGAACAAAACACAAGAACACATGAAACTTTACAGTATTGACACAGGAAATTTCAAACTCGACGGTGGGGCTATGTTTGGGGTTGTTCCAAAATCTTTTTGGCAAAAATGGATGCCCGCAGACGAAAACAACCTCTGCTCTTGGAAAATGCGTTGTTTGCTAATTGAACAAGGCAAACGCCTTACCTTAGTAGATACGGGTATGGGCAATAAACAAGACCCCAAATGGCAGTCGTACTATTATCGCCATGGCTCAGGCGACTTGATTCAAGGTATCAGGAATGTAGGGTTTTCTGAAGACGATATTACGGATGTTATTTTGAGCCACCTGCACTTTGACCATTGTGGCGGGGCTGTTGAGTGGAACAATACCAAAACATATTATAAAACTACGTTCAAAAACGCCCGTTATTGGACTCACTCTACTCATTTTGACTGGGCAATTCAGCCAAATTTGCGAGAAAAAGCTACTTTTTTCAAAGAAAATATCTTGCCTATTCAAGAAGCTGGCCAGCTTTATTTTATTGATAAAGATGCTCATCAATTTGAAGACATCGATTTTTTACTTGCCGATGGCCACACCGAAAAAATGATAATGCCCAAAATTACCTATCAAGAAAAAACACTGCTTTTTGTAGCCGATACTATTCCTTCACACGCACACATACCTGTACCTTATGTAATGGGCTATGATATTCGTCCTTTGCAAACAATGGAAGAAAAACAAAGTATTCTCCAAAAAGCTGCTGCCCAAGAGTGGTCGTTGTTCTTTGACCACGACCCACTGTATGATTGTGCAACCGTTATCGAAACTGAAAAGGGCTTTAAAGTCCAAAATCTACATCAGCTTTATGAAATATGATAAATATCAGTTTTTATAAAATACCAATTAATGGCTTCATTTTTGATAACCTATTGATTAAAAGCCCTATTTCATTAGCGAAAAGGATATATATTCAACAAAAAAAATATTTTTTGTAAAGAAAAAGCCAAAATAGCATATTTCGGCTCGATTTTAGCAGTACCGTTTACTCAATTAGCACACTAAACAAAACAAGATTGTCGATTTTACCGTTAACTTGTAAAATACTTTATAACTTGGCGAGCTGTTGTATCTTACTATGAAAGCGTTCTTGAAAGCATGAACATACATATTCTAGATATCATCAATTCATTAGAAAGGCTTAAAGTACAGTACTGCTAATATTATTTGAACCCAACCCGCTAACTTAATACTGCTTCTCCCGAGCATTTCAATTTGTATGATGATGAATATGTTAAAAAAAGTCTTACTCGTTGATGATGATACTGTCACCCTATCGCTTTGCGATATGGTTATCAAACGTTTTACCTTTGCCGAACAGGTAGACATGGCTCAAAATGGAAAAGAAGCAATGGATTATTTTTCCAACCTGCTCAACCGTACCACCGACGCAATAAAATCAGTAGCCCCCTCTATTATCTTTCTCGACCTAAATATGCCAGTGATGAATGGTTGGGACTTTTTAGATGAGTTTGTTCAAAATGACTTCCATAAAACCTTTCCTGATACTCGCATCATCATTCTTTCGTCGAGTATTGATCCAAATGATATACAAAAAGCCAATAATTACGACATCATCATCCAGTTTATTAGCAAACCCCTTACCGTAAAGGTTATCAAAGAAATCAAACAACACCAATATTTGTTGTCTCATTTCATAGAAAACTAATATTTATCTATTTTAATCTCCTTAGTTCTCCTATTTTTGCACTACTATTGATTATATGAGTATAATTGTTGCAAAATTGTCTTTCCCTTAGCACGCCACTAATGAAAAGCTATTTTATTTTTTCCACTTACCTCGTGGCCTTATACAAACCTATCAACAACAATTAAACAAAAATCAATAGGATGATTCACGTTTGTATAAGCGTGATGTTTCCCTAACACACATACTCATTCGAGGTATTTTGAAGAATACCCAGCCTAATCGCTGCAAATACTTCAAGGCCAATATGAGTGCATATAATTTTTGAATAAATGAATAAAAACCGCCTTTACTGGAGTGCTCAATTGTTGGGTTGGTTGTGCTTTAGTATTTGTATAATACTAATTACGATTGGTCCTACTGCATCTTTTGTTGAGCTTCTCCTTCTAATTCTAGCCAACACGAGCTTAGGAGTACTTATATCTCAGGGGCTCTTCGTTTATTTTTCAAAAAATAATTTTAGTTTACCGTATCTCAAATCCAACTTACAAGAATGTATTGGAGCGTCGTTTTGCTGTGTCCTTGTATCGGCTTTTTGTTTAAAAGGCTTTACCACCATACTCTTTCCTTCCAATACTCAAATCACTTGGCTCAACGCCTTTTTGATTAGCTTTTTGGGAATAGGTATCTGGCTATCGCTATATATTACTATTCGTAGTATCAAACAATTTTATCGAGACCTCAGAACTGAAGCTACCGTTCAGAACCTTATCAGAACCACCGAACTAGATAACCTAAAAAGCCAGCTCAACCCACATTTTCTCTTTAATTCGCTCAATTCTATCAAGGCTTTAGTAAGAATAGACCCACCGCTGGCACAAAAGTCAATTATCCAACTCTCCGACATACTTCGCAAGTCATTGACAATCAGCGAAATACCTATGGTCAATTTAATAGAAGAGTTGTCGATGATGCAACAATACTTAGATTTAGAGAAAATCAGGTTTGATAAAAGACTTACATATCATTTCAAGATAGAAAACCAATCCTTAAACTGTAGAATTCCTTCGATGTCGCTCTATCTATTGGTAGAAAACGCTATCAAACACGGTATCAGCAAGTTACGCAAAGGAGGCGAGCTATTTATCCATACACGAATCGATGGTAATAGCTTGTTTATTATTGTAAGAAATACAGGAGGATTAGAAAAGAAAGAACACTTTTTCGGTACAAGTCTCAACAATCTTGCCAAAAGGCTTCAGGTAATGTACGCAGGCAAAGCAAGCCTTCGTGTTACCGAAGAAGAGAATATGGTAATTGCTATACTGGCTATTCCTTTAGACTTCAATGGAATTATTTCCTAACAAACATTGAGTGAATAAGTGATTATTCATTAGGTCTAGCTTGCTGCAATAGAAACGTAATATGATGTATCTAAAAATGAGTCATCGAGTAGATTAATATCAAAAAAGCGGTCGAAAATTGTTTTTCGACCGCTTTTTTGATAAACACTTGGAGGATAATCCTCGTTTCAAAATTCAGGATAACTCATCTGTCAGTTTTCAAAATATTTCTTCAACTGACTACTTTTCTTAAGTTCATGCAGAATCTCCATGGTGAGAGGTTTACTGATAAACTCCAAAACAATCTTGTATTTTCCAGCTTTAACAAAATCCTCGGGGTCTATGGTCGACGACAAAATACAGACCTTTGTTTCGGGATATTTGGTTGCAAACTTTTGTAAATATGCTTTTAAGAAATCCCAGCCATCCATGATTGGCATGTTCAAATCTAAAAATATCAAAGTTGGAATTACTAAATTTTCATCTTTCGATTCTTCTAAATTAAAAAAAATCTCTAAGGCTTCCCTCCCATTCTTTGCAGTTTGCACTTGCTTAGAAAAATTACTGTTTTTGATAGCAAACTCACAAAGTGAGAGCGCTATTAAATCATCATCTACAACTAATACGCTTTCTATCATCGCTTTTTCGTTCAACTAAAATAGACTCATCTATTTTTTATTCTAAACATTCCTATTTTGCTAATATAACTATAATTTTATTTTAATAAGTAATATGATATAATGAAAGTAAGGCAATAATCTATAACCAACTGTATATCAACGTATAACCACAAACAGGTATTGCAATAAATAATACCTGTTTGCCTGCACAATAAAGCTATTTTTTAAAAGAAACGATAAAGGTCGTTCCTACTTCTACTTTGCTTTGTACCTCGATTGTACCTCCGAGTGCTCTTACTTGCGAATTAATGATATACAGTCCCAATCCTTTGCTATTGGGCAAATGATGAAATCGTTGATATAGGCCAAATACTTTATCTTTATGTCGTTCTAAATTAATACCCAAACCATTGTCGCAAAAAAACAACTGAACATAATCTTTGGTATCTTTTGTGTATATTTTCAGATGCAACGCTCGATTGGGCGAACGGTATTTGAAAGCATTGGTCAATAAGTTCTGCAAGATACTCTCAAAATAGGTAATATTAAACCTAAGTTGCGGGGCTGCAGAAAAATCCGTTTCAATGGTCATATCTACATCCTGTTGTAAATAGGCCAACGCATTAATCCCCTTCGTTACCTCATATTCAACATCAATTAATTGTTGCTCTATATTGACATTATTTTTAATGACAAGGATATCCAGCAAGTCATTGATGGTCTGGTTCAAGGCTAAAGATGATTCTTTGAATTTTTCAAACAGAAAAAGTGTCATTTCATCTTTGATATTGGCAGGATTGATTAAGTCCAAGATACCCAATAAATTAGACAAGGGAGCTCGGAGGTTGTGCGATGTAATATAAGAAAACTGTTTTAAGTCTTTATTACTCTCTATCAATTCATTGATAAGCACCTCTCGTTCGGCTTCATGCTGTTTTCTGGAAGTAATATCTCGTCCAGAGGCAAAAATAATTTCCTCTGTTGGCAACTGCGTAATAGTCCACAACAACCATTTGATACTTTTGTCTTTGGCAATACAACGCAACTCAAACGGAGGAGTTGTTGGTTTTATTTTTAACTCATTAAAAGCCTTAGTCAAAATACTCCAATCGTCGGGATGTACAAGTTTGCGGATAGATGTATGCAAGAGTGCGTCCTCGTCATAACCCAGAATTTTTCTAAAAGCAGTATTAACTTGTGTAAATTTGCCTTTAAAATTAGCCATTCCTAACAAATCTCGACTCAATTTAAACATATAATTCAGGTGTTCTTCCGAATTACGGCGTTCTATTTCCGAGCCAAGTTGCTTACAAATACTATCCATTAAATTAAGCAGAGCTACATCTTTTTTGACAGGTTTATTATTAAAAAAAATAACCCATGCCACATAATTTCCTTTGTAGGGAATTGGTACCGAAAACCCTGATTTTAGGCCAATATTTTGGGCTATGGTTTTTCGTACAAACAACTCTTCGTCTTGCAGATTCTCAATCCAATAAGGGTTATAATGCTTAGACTTTCGTTTGAATACCGTTTTTTCAATCGGATAAATCTTGTCTCGTGCCTCCTCTACCAATTTGATACAGTTAGGGTTTTCTATTTCGTCAAAATCATACGCTATCAGTTTAATGGTTTCTTTGTGAAAATCAGAAAGCCATATTTCACCAAATTGCCAGCCTATATATTCTCGAACATACTGTAGAATAGCCTTTAGGCCATCGACAAGGCTTATTTCGCGTCTAAGTTTTTCGACAACCTCTAGTACAAACATTCGTTCATTCTGAACATTCACTTTTTCGGTAATATCTACCATCATCACCTGTACGGCATTTTTCCCAGCAAACAACATATTCAAAGCTGTTACTTCTACAAAAAGTAGCTCCCCGTTCTTTTTTTTATGCTTTACCTGCCAATGCCTTATCGGCGAATCTACGGAGTTATCGCCACTACCATTCAAGAAATATTTTTTTTCATTTTCTGGTCGAATATCCCAAATAGAAAGCTGCAAAAATTCATTACGACTATACCCATATAACCGAATAGCCGCCCAGTTAACCTCCAAAATTCGCTTAGATTCTTCGTCATAAATCCACATCGGATAAGGGCTGTGGAAAAAGAATGCACGTTGTTGTTGGTCGGACATAACAATAAGGCTTTCATTTTTCTTTCTATCGTCGATATCTACAATAACCCCAATTATTCTGATAGCCTTACCTTGTGCATCATACAAAATATACCCTCGGTCGTTTACCCAAATATAGGTTTGGTCTTTTTTTCTAAAGCGGTATTCTACCTCCCAATACCGCCTAGTATTATCGGCCAGCGACACTTCAATTACCTGATTTACATGAGCTTTATCGTCGGGATGTACAGATTTATTCCAAAAAAAATAATCTTCATAATACTCTTCAGTATTGTACCCTAATAAATGATAAAACTTATGCCCCGAACGCTTCACCTTTTGCCCAACCAAATCAATATCCCAAATAGCCCCCAAGCTGTCGCCCTCACCTTGAATCTGCTTACTTTCAAATAAATTGGCTTTTTTCCCGATCAACACCAAGCAATCATCTATGACTTTCTTGACACTAAGCTCATCATAAGAACCTTTGATAAGGTAATGTTTAGCTCCATTGATAAGTGCCAACAACGTTGTTTCGGGCGATGCTACTTCACAAAGAGCAATAATAGGCAACTTGTTGTCGGCCATATCGATTACCCTCAAAAAACAATCAGCTCCCTGACAAGCATTTAGCATTAAATCAATAAAAATGAGGTCAAATGGTATTTCGCCCAACAAATAATCCTTTGCCTCTTCCATGTTTAGAGCCTGTGCAATAGATGCTGTATAAATTCCAGAATTTGTAATACAGTCTAACAAAAGACTATACTCATTTTGTTGGTCTTCAATAATCAGAATATTTAAGCCTTTGGTAGTATCTAGCATTCTATGCTTGGTATATTATTATGGTAGCAAAAAGTTATAAAGTTAGCCAATCGCCTACAAGTAAAAGTTCAACGATAAGCCATTAACAACAGCGGTTTTTTTATCAACAAGGTATTATCTTGCTATCATATCCAGTGATAACAAGAAACATAATAATTAACATTAAATAGAGAGGTAAAATATTGACGTGTTGAGTATTTTGAGATAAATAACGGCGAACTACCTTCAATATAATTAATTAATAATCAACACATAAGAAGAAACACTAAGTTTTAAAACTAAATAATTAATTACCCGATAATGATTCAATTCAAAAGTAAAATTTATTTTGTACAATTACTTTATTTTTATAGTACATCAATCCATTAAACGTCCTTTTGTTTGGTCTATTCCCTACAAAAATATCTGCTAAAAATCAGGTAATCGCTTACTTTATACCAATGATAGTTGGATTTCTAAAAGTAATATATCAAGCATACGTTATATCTAAGCAACACAAATAGAGAAATCTAAAAGCCTATATAGCGGCCAAACCCTAGAATTTACTTAAATAATATAGTTTTATGAGAAGCGTTTAGAGGGGTATTTAAACCACCTAAAATTTTATATTTTCAGGCACAATACTATGTGCAAAATTACATAATTTTCTCTAATAAGTAATATAATCCATATATTTTAGCCTAGCAATATCGCTCAAAAATAAAAAGAGCAACCAAACATGAAGAAAATTCTTGATATTTGGTTGCTCTTTGAAGTGCATAATGAAATACAGACAGTATTAGCGATAGCAATCATTTTTACTCTGCAAGAAGCTATTTGACATTTATGCTTAATTTTAACCGTCAAAATCTCATATCATACCTCACCATTCTCTCCCGACTGGCTTTCTGAATCTGTGGATTAAGCGATATAATAAACCTGTTTGGTTTACTAAACCCACTTTATCTTATCGGCTTCTACGACTTGAAAACAAATCGCTAGTCTCAATAATTGCTTCAATGCACGAAGAAGCAACAACAGCTGACAGTACAACAATTATAGTGGTCATTTTATTTAGTGATATTTGTTTTAGACTAACTCAAGATTAAATTGTATTTATACAACGAATAATATCATAAAATATTTTGTAATTTATTTTTACTTATTCTTGAACTCCTTAAATACAATATTTTCACACAATATTACAAAAAATAAATAATATCATATTAAAAAATGATTGAATATTATCATGTTTTTGATATTCGCAATATTTATTACGATGGACGAAGAAATTATTTAGTATTCGGTATTTTTATTTGTTAAATGCCTAATTTTTATACTTGAATGATGATATTTTTTGATTAGTAAAGAATTATAGATATTAATTATATTATATTTTTTCTAAAAAAGTACAATATAATAAGGCGTATATGAGTGTCTCCTCCGCTTCATAATAACCATTTAATAAATACATTTACTTTCTAAGGAGCTTCTAATCTATATTCTCTACTATTTTTGAGCGTTTTATTGTATCTTCGCCTATTCCTTTTCAAAAATTACAACACTCAACAGGCAATAGATTCCTCGATACTTTGAGGAAATAGGCTCAATAACGGTTTTAAAATTACTGTTTTAGCTTTTTTAATCGCAATTAAATCAAGTATGTTTTCATTTTTTAAGAGTAAAAAGCCTAATAACGCAAGAATTTATGATTTTATTAATCATGCAATTCTAACAGACATTCACTCACATGTATTGCCCGGTATTGACGATGGCTCGCCCGATATGGAGACCTCTGTTAATCTAATTAGTGAGCTGTCACAGTTGGGTTTTCATAACATCATTACGACACCTCACATTCGCATGGAGGTATACCCCAACACGCCAAGTATTATTAAAGGAAAAGTAGATGAAGTAAATGCCGCCCTTGCTCAGCAAAATATCAATATGACTATTCAAGGCTCGGCCGAGTATTATATCGACGACAATTTTTCCGAAATTCTTCAGTCAGAGAATACGATTCCATTTCCTGGCAACAAATATTTATTGGCCGAATACCCAATGATTGCCCCTCTGATGAATTTTGAACAAAGGGTTTTTGAAATGACCAAGCGTGGTTTTGCGCCAATCATTGCTCACCCCGAACGTTACAGATACTGGCATGCTCAGCCTGAAGTTTTTCAACGCTTAAAGGATTTAGGCTGCCTGTTACAGCTTAATATTTTGTCGGTAGAAGGATATTATGGCCCCGATATTAAAAAATGTGCCTTACAGCTTATGAAAAATAATCTGTATGATGTTATTGGTACAGATTTGCACCACGAGCGCCATCTCAATAGAATAAAAAAACTCTCTGAGATGAGTAAGGAAATGAAACTATTAGAAAACTACCCTTTTTTGAATAAAAAACTCTTTGCATAATATAGCCTTATCGACCAACGATATGGCTATATTGCC
>VFQP010005112.1_pt1 | contig 11662 bp, 11 predicted proteins | sample 3512351 | NCBI WGS metagenome assembly VFQP01 (sample SAMN10412372, study PRJNA504923) | tailings metagenome | isolation source: Relicate 1 Philex TSF1 revegetated site | place: Philippines: Tuba, Benguet | collected 2017-08-29
CTAACAATTCGTCCAAGCCGACGCCGCTTCGCGGCGCGGCTTAACTCAGGTGTTAGGCCGCAGCAGGAGATAACCGCGAGCATGGACAAGCAGCAAGCTGAAGCAGTCGCCCAGGCGATCCTCGAGCCAGACTTACGGACGCAGGATGATCTGCGCAGGAAACGCGCCCTGGAAGCAACGCGCCAGTCTCGAAAACGCCGAGTTGCTTGGTTCACTCTCATCGGTAGTGGCATCGGAGCTGCCATTGCTCACCTCCTTGGCGAACGCTTCACAAGCGGCGTGATCTGGGGCGGACTAGCAGGTTCCGCTATTGGTTGGCTGATCATGCGCCGGGCATGGGCCTAACCGAGAAGAGTAGGATCAGAGTGCAACTCCCGCGTATTCTGAGATTGCGCGCAGCTCAGGCGGCAGCGCGCTTGAACGATGCGTGCAGGCGCACTCGATATGGTGTCCACGCTTGCGTTGCCGTTACCCACCGACCATCACCCTCATGCGCCTGATCGCCGCCCTGATCGCCGTGTCTCTCCTCACCGGCTGCCTGCCCCGGCAGGTCGTCGTGCACGACGGCATCCGCGCGTCGGTGGTGGATGCGGAGTCGAAGGCGGCGATCGCCGGGGCCTTCGTCTACGACCGTGTCGAGGCGGGGCGGCCGCGTGTGTTGGCACGGAGCGACGCCGATGGGCGGCTCGAGCTTGCGCCGAAGACGCGGCGCAGGATGACGCCGGTGATGGGCGAAGCCCAGGTCGTCCAGTCGCTGTGGATCTGCGGCGCGGGCTACGAGCCGACGCGCGTGTCGCAGCGTGCGGGCTGGAATGCGGACGTCGCCGCGGCTCGGGTGCATGCGCTCGGAACGGTCGAGCTGGCGCCCTCCGCCGTACGCGACGGGAACGGCTGTGCGCTCACGCGTGCGGTGTCGCCGGACGACAGGGATGACGGAACGCCGTCCGCACGCTGAGGGCGCGTTCCGGCGTCATGCGTCCGGCTGGGCCGCAAATGGGGATGCCGTATCCGCGCCTGTTCCCGTGGGGCGGGAAGACGCGGGGCATTGCTCGCGGCCGGGCACGAAGCGGCGTCGAATTGCGCGCCGTCACCGGTTCTGGTGTCATCCCGGCCTGCGCCGCTGGCCGCGGGCGCGAACGTGGTCGCTGCGATCCCGACGCCGCTGCCGTCATGCGCGTCCGCGGTGTTGTCTCGACCACACCGCGGCGCACGCGTTCCTTCCACACAGGCCCACTGATCCGATGACACGCTGCATGTTCGCCCTTCTGCTGCTCGCCTCCGGTCTGGCGACGGCCCAGCCGTCCGCGTCCACGACACAGGAGATCACGCAGCTGTTCGCGGCGCTCGAGACCTCGGGCTGCCGGTTCCAGCGCAACGGCAGCTGGCACGAGGCGCCCGAAGCGAAGGCGCATCTGCAGCGCAAGTACGACTATCTGCTGAAGAAGCGCCAGCTCACGACCACCGAGTCCTTCATCGACCTGGCCGCCTCGCGCAGCAGCGTGTCGGGCCGCGCATATCGCGTGCAGTGCGGGCAGTCCGCGCCCATGGACAGCGCGGCGTGGTTCACCGGGCGACTTTCGGCAATCCGCGCCGGCCGCTGACGCCACACGTGCCGACGCGGATGCGGCACCTGCCTCGCGTTCCTCACCACCCCGCGATCGGCATCGGGCTTGAATGCGCGGATGCCACGACGCCGCCCCGAGCCCCCTACCGCGCCCCGCGACCTCACCCGCGGGCCGATCGCTGCCACGTTGCTGGCGTTCGCTCTGCCGCCGAGTCGCTGGATCAGGTTCACTGACCAGCGTGTCCCAACCTGTCACGTCCCCTCGATTTGCGGCGCGGCCGCTATCGGACGCGGGGCGCCATGAGCGGCTTGGCATAGCGGCGCCGGGTGACTTGATTCACCTTACCGAAGCCACGTTCGGTGTCCACAGGCATCTTGAGGAAAATCTGGAACCAAGGCGGTTGCTTGGCAGCTCTGCTATGAGCCCGCCGCGATGACCAGCCCGAGTGCGGCATCGTAGCCTGCCAAAGTGAGGTGCCAGCAAAGATGGGTCGACACCACTGACACGTAGTTCGGATTTTTCGGCTTGAGCCAGGCATGCGCGACATAGAGAATCCCCCCGGATGGCACGGGCGCTCTGTCCGTTTGCTCTCGGAGACGCCACGATGCATCGATCCATCGGATTCTTTCGCGTCCTCATCTTTGTAGTCGCCGCACTGTTGATCGCATGCGGCGGTGCGAACGCGCCGTCGACTCCGCAAAATGCCACTGCTGCGCAGCCCTCGGCCCTCGGGTCGTCGGACGGCACGGCGGTCGTCTCGGATCTGCATCCAGGCATGGCCTATGCCGTGTTCCGCGAACGCGTGCTCGCACACGGCTGGACGCCGCGTGCCAACCCCAGCTGCAAGACCCACCTTGTCGGCGACGACGCGAGCGCGGTATGCGCACGCACCCCGCAACTTGCTGCCTGCCGTCTATGCGACGACCTTCCGGAATTGCAGTCATGCAGCAGCGATGCCCGCTGCCTGGTGCGTTTCGGCTATCCCGACAGCGTGCAGGATCTCGAAGCACGCGCCTACGGCGAGATGGACGCCTGGCGCGACACCGGCAACGACGCCGGTTTGCAGATCACGACGTGGGAATTCGTTTCGGCAACGACGCATTAGAAATCGAACGCATTTGTACGCATGGCGATGATGGCCAAACGTCTCCAAGGATGGGAGTACACCGATGCGCAATCCGCTTCACGACCTGATGTACCGCGGCGAATCAGGCGCTGCCGGCTACAACGCGTTCAACCGAGGGACCTACGTCGATGCAGGCGGGCGGGAGCGTATCCGTCCGGGCGAGCCGCCGACCGATTTTTCGAATCTCAGCGTCGGCGCGGTGCAGGACTTGCAACACCTGCCACGACACGATCCCGCCCGAGTGTTCGCGGTCGGCAAGTACCAGATCATTCCGTCGACGATGGACGCCGCTGTCGCCCGGCTGGGCATCACACGCGATACGCCGTTCACGCCCGAGTTGCAGGACCGCATCTTCACCGACTATCTGCTGCGCGAAAAACAGCCCGCCGTGCGCGACTACATCATGGGCGTGCAAGGGGCGACGCGTGAGCAGGCGCAGCTCGGCCTAGCGCGCGAATGGGCGAGCTTCGGCGATCCCTTCAAGGAGGGGCGCAGCTATTACGGCGGCGCCAACCGCGCGCACATCACCCTGGAACAGAGCGCGGATGCGCTCGACCGGATGCGCGAGGCCTATGCGCGTGCGGACGCGAACGGGCTGTCGCGCGACGCCGCATGGCACGCGGCGACGGCGATCGAGCATGGCGCAAGGACGCAGAGCCCTTCTGCCCAGGCGCGCGTCGGCGCCAGCGTCCATTCCGGGGGCGCATTGCTGCAGGAGCCCGCGCAGGGCGAGGCCGTCCGTGAACTGCAGACGAAACTCGTACGGCTCGACTACGTCGGCCGGGACGGACGGCCGCTCTCGACAGACGGTCACTTCGGACCGGACACCGCCTACGCGGTGCGCATGTTCCAACGCGACCAAGGTCTCAAGGTCGACGGGATCGCCGGGCCGAACACGCTGGGATCGGTCGCTCTGCAACTCGAATCCTGCATGACGGACACACCGGGCTCACGCGTCGACGATCTGTTGAATTCGTTGCGCAGCGGCGGCGATGCGATTCGCGAAGCGACTGAGCGCCTTGTGCAGTCGCAGGCGGGTCAGCAATGGCGGGATCAGGTCGAGGCGGCAACCCGCTCTCAGAAGGAGCACGCACGTTGTGCTCCAACGCCGGCGCCGGAGGGGGACGCGCGCGGTCTCTGATGCGTCACCGGGATCTCTGCAGGGTGGGCTGACGGTGCCGTGTTCACGTCCGATCGTGCCCAGAATACGCTTGCCCTGAACCTCACCGGCGACACAGGGCGTGCATGCAGACCCGTCGCATCCCCACATCCTCACCACCCCGCGATCCGCATCCGGCTTGAATGCGCGGATGCCACGACGCCGCCCCGAGCCCCCTACCGCGCCCCGCGACCTCACCCGCGGCCCCATCGCAGCCACGCTGGCGCTGTTCGCGCTGCCGATCCTCGGCGGCAACGTGCTGCAGTCGCTCAACGGCTCGATCAATGCGGTGTGGATCGGCCATCTGCTGGGGCCCGATGCGCTGGCGGCGATCGCCAATGCCAACAACATCCTGTTCCTGCTGCTGGGCGCGGTGTTCGGCGTGGGCATGGCGGCGACGATCCTGGTGGCGCAGGCGATCGGCCGCACGGACCTGCCCGGCGCGCGGCGGGTGATCGGCACCAGTGCGACCGTGTTCCTCGGCGCATCGGTGCTGGTGGCGCTGGCCGGCCTGCCGCTGTCGGGACGGATCCTGGCGTGGATGGACACGCCGGCCGAGGCGCTGCCGCACGCCGAGGCGTATCTGCAGATCATCTTCCTGGCGGTGCCGTTCCTGTACGCGCTGGCGTTCCTGTCGGCGATCCTGCGCGGCGCGGGCGATTCGCGCACGCCGTTCCTGTTCCTGCTGCTGGTGGTGGCGCTGGACATCGTGCTGGTGCCGTTGCTGCTGCTCGGCGTGGGGCCGTTGCCGGCGATGGGCATGGCCGGCGCCGCGGCGGCGAACCTCGTCGCCAATGCGCTGGGTGTGGTGGCGATGCTGGCGTGGCTGCGGCACCGCAACCACCGCTTGTGGATCCATCGCGGCGAGCGCGCGTTGTACCGGCCTGACTGGACCATCGTGCGCGCACTGTTGACCAAGGGCCTGCCGATGGGCCTGCAGATGGTGATGCTGTCGGCGGCGATGATCGCGATGATCGCGATGGTCAACCGCCACGGCATCGTCACCGCCGCGGGCTACGGCGCCGCGCTGCAGCTGTGGACCTATGTGCAGATGCCGGCGATGGCGATCGGCGCGGCGTGCTCGACGATGGCGGCCCAGAACGTCGGCGCCGGGCACTGGGTCCGGGTGTCGCGCGTGGCCGGCACGGGGGTGGTGTTCAACCTGCTGATGACGGGCGTGCTGATCGCGGCGCTGATCCTGTTCGATCGTCATGTGCTGGCGCTGTTCCTGCCGGGCGGCGGCGAGATCCTGGAAACCGCGCGCCACTTGAACCGCATCGCCATCTGGTCGTTCCTGTTCTTCGGCGTGACCTTCGTGCTGTTCGGCGTGGTGCGCTCGACCGGCGCGGTGCTGCCACCGCTGCTGATCCTGGCGGTCACGCTGTGGGGCGTGCGCGTGCCGTTCGCGACGTGGCTTCAACCGATACTCGGCGCGGACGCGATCTGGTGGAGCTTTCCGGCCAGTGCGATCTGTGCGATGGCGCTGGCGATCGGCTATTACCGCTGGGGCGGCTGGCGCAGCGCGCGCATGCTGCCGGACGCGGAGCCCGTGGCGATTCCGTCCGAAGTGCCGGCGCAGCCGCCGGCACCGATCGCGGGGCTTTGCCCCGCTGATGAGGCATCGGAGCGCGGCGCATCCGCGGCCGCGTTGCGCGGCGTCTGAGTGCCGAAGGATGAACCGGTGGCCGCCGCGCACGCACGTCCGCCTTGAACCCGGTCACCGGCGCAGTCATCTCTACCGCTCCCGACATGCGCCCGCATGCGGCTCGATGGAGGTCTCATGCGCCGTGCCCTGCTGATGATCGGAATGCTCGCACTGTCCACGGCGACCACGGCTTCCGCACAGACGCTGCGCAATCCGGCCGACCCTCCGCCGCGCTCGAGCCTGCGGGCGGTCGAGCCGCCCCGTGAGCTTTCGCCCGATGTCACCCGCCCGGCCGCGCCGCTGCCGGCGCTCACCCCGCGGCAGCGCTGCCTGCAGACAGCGGAGCGCATGGTGCAGCCGACATCGGACCAACGCATCGCGGCCGCGCAGCGGCGCCTGGCCGCGACCGATACCCGCCGCGCTGCGACGGGCGCCGATGCGGCCGACGTGACCGACCGCTCCGGGCTGCGTGCGCAGCGCGACATGCAGCAGCGCGCGATCGCGCGCGAGCGCAACGCCGCGGCGCAGCGGCTGGCGGTGGCGCAGGCCAACTGTCGCTGAAAGCACGCACGAGCCGCATCCGCGCGTGTTGGGGCGGATGCGCTCCCTGCAGGCGGCCCGCCGGACGCGCCGCGCCGGTCGCACTGGCGCGCTTGCGCGCTTGCGCCCAAACGGGCTTTCACGCGAATGCGTCGTCGCGCGCCGCACGCCCCGCCTGTGCCGATGCGCGCGAGCGCGCGTCGACAGGGGCCTCAGTTCCAGCCCGGCATGCGTGCGCGGTCGAGTCCCGCGACCTCGAACACCGCGGTGCGGGTGCCGCCGGCCTTGACCGGGAATTCGATCGCGACCGTCGTCGCGCCGTCGAGCAGCCGCCACAGTGCGCGCTCGTCGTCGATGAACATCGCGATGGCCTCGTCGGTCTGCGGGCGATTGGCGGCCATGCGACGCGGCTCGCCATCGTCGACGCGCACAGGCACGCGGCAACTCGGATAACAGTCGAAATCTCCGGCGTCGAGCACGAGATAGCTGCTGCGGCCCCATTCCGGGTGATCGCGGAAGATCAGGCGCACGCGCTTGGCGCCACTGCCGTCGACGTCGACCGCGTCGCGGGCGTAGATCATCGCCGACACCTGCTGGCCACCGCCCGCCGGGCGCGTGTCGTAGCTCCACAGCGCGGCCGTGCGGGCGGTCTCGCGTTCGGCGTCGCCCTTCGCTTTCACCGCATCGAACTGCGCGCGCACACGGTCCGCGGCGTCGGTGCCGGGATGACGGGCCAGCAGCACGTCGGCCTGGGCCCTGGCCAGCGGCCAGTTCTCCGCGGCGACGGCGGCTTCGAAATCACGTTCGGCGGCTTCGGCCGCCTGCTCGGCCGCGGCGGCCTGGGCCTGCGCCTGGGCGGCGGCCTGGGCCTCACGGTCCTGACAGGCGGCCAGGGGCAACAGCGCGACGAGCAGCGCGGCAGCGCGCAAGGGGCGGGATGTCATTGCAGGCGTCCTCGTTGGAAGCGGATCGGTCGACGGGCCGGGCGCGATGGCGTGGCCTGCGCGCGGCGATGGAGGCCGCCAGCGTAGCGCGTGGCGCCGTGATCGTCCGCGACGCACGGTGCGTCACCGCATTCACGGCCGCGGTGTGGACTGGACACGCGCCGCCTCAAGCGCAGGCCGCGAACGCGAACGGCCGCCCGGAGGCGGCCGTTCATGCGTGTCGTCGCGGCGCGATCAGTTGGCGGGCGCGGACGTCGTGTCGTCAGCCACGGGCACCTCGGCCGGCACCGGCGCCGGTGCGGGCGTCGCTCCGTTGATCACCGCTTCCACCGACGCGGTCGTGATCGGGTGATAACCCGGACGTGCACGCGCGAAGATCTCCTTCGCCAGCGCGAGGCCCGGCTCGGTCTGCACCAGCGCGGTGTAGATCGGCATGATCAGCTTGCGACGGCCCACGCGCTCGGTGAACGCCGCCAGCGCCTCGTTGGCCTGGGTGTACCCGCTGCGCACGGCCAGCGGATACCAGCGCATCGCGATCTCGCCGTTGTCGGTGCCGGTGAAGCCGTAGGCGGCATCGAGCTGGGTCAGCTGCTCGACGGTCAGCGTCTGCGGCAGGCTGTCGAGGAAGTGCAGCCACTCCTGGGTGGACCAGGCATCGGTGATCTGGCGCGGCGGCAGGTTGGGGCTGCCGAGCCAGGCCAGGCGCGCGGAGTCGACGATGCCGAAATTGCGCGACATCACCTGCGGCGCATACGACGGGATGCCCGGCGCGTACACCCATTCCTGGATCTCGGCGTCGGTCACGGTGTCGGGATACGTGTCGAACAGGTTGGCCTTGGCGTAGTCGAGGAACTGCTCGGTGGTGATGCTCTGGAACGCGAAGTGGTCGAAGTAGCCGCGCAGGAACGCGTCGAAGTTCTCCCGGCCGAAGCGCTGCTCGAGGAACTGCAGGAACCACGCGCCCTTGTCGTAGGCGACCGCGCTCAGCGCGTCGTCGGCGTCGAGCTCGGTGCCCGGCTTCACCGCCAGCGCCTGGGTGGCCTCGGGCATGCCGGCGATGCTGTCGCGCAGCGCGTTGCGCGCGATCACGTACTCCATGTCGCTGACGTCCTTGCCGTACACCGACTCGACGATGCGGTTCTCGACGTAGCTGGTGAAGCCTTCATTGAGCCAGCCGTGCTTGGCGCTGGCGAAGGTGACCAGATTGCCCGACCAGCTGTGCGCGAGTTCATGGGCGACCAGCGAGACCAGCGACTTGTCGCCGACGATGACGGTGGGCGTGATGAACGACAGGCGCGGATTCTCCATGCCGCCGTAGGGGAACGACGGCGGCAGGATCAGCAGGTCGTAACGCTCCCAGCGATACGGGCCGTAGAGCTGCTCGGTGACCTCGATCATCTTCTCGGTGTCGATGAATTCCGCCACGGCGCGATCCACCATCGCCGGCTCGGCCCAGACGCCGGCGCGGCTGGAGATCGGCTTGAACACCAGGTCACCCGCGGCGATGGCCATCAGGTAGGACGGGATCTTCTGCGGCATCGAGAACGTGTATTCGCCGGTGCGCTGCGCGGCCGGATCGTTGTCGGCGCTCATCAGCACCATGACGTCCGGGCGCGATGTGACGCGCGCGGTGTAGGTGTAGCGGATCGCCGGCGTGTCCTGCAGCGGCACCCACGAACGCGCGTGGATCTGCTGCGACTGGCTGAACATGAAAGGCAGCTGCTTGCCTTCGGTCATCTCCGGCGTGAGCCACTGCAGGCCCGACGCCTCCGGCGAGGTGACGTAGGTCACGCGCACCCTGGCATTGCGCTCGGGGGTCTCGATGGTGAGCTTGCTGCCGAGCGTGGCGTCGGCATCGGCCAGCGTGTACTGCAGCGGCTGCCAGCTGCCGCCGGCTTCGCCCTCGACCTTCGAGATCGTCAGGTCACGCGTGTCGAGCACCAGCTGCGTGGCGGTCTGGTCCTTCCACTGCAGCGTGTAGGTGGCGGTGCCGGCGATGGTGCGGGCATCGAAGTCGAGCGCGAGGTCGAGCGCGAGATCGTCGGTGACGACCTTGGCCGGTTCGGCATAGGAATGTTCGTCGCGGTCGCCGACCTCGGCCGGCGCGCCACCGCCCGCAGCGGCGGCCGGTGCGGTCTCGGCGTCGCGCTGGCAGCCGGCGACGAAGATCGAGAGTGACAACAGCAGCAGGGGGGCCAGCTGCGGAAAACGGAACGGGGAAACGCGCATCACGGGCCATGCTCCCGGGGGAAGGACATCCGCGCAGTCTACCGCGGCGGCGCATCTGCACGGCGCCGGCACCGGGCACGCGGCAGGATCGGCCGATGACGACGGACTTCGATTTCGACGGCTGGGATGGCAGCGTGGCTGACGCGCGGGCGCGGCAGACGCAGCTGGCGGCCGGGGTGGTGCTGGAGGACCGGCTGCCACCCGAGGTGCGCATGCTCGCCGGCTTCGACGTGGGCTTCGAGGACGCGGGGCGGACCACGCGCGCGGCCGCGGTATTGCTGGACGCGGACAGCCTGGCGCCGATCGAATGCCATGTCGCGCGGGTGCCGACGTCGATGCCCTACGTGCCGGGCCTGCTGAGCTTCCGCGAACTGCCGGCGCTGCTGGCCGCGCTGGCCCAGTTGTCGCAACCGCCGGATCTGGTGTTCGTCGATGGCCAGGGCATCGCCCATCCCCGACGGCTGGGTATCGCCGCGCACTTCGGTGTGGTCACCGGGCTGCCGAGCATCGGCGTGGCGAAGACGCGTCTGCACGGGCGTTTCGAGGCACCGGGACCGGCACCGGGCGAGCGCAGCCCGATCACCGATCGCGGCGAGGTCATCGGCTGGGCGCTGCGCAGCCGTGTGCGCTGCAATCCGCTGATCGTCTCGCCCGGACACCGCGTCTCGGTGGACGGCGCGCTGGCGTGGACGCTGCGCTGCCTGCGCGGCTACCGGCTGCCCGAGCCGACGCGGCTTGCGGACCGCCTGGCCTCGCGGCGCGGCGCGATCGAGATCGCGCCGTCGCTGTTCTGAGGGATCGGCGCGGATCGCACGATCGTCCTTCGCTGCGCCAACCCGCGCGCACGTCCGCCTCTGCAGGAGCGCGCTCGCGCGCGACGGGCATTCCCGGAAGCGCCTCATCGCGCGCCAGCGCGCTCCTACACGATGCGCCGTGCCGAGCGAGGCACTGCATCACGACGCTGTGGCAGGGGACATTGCGCCGCAACGCCCCAGGAAACGCAGAGATCCTCTCGTCGCATCGGCATCGCGCCCTGCAGGACCGCGCGCAGGCGCGCCTACAACGGGTGCGGCGGCACGCAGAGGATGGAAGTGCCGCGGCGGTTCGACAGCCGCGCCACCTGCAATCAGGCCTTGAAGCCGTCGTGGATGGCGACGATGCCGCCGCTGAGGTTGCGGTAGCGGCAGCGCGCGAAGCCGGCCGTTTCCATCATGCCCTTGAGCTCGTCCTGCGGCGGGTGCTTGCGGATCGACTCGGCGAGGTACTGGTAGCTGTCGCTGTCACGCGCGAACAGCTGGCCCAGGCGCGGCAGGATCTTGAACGAATGGAAGTCGTAGATCGGCTTGAACCAGTCGGCCTTCACTTCCGAGAACTCCAGCACGCGTGCCTGGCCGCCGACCTTGAGCACGCGCAGCATCTCGCGCAGCGCGGCGGCCTTGTCGGTCACGTTGCGCAGGCCGAAGGCGATCGTCACCAGGTCGAAACTCGCATCGGGGAACGGCAGCGTTTCGGCATTGCACTGCACGTACTCGAAGCCGCGCACATGGCCGCGGTCGGTCATGCGGTCGCGGCCCACGCGCAGCATCGAGGCGTTGATGTCGCCGAGCACCAGCTCGCCGGATGCGCCCACGCGATCGCGCAACAACGCGGCGATGTCGCCGGTGCCACCGGCCAGATCCAGCACGCGGTCGCCGGTGCGCACCTGGGCGGTGGCGACGAAGTAGCGCTTCCACACGCGATGGATGCCCAGGCTCATCAGGTCGTTCATCAGGTCGTAATTGCCTGCGACCGAGGAGAACACCTGGCCGACGAGCTTCTGCTTCTCGCCCGTGGGCACGTCGCGGAAACCGAAATGGGTGGTGCCTGGCTTGCTGGAATCGTCGTTCATGGGCCCGATTATCCCTCATCCGCCCGCCCGCGCTGCGTGCACGCGGCTCGACCGCGCGGGCGGTGACCGTCAGACTCGTCGGCCACCCCTCGCTGCCGCCGCCCATGATCGCCACGCCCGACTACCGCGCCCTGCTCGACACCGCCATCGCCGAAGCCCGCCAGGGCCTCGCCGAAGGTGGCATTCCGATCGGCGCGGCGCTGTATCACCGCGACGGCCGCCTGCTCGGCTGTGGCCACAACCGCCGCGTGCAGGAAGGCGATCCGTCGATCCACGGCGAGACCGATGCCTTCCGCAAGGCCGGGCGTCAGCGTTCCTACCGCGACACGATCATGGTCACGACGCTCGCGCCGTGCTGGTACTGCAGCGGCCTGGTGCGGCAGTTCGGTATCGGCACCGTCGTCGTCGGCGAGTCGCAGACCTTCCAGGGCGGCATCGACTGGCTGCGCGAGGCCGGCGTCGAAGTGATCGACCTGCAGAACCAGGAATGCGTGGATCTGCTGGGCGGGTTCATCGCTGCGCATCCCGAGGTCTGGAACGAGGACATCGGCGAGGACTGAACGTCC
>VFQP010005114.1_pt1 | contig 11656 bp, 13 predicted proteins | sample 3512351 | NCBI WGS metagenome assembly VFQP01 (sample SAMN10412372, study PRJNA504923) | tailings metagenome | isolation source: Relicate 1 Philex TSF1 revegetated site | place: Philippines: Tuba, Benguet | collected 2017-08-29
GAGCACGCCGAGGCCATGCGCCGCGACCTGGAGCGGCAGGCGCGGGCGTCGGCGCAGCTGCAGGAGGAGCTGCGCATGGAGAGGGAGAGGTGCGCAGCGGGCGTGTGCGTGTCGACAGCGTGCCTGCGCGTGTGAAGCTCAGGGGGAAGGGTCCCTCAACACCGTCCTCACCACCCGGTTTTTTCCGCAGGGCCAGCCGCGTCGCGGCGCAGCACGCGGCGCACAGCCCGCCGCCCGCCCAAGCCGCCGCGCCCAGCGCGCCCCCCCCCGCCGCCGCCCCCCCCCCCTCCCCCCCCCCCCCCCCCCCGCAGCGGCCCCGCCCCCACCCCTCGCAGCACGCCGCTGCCGCGCCCGGCCCCTCCACGCCCCCCTCCAGCCCGCAGCCCGCGCCGCCGCCCGCCAACGACCCCGCCCTCCCGCCCGCGCCCACCGCGACCGCCCAAGCTCCCCCTCCCCCCGGCAAACCGCCAGTCAAACCCCCTCAGCAGCAGCAGCTGCAAAAGCCCTCGCCGCAGCAACTCTTGCTCCTGCAGCAGCAAGCGCTGCTGGCCGCCGCCGGCCTGCTGGGCGCGCCCTCCAGGGGCCCTCCGGGCGCCTGTTCAGGCGCCCTGCTGGTGGGCCTGGTGGAGCGGCTGTCGCTGGGCGCGGCAGGCAGCCGCACCTGGGCAAAGGTGTGGTTTGAGGCGGGCCATGGCGTGCAGCTGCTGCTGCAGGCGGCCTCCGGCGGTGGGGCCGGAGCAGGCGGCAGCGGCGGCGCGCCGGGGGCGTGGGGCGGCGCGGCGCCGGCGGCGGCGGCGCTGGCGCTGCCCCGGCTGCCCGCTGCGCTTGGCGGCAGCGGCGGGGCGGCGGTGTCGTTCGGGGCGGCGGAGGGTGTCGCGTTTAGTGGCGTGGGCTCGGGGCGGGGTGGAGGCGTGGCGTGCGCGGCGGCGGCGCAGATGCTGCTGAGCTGGCAGCGGGCCGTGGAGCAGCTGGCACTGGACAGCTGCGGTGGCGGCGGAGGAGGAGGAGTTGCAGCACAGGCGGCGGAGATGGAGCGGGAGGCGGATGGTGGGGCGCGTCAGCGCGAGTGCGTGGCGGCGACGGTGCGCCTGCTGCTGCACGCCACGCAGCGGCAGCGCGCGGGGGCGGGCGCGTGCGTGCCGCAAGCCCTCGTCGGGGGCTGGGCGCCTGGGAGAGGGGGCACCTGCCCTTGCGGCGCCGCCGCTGGCATCACCTCCTCCCTGGCCGGCCCCGCGCCAGCGACGGGAGGAGAGTTGTGCTGCGTGGCGGTGGGCGCCGGGTCCTGGGACGCTCTGGTGTGCCCCGCCACCCTCTTAGCGCAGCAGCAACAGCAGGAGCAGGACGCAGGGGAGGCGGCAGGGCCCGGGTCCGCGGCCAGTGGCGGCGGCGGCGGGGGTGTGCCGCGCTGCCCCGCGCTGCTGCCGCTGGTGCCAGCGCTGCTGTGCGTGCTGGCGGCGCTGCTGGCGCACTCGCCGCCGGGGGCGCTCGTCGCCGCCCTGCTCACGTGCAGCACCTCACCGTCCACCTCCGCCTCCACAGCGCCTGGCGGGGCGGGAGGTGCCGCCGCCGCCGGCAGCGGCGCGGGCGCGGGCGGGGACGGCGGCGGCCCGGCTGGCATGGAGGTGGACGGCGAGCCGTCGCCCAGTTGCTTGGCGGACGGCGCGGCTCCTCCCGCGGCGCTGGACCTGCGCGCGCGGCTCGCTTCCAAGCTGGCGCGGCGCCAGCGCGTGCTGTCCTTGGGGACGCACCTCCTGCCGCCGCCTGCGCCGCTGCCGTCCAGCGTAGCGCAAGGCGCGAGGGACGGCGGCGGCAGCGGAGGGGGCGGGGACGGGGGAGGTGAGGCGGAGGCAATAGCGGCGTCGTGCCTGCTGCAGCAGCTGCTGGTGGCGTGCTGGGGCCTGCTGCAGTCGCCGGCGGCGGGCGCGCCGCGGGACGCGGCGGGGGGCGTGCTGCGCGTGCTGGGCGCGCTGTGCCCGCTGCTGCCGGCGCGGCGGGGCCGCGAGGTGCTGCTGGGCGTGCTGCAGTGGCGCCTGGGCGGCGGCACCCACACCTCCTCCACCTCCTCTTCTGCGGTGGCCGCAGCGAGCGGAGGCGGGCCCGCCCTGGGGGCGGCGGCGGCGGCCGGCGGCCGCCTGCTGCTCTCCACGCTGCTGTCCCCGCTGCCGCACATGGACCTGCCCTCGCAGACCGCCGCCGCCGAGCTGCTCCGGTGCCTGGCCGACAGCCCCGCCGCCATGCAAGCCCTTGTCGAAGGCGCCAGGGCCGCGCTGGCGCTGCCGCCGCCTGCCGCCGCCGCCGCCGCCGCCGCGGTGGAAACGGCCCCGGCGGACAACGGCGACGACCCCTCGGGACCCACGCCTCCGCCGCCGCCTCCTCGTCCGCCGCCACAGGGCGAGGGGACGGTGGCGGCGGCGCCGTTGCTGCCGCAGCAGCGGCAGGGCCTGGCGATGCAGGAACTGTTGGTAGCGCTGCTTGAGTGCATGCACATGGCCGTGAGCTGCCTGCCCCGCTGCACCGGCGCCCACCACCACGGCGGCAGCAGCGGTGGCGCCCAGGGTCCGGGCGCGACGGCGGCGGCGGCGGAGGGGCCGGGGAGGAGAGGCAAGGCGGCGGGCGCAGGCGGCGCGCCTCCGCCGCTGCTGGGGGGGTCGGCAGGGGCACAGGCGGCGGCGCAGCGGGCGGCGCCGGCGCCGCGGTGGGTGGCGCCCCGCCTGGCCGACAGCCCGCCGCGCCGGTGCTGGTGGGGGCCCAGCTCCGCCCCGCACGGGGGCTTGGGGGAGCCTGCGTGGGGCAGCGGGGGCAGGGCGGCGGTGGGTGGCGGCGAGGATGCAGGCGGGGAGGAGGAGGCGGGCCAGGCGGCGCTCCGCGGCGTGGCGCTTCAGCGTGCGCTGCTGTCGCTGCTGTGCGCGGTGCACCACGGGGACCCCGGCGGGGACGTGCTGCGCGCGCTGATGCGGCAGCGGGGGAGGGTGGGCGAGGCGGCGCAGCGGGCGCTGGCGGCGGGGTGCGGCGGCGGCGCCGGCGCCGGCGTGGGCGCGGGCGGGCGCAAGGGCGTGGCGCAGCTGCTGCTGGGCGTGGCTGGCGCGGCGGTGCTGTCCACCTGGCCAGGTGCGTGCAACGGCGGAGGCGCTGTTCTCTCTTGTAGTGGGCGTTGTGCCAGCGCGCTTGCGTCGACTCGGAACGAAAGGCATGCGTGTGTGCGTGGCCGTGGCGAGTGCAGGGTGCCTGGGCGACGGCGCCGTGTGGGGCGGCCGCGCGTCAGGCCCGTCGTCCAGGGGCTCGGGCCAGTGCGCCCTGCTGGGCGGCGCGCCGGCGACGGCGGCGGCCGCCTCCTCTGGCTCTGGCAAGCTCAACGTGGGCACGGCGGCGGCTGCGGCGGCGGGCGCGGCGGCGTCGGTGGCGGCGCCGTCGGGGCCGGTGCCCTGGCTACCGCACTGCGTACGCGCGGCGCTCGAGGCGCTGCTGCTGCTGTGGGACATGCTGCTCACGCGCTCCGAGATGCTGCGTGAGTGAGCCGCTTCTTCGTCCCACGACCGTGCTGGCGTTTTGCTGCTTTCGTGGATGAGGGATGCAGCGGGCGAGGGAGTGCCCTGCAGGATGTGGCGTGCGCCTTTGTTTGCGCGTTGGCTTTGCGTGCGCAGGCGAGGCCATCATGGCGGAGCTGTGCGGGGACGCCGCCGCCGAGCACGCCTTCCACGTGGCCACCTCGCAGATCCTCGAGTGGCCGGCCGCCGTGCTGCAGCTGCCCTCGGAGCGCGCCGCGCCGGCGCTGCAGCCCGCGCCCTGGGCGCGCAGGTGCTGCGCCACGGCGGGGCTGCCCTGGCCCGGCGGCGAGGGCGGCACGCTGCACGCCAGCATGGGCCTGGTGCGGCAGCTGGCCGGGCTGGTGTCGCGCATGGTCGTGGCGCACGTGCAGCAGCAGAAGCTCAACCGGGAGGCCGCCGGAGTGGCCGCTGACTTGGAGATGGAGGTGGCGTGAGCGGGCGGGCTGAGGTTGAGGGCGCGCGTGGCGGGCGATTCGCGTTTTCACTTGATTCATTGCGCGCGATAAGCAGTAAAGCGGACAACACTCGTCTTTTTGCAGCGCACTCGCTGCTCTCGCTCGCGCTTTGGTGGCACGCACGACGCTGTGCAACGCCGCGCTGACAGCTCCGCGCCTGTGAGCCTGCGGAGAGCGGCGAAAGCAGCATGGCGCAGCCCGTTGGGCAGTATGGCGGCGTGCCTCAGCAGCAGCAGCAGGCGCCATACGCTGGCCAGGGCTACGCCAATGTCCCGCCGCCACAACAACAAGCGCCACCGCTCCCGCAGCAGCAGGGCTTTCCGCCACAGCAGCAACAGCAGTACGCGCAGCAGCAGCCCTACGGTGCTCCACCGCCGCAACAGTACCCGGCGCAGCAGCAGGCCGGCTACGCCCCACCTCCTCCGCCACAACAACCGCCGCCTTACGGCGCCCCGCCCCAGCAGCAGCAGCAGCAGCAGTACGGCGCGCCGCCTCCGGGCCAGCCTTACCAGCAGCAGCCACCGCCTGGCCAATGGCAGCAGCAGGCGCCGCCGCCGGGCTATGGGCAGCCACCCGCGCCGGGCCCGGGCCAGTACCCTGCCGCACCGCAGCAGCAGCAGCAGCAGCCCTACCCACCCCAGCAGCTGCAGCAGCAGCCCTACCCACCCCCTCAGCAGCAGCCCTACCCACCCCAGCAGCAGCAGCCGCAACAGCCATACCCGCCTCAGCAGCCGGGCGCCTACGGCGCCCCTGGCCCCGCCTCCCCCGGCTACGGTCCGCCCCCGCCCCAAGGCGGCGGCCCTCCGAACGCTCCGTACGGCTACGGCGGCGCCCCCGGGCCCCTCGCCCCTCCCCCGCGTGCCGGCTCGCCGCCCCCGGGCGGCTACGGCCTCGAGTCCGAGGTGGCTGGCGGCGCCGGCAGCGGCGGCGGCGCCCGGCCCCCCCTGGCCGGCGGCCCGCCCAGCGGCGGCGTCATCAACAGCGCCCCCCCGCTGCTGAACCGCGGCGGAGGGCCCAACAGCTCCGCCGGCATCGCGCCGCCGCCCGGCAGTGGCGGCGGCTTTGGCCTCGAGGCGGACATTGGCCGCGGGTCGCCGCCGCAGCTCAGCCGCGCGGCGCTGCAGCAGCAGCAGCAGGTGGGCGGGCTGGGCAGCGTGGGCGGCGCCCTGCCCGCGCCCCAGGTGGGCGGGTACGGGCTGGAGGCGGACCTGAGCCGCGCCAACATGGGGGGCCCGTCGTACGGGCTGGACGCCGACATTGCGGCGGCGCAGATCCAGCGCATGAACCTGGGGCCCACGCAGCAGCAGCAGCAGGTGAGGGAGAGACATGGGGGACGCCTTTGCTTCCTTTCGTTCTTCAGTTGCAGCTCGGGTGTGGCGTGCTAGCGAGGGCGGTGCGTGTGCATGTGCACGTGCGCAGGGCGGCTACGTTTCGTCGCCTCCGCGCCACGCGGCGCCGCTGCCCCCTCTCTTCACGCTGGATCAGCTGCCCCCCGACCAGCGGGTGGTGCACCTGACCAAGGTGCAGGCCAACGACTTGGTGCAGCAACTGGCCATTGAGGTGAGGCGGGCCGCCCCCTGCAAGGGGCGCAGGTGGGCCGCGCGCTCTCAACGCGCCACCACTGTGCTTTCCCACCACCCGCAAACCCACTTGCTGGCTCAACCCCAGCCGCTCGGCTGAAGAACGTGCGTGCGCACGTCTTGTGCCGCCCGCCTTTCCGCAGGCGGCGCACGGCAGCACGGCGCCGCCCCGCGTGGTGGACCTGGCAGACGCGCACAAGCACTTCGTCGACAGCATGACCACCAAGGTGCGGACGGGGCCCGCGCCCGCCCTGGGGCGCCAGGGGAGTGGCGCCAGCACACCATGCGCCTGCAGGACCACGTCCAGGTCTAGAGTGCCCCCGTGGGATGCAGCAGGGTGTGCGCGGTCAGTGTGGTGGGGCTCTACCCAGCGGCCCGCGTGCAAGCATGATGCAAGCAGACGTACGCGTACCTGCACACGGTGGAGCTGTCGGCGCCAGACAAGCGGCTGCCCGCCAACGCCAGGGCCTCGCTGCTGCAGGCCAAGCTCAAGCACGGGCACAACAGGTGCGCCTCGGGGTGTGAGGAGGAGCGAGGAGGGCAACGGCGGCACGCGGCAGCGCAGGAACCGGTGCAGTGCACCGGTCACACGCAAAGATGGTGCACACTCGCCGCACGTGCCCCCCACCCCGCAGGCTGCAGGACCTGGTGCAGCCGACGCTGGAGCCGGGCCAGCAGGCGTTTGTGGACCTGGCCTTCACGCCCGACGGCGCGCTGCTCGAGGAGTCGGCGCGCGTGTGGCAGTGCGGCCTCACGCTCGTGCGCGCCGAGGGCATCGGGCCCACCGGTGAGTGAGGCGGGGTGGAGCGGCCACGTGCTCGCTGCGCGGAGCGCATCGCGCCTGATGGCAAAGATTTGGCTGTCCAACCGTGGCCCCCGCCGCATGTGCGTGTGCCGCAGGGCTGCGCCAGTCGCGGCAGGCATGCCTGCACGTGGCGCGCCTGGCTCTCTTTGACCGCGCGCGCAACCGCTTCCTGGGCAACGTGCTGGGCCTGCGCCCCGACGCCGTCACCAACCGCGACTCGGCCTGGCAGTTCCGCCCCCAGGCGAGTGGGTGGGTGTGGGCGCGCTCCTGCACGCTGCAGTGTTCCCCTTGAGACAACGTCTCGTCCGCAGCAGCGCCCGAATGGTGTGCCCGCTGTGGGTGTGCGTGCCGCTGCTTCTGCCCGTGCTGCTGCCTGCGCAGGACCGCGTGGTGATCCGCTGCAACTGCGTGCAGCCCGACCCCCGCACCGGCACGCGGCTCGTCAACGACGACGCGCTGTCCATGTGAGCACTGGACTCTGCGCTGGCGCTGAGCCAGCCAGCACGCCCTGCCAAACTTCCGCAGCTCAACCAGGGAGGGAGCGCGTGCTTATGCATGCATGCGTGTGTGTGCGCATGCGCCCGCAGCTACATTGAGTTCAACACGTCGCACAAGCTGGACATTGCCGACACCAAGAACATGCCGCCGCACGAGCACCGGGTGCGCCGTAGGGGTGGTGGCGCCCCGGAGATGTAGCCTTGGTGGTGCGCCGGCACTGCGCCCTGGCTTGATTCGGGGACCTCTTCGCCGGGCAGCCCTGGCCCCGCCTGTGCAGTCTGAATGACCCCCAAGTCCCCTGTGTCTCATTGCGTGCGTGCTTGCGTGCGTGCACCTGAGGCAGGCGGCCAAGATGGTGGACGAGGTGACGACGTGCTGGGCCATGCTCAACTTCCGCCGGTGCTGCCAGGCGGCCAAGGACCAGGAGGCCAGCGTGCCGCTCTACTACGGCAGCCTCTACAACCCACAGGCACGCATGGCCCTGCCTGGCCCCGCCGCCGCACACCCGCCGCCCTGACCGCACACCCTCGCAGCGCCACGTGCAGACAAGGGCGCAGCGTCCAAAGCGCAGCCCTTGGCGGCTGCGGCGAGCATCCCACGTCGTGCTCGCGCCCTGCCTGCGTGCGTGTGCGTGGCGTCGTGCGGACCGCCCCTCCTTCCCTGCGCAGTCGCTAGACGCGCTCTACAAGGTCAAGCGGCGCAAGAACCCGCTGTCGGCCGTGTTCAAGCCCAAGCACACGCCCACGCTGCTCTTCAAGGCCGGCCCGCTCACCGGCGACCCGCCGCCCCTCCTCCCCTTTGGGTGCGCGCCGCGCCGCGCCGCACACGCGCGCGCTGCCACCGTTCGCACCACGCCACGCTTACGCTGGCTTGCCTGCTCAGAACAGCGTCAGCAAGATCGGCGTCAACACAGAGGGAAGGGCAGGCCTGTGCAGCTGACGCGTCGCTGCGTTTGCCCGACACACGCGCTCTGCGTGCTCAGGTTCATGCCCTCCACCATGCTGGCGCTGGACGACCTGGCCTGGGCGCTGGGCGCCTACCGCGTGGTCATGGGCCTGCAGCTGGCGCGCCAGCAGACGTGAGGCGACGGGAGGGCGGTCCCTTCCGCTGTGCCTGCGTGTGGCGCGGCAGAGGCCAGGCTGGTGGAAGCGCGTGCGTGCAAGCGCCCTCCCCTTGCTTGCACTGCGTGCGTGCACGTGCCGCGCAGGCCGTTCAGCGCGCTGGCAGACCCGGTGCTGGCGGCCTTCCCGCGCCTGCTGGGCGACAACCACCTGCTGACCGAGTTCCTGGTCAAGTGGAAGGACGCGCTCGTCAAGCTGGGCCTCAGCACGCAGGTGTGGGTGAGGCCAAGGGGCACCCGTGGAAGCGGTGATTGCAGCACGCGGCCACACTGGGCCACAGCACGCAGGTGGGGCAAACCACTGGATGGCAGACATGCGCGTCAGGGGCCATCGCGCAAGAGGCGGTGCGCCGCACAGCAGCACAGAGGCCGCGCTCCGTTGCCGCTGGCGCGTGCACGCCTGTGCGCAGAGCGGCTGCATGGCGCCGCAGCTGCTGCCGCCCATCGCCATGGTGGTGGAGCTGTTCCGCCGCTGCGTGGCTGAGGTGGCGCCGCTGCTGCAGAGCTGCACGCTGCCGCCGCGCCACATCAACAACTTCGTCGAGTACCAGGTACGGTGCCACGCCATAAAACTTGCACTCACTTCGCCCAGGGCCGCTGCTGCACGAACACCACCATGCCACGCGTGGTGTGTTTTCCACCAACAGGGCCACCGCCTCAAGCTGGTGCAGAAGTTCTGCCACGTGATTGACCCCAAGACCAACACGGTGGTGGGCAGCCGGCACCCGGTGGACCCCATGTCGCACGCCGGCTTTGAGTTCCTGCACGCGCCCTTTGACGTGGCCGAGGTGCGCGCCTGCCCAACCGCCCGCCCGCTCACCACGCTGACTCGCGCTGCGCTGCCCACGCCGCCGCACCCCCCAGCCCACCGCCGCGCATTGCGGGGCCGCGCGGCGCTGCTGCGTGCGCACACTGGGCTGGGGTGGGGCGGGCCTGATCACCAGATGGGCAGTTTGGCCCAATGGGCGCTTGCTCACGGGGTGCGCGACAAGTCCGCGCCACGCGGCCCACCGCGCGCTGCGCGCAGACGCGGCTGTGCATGGCGGACCGCGCCGACGCCGAGCACAACACCTTCCTCAAGCTGTAGAGAAGCTGCGGTCCACTGAGCTCTCATCTAAAAGCCATCGGCAGATGCGCATTTGGCTCTGCAATGGCCATGCGCCCCGAGGACAGCCGGGCCCACCAAGTCGATCCCGCAGCTCCCAGAGCCCCCGCACACGAGGCAGATGTCAAATGCCGCTTGAGCACTCGTCCTCTGCTCCCACGGTGCTCGCCGATCCCCTGCTCGCGCATTGGCTCGTCACTTCTTCGCCTGAGGTCCGCAGCAGCAACACGAACAGCGGAGGAGCTGCGGCCGCAGCAGCGCACGTCCACCTACTCAGCAGCACGCCCGGCGTGCAGCACAGCAGCTCGCCCTCTTCGGAGCTCACGGCCTCTCCTCGCAAGGGCGGGACGATGGCTGGCACCTTGATGACGACCAGCTCGAGGCGCGGGAAGCACGCCTGGCTGTGGCCGCCAGAGGGCAACGCGCTGAGCGACACGCTGCTGCGCGTCGTGCACCTGCCCAGCGCAAAGGTGAGGCCCGGGGCGCTCATCACCACCAGCCTCGCGCGCTTTCGGGCGCGAAGCGCCACCCCCCACACCCCCGCAAGCGCTGGCGCGCAGCAGGTGTGAACACACGCACACTGCGAGGACGTCAGCAGAGTTTTGAATTTGGTGGCGCCTCCCACACGCACATCGCGCGCGCGCACCAGCTGCAATGGTGATCATCGCCTGCGCTGGTGGCGTGCTCGTTTGGCCGGGCCGCGCGATGCGTGCAGGGCGAGACGGCCGAGCAGCTCGAGGCCAAGCGCCCCTACAGGGAGGACTTCCGCGTGCACTCGGTCGTGCTGGCCGTGCAGTCGGCCTACTTTCGCCAGCGCCTGCTCGCCAAGGCAGCCTCCACGCAGCAGTTCGTGACGGGGCCTGCGGCGCAGCAGCAGGGCAATGGCGCGCAGCCCCTGCCGCAGCTGCAGCTGGGTGACGGCCAGCCACCCAACGACTCTGACGACGCGCACCGCGCCGACGGCGGCGACGCCGACGCCCCCAGCCTCGGCGCGGCGCCCCGCGGCGCCGCCGGCAGCGGCGACGAGATCGAGCCCTCGGGCGCGCTCAGCGGCAAGCCGGGCCGCCGCAGCAGCAACACCCTGCAGCAGCAGCAGCAGCCGGAGGGCGGGCGCGTGTACATGTACTCCTTGGAGGAGCGTCTGGCGCCTTCGGACCTCCCGGCGGCGCGCGCCGTGCTGCGGCACATGTACACGGAGGAGCTGGTGTTTGACAGCCCCTCTCAGCTCGTGTCGGTGCTCAAGATTGCCGACAAGTGGAAGGCGGCCGACACGATTGACGCCTGCCGCGCCGCCTTTGCGCACCTCGAGCCTGAGGACCTCGACCTGGACGTCATCAAGCAGGTGAGGGAGGAGGGGGTGGGGGGTGGGAAGGGAGCGGGAGGGACATGGAGCAGGAGGGGGGCAGCGCAGCGTGGCAGTGTCGCGGCCTGGGGGGCCACACGCCACGGCGCTGTGTGGGGCGCGGTGATGGCTGTTGCTGCGGCCGCGCAGGTGTACAGCCTGGAGGGCATCATCCATGACGTGCAGAACTTTGCTGAGCTGGTGGCCGCCGTGCAGTCGCGCCTGGTGAGCCCAGGGGTGGTTGGGTGCGCCGGGGAGCAGCAGCGGCGAGGCGAGGGCGGGGGGGCGCACGAACGTCGCGTGGCGCTGGTTGCATGGTGCGCGTGTTCCCCCGCGCAGGTGCAAATGTTCCAGGACATTGCCGACGTGGTGCAGAACCCCACCACGCGCAACCTCTTCCTGCAGCTGCCGTTTGCCGCCGTCATGGCGCTGCTCCGCAGCCCCCAGGTGCGCTCCCCCGCTTGAGAGTCCTGGCACGCCACGACTCTCACGGGGTCTAGGGCTGCGGCGCACGCACACGCACTGGTGCTCAGTGGCTGCCGTGGATGGTGTGCATCCACCATCGGGGGCGTCCATCAGGGCGCTGTGCCTTCTTGCTCGTGCTGCTTCGCGCGCTTGCTGCTGCGCAGCTGATTGTGGACAGCGAGGACAGCGTGGTGGTGGCGGCCAACCTGTGGGTGACGGCGGGCAAGGGGCGCGCCACCACGCTGGAGCAGCGCAGGTACCTGGCGGGCGTGGTCAACCTCTCGGGCCTCAGCCCGGCATACCTGTGAGTGCTGGGGCGCCATCGGGCACTGGGGCGGGGCAGGCTGCGCGTTTTGGGCGGGAGGTGGGTGGTGGGGATGCAGTGGCCGCTGCGCCTGCACGTTTTGAGGGCAGGTGGCGGCAGCATGCGACAGACCCAAAAGCAGGGCGCAGCAGCTGACTGGGCGTGTGCGCGTCTGCCGCTGCGCGCCGCAGGTGCGGCGTGCTGCCCAACATGCGCTGGTTCACGCCGCCGTCGGGCCAGCCCTTCGTGTCGTGGCCCCAGGCGCTGCCGGCGCCCTACTACCTCGAGGTGCAGTCGCGCCTGGTCAGCAGCAAGGCGCGCCAGGTGAGGGCAAGGAGGCACGCACGCCTTGCCGCGGTGGAGGCGGGGACAAGGGGGGGGGGGGGGGGGGGGGGCCCTGGGGGGGGGGGGGGGGGGTGGGATCAGAGAGGAGGTCG
>VFQP010005116.1_pt1 | contig 11653 bp, 14 predicted proteins | sample 3512351 | NCBI WGS metagenome assembly VFQP01 (sample SAMN10412372, study PRJNA504923) | tailings metagenome | isolation source: Relicate 1 Philex TSF1 revegetated site | place: Philippines: Tuba, Benguet | collected 2017-08-29
GGGATCCAGCCCGTCCAGAGTCATCACGGGCCACCAGCACTGCGTCCACACGAACCTGTCCTCAGCGCCCTGCTGCTCTGCCAGCTGCTCTGCGACGGGCGCCTCCACCACGCGCTCCGCAGCCACGCGCGCCCGCACCGAGCTGCGCAGCGAGCACCTCAGCGACCATGGCTGCGCGGTGTGGGCGCGCTGCGCCGTCCCGCTGCGCCATCGGCTGGATGATCCGCCCCTCGCGCCAACTCTGAGATAAGGCTGAGCGGCACGCGGCGAACCAGATCCGATGGACGCGCTGGAGCTGCGAAGGAGCATCGTGCGCTCGGACGCTGGTGTTCGTGCGCTGCGTGGATCTGTTCCTGCCACCGTGGGATTATCCATACAGTCGTTGAAGGCCTGAGGCATGGCGGATGGTTTACTCGTCATCCGCAGCGCGCCTGGCCTTCCTGCGCACGACGTAGCCGCGCCCTCTGCTGCTAAGCTCGGACGCTGCTGATGGCGCCGCTGGCGGTGCAGGGGCAGGCACCCGCGGCGGCCCGGCCAGAGTCGGCGCAGCGCCGCGCGCCTCGCTCCCTCCTCTCCCCGCACGCGCTGCCACCGCTGGAGTGGCGGTGGGCGTTGAACCGGCTGTCGCCGCGGGTGCTGCTGCTGCGGGCTGCGGCGCCCGCTGTCGCCCCTCCACCTCCCGCAGCGCCCGCACCACCGCGGCCACCGTCCCGTCCTCATGCAGCAGCTCCTCCTCGCCCCCCAGCGCAGCCGCCTCGCCGCCCCGCCCCCACTGCGGCTCCCAGTTCGCCCGCGCGTCCCGCGCCAACGCGTGCGGGCAGGTGCACCACAGCGCCCACGCACTGGCGGGGCGCGCCAGGCCGTACTCCTGCCGGACACCGTCCAGCAGCGGCTGCAGCGCCCTGGACGCCGCCCGCACGTCCGCCTTCAGCTGCCTCTGCCTGCGCGCGCCGCTGCCGGCGGCGGCGCCGGGCCCCTGAGGACTCCCCTGCGCCCCGCCCGATGCTGCAGGCGCCAGGGCGCCGGTGGCCACGGCCGGCGGGTCCAGCACCAGCCGCAGCGCCCGGTCCGCTGCGGGGTGCGCCTCCAGCCAGGCGGCGGCGTCCTGCAGGCGGTGGCCCGAAGGGAGCATGGGCAGCAGGGGCCCGGGGAGGGCGGGCGTGCCTGGTGCCGCGCCGCGCTGCTCCTCCCCGTGCTCCTCCTCCTCCCCCTCCTCCTCGGTCACGTCGAGGTGCGGGTGCTGCTCGCCCTTGCGCCCGCCGCTGTGGCCCCGCTGAGCTCCGGTTGCGGCGGCGGCCGTGGCTCTGCCCCGCACCCTCAGCGCCAGTGGCACGCGGGCGCCGCCGCCAGCAGAAGCAGCAGCGCCGCCACGGCCTCTGCCCGCTGCCGACGGCGCAGCAGGGGAGGGGGAGGAAGTGGAGAGGGCCTGGGCGACGAGCAGCAGCAGCGCGGGGGATTGCTCCAAGCACACCGCCACGGCGCGGCGCGCCTGCGTCGCCGCCGTGAGCGCGGGCGCACCGGGCTGTCCGGCCGCGTCCATGGCCGCCTGCCAGGCGGGGGAGGGGTGCTGCTCCAGGTGTTGCTTGATCAGGACGCGCAGGGCGAGGGCGGCGGCGCGCAGGCGGCGCGCGGGCTGGGCCAGAAGGAGCGGCGCGCCCAGGGCCGCGGCGCGCACAGCACGCGCACCTGCCGCCGCCCCGGCGGGCAGCAGAGCCCCGCTCGCAGCAGGAGAGGCGCGCCCAGAGGCCGCCCTAGGCCGTCGCGCCGTGGCGCCACCAGCGTGGGCCTGGGCGATGGAGGCGAGTGCTGCCGCGCCGCGCGCCAGAGCCGGCGCTTCGGGCGGCCGCGTGGGGGCTGCGCCGGCGCCGCGTGGCGGAGGGTCCAGCCGCGCCAGGGCGGGCGCCGCGCACAGCGCCCGCAGCGCCTGGCGTGGCTCCAGACCCGCCACCCGCGCCAGCGTGCGCAGCGTGCCCTCCAGCTGCTCCGGCGTGGCGAGCAGCAGCTCGGGGTGCGACAGCAGCAGCCCGCGCGCGGCGGCCGCGGCGCGTGGCGGTGCCAGCGCTGGCAGCTGCTGAGCGGCGTCATTGGCGGCAGCCCAGGGGCGCAGCAGGTTGCTCCAGGGCGCCTCCGGCGGCGGTGGGGCGGGGCGGGGCTCCTCGGGTGTGGGCAGAGGGGGTGGGCGGCCGGCGGCGGCGAGCGTGGCGAGGGCGGCGTGCGCTCGCTGAGCCAGTTGCGCGGCGGTGACTTGGTCGAGCAGCGCGGGGCACTGCAGCAGCGCGTGCGCCGCCCTGGCCTCGCTGCAGGCCAGCGCCCAGGCCAGCTGCTCCACGCGCTGGCGGGCAAAGTCCAGGCGGCAGGTGAGGAGCTGCCGGGAAGCCAGCAGGCGGCTGAGCGCCCACACGCGCGCCTGCTGGGGCCGCGGCTGCTGTTGGTGGGGCAGGAGCAGCGCGGCCTTGAGCAGCACATGGTCGGGGTTCGCAAGCCCTGCCGCCGGGCACTCGGCCACCTGCGCAGCACCGTCGTGCCGTCACGCGAGGCCCCATGGAAGGAAGCAAGTGTGGCGCTTGCACTCGGACGATGATGGTGGGTGGTGTCACAGGCGGCCCAGTCCTGTGGCGGCAGCGAGCGAGCGAGCGGCTCACCTTTGCAGCGGCCAGGTTGACGCCCGATCCCATGATCCTGGCCAGGCCCGCCAGCTGGTCCGCCACCATGCGCGAGGTGAGGCACAGCAGCACGGGCGCCGAGCACAGCACGCGCAGCGCGGCCAGCGGCCGCAGCGCCGGCAGCGCCGCCCGCAGCGCCACCACGCGCTCGGCCAGCACGCGCCGCCGCCACCGCGCCGACAGCTTGAACCACGTCTGCGGGAGCGGGAGCGCGTCGTCCAGCGGCCCGCCGCCGCGCTGCCGCGGAAGGGCCGGGCGCGGCACCGGCGCACGCTCCCCGTCCCCCCCCTCCTCCTCCTCAGGCGCGTCGCCCGCCCGCTGCGCCGCCGCCGCTGCGCCTTGTTCGTCGCTGAGCAAATAGGCGGCGCGGGCGGCGCGCAGCTGCGGCGGCGCCTCGGCCAGCAGCGCGGCGAAGCTGCGGCGCGCGCGGTCGCTGGCGGCGCGCCTCAAGAGGTAGTAGCGCACGTCCAGCTGCCTCCAGCGGCGCCCCAGCAGCGCGCGCCGGCGGGCCTCCACCAGCGCGCGGCGCTGCCGGCGCGTGCTCACAAAAGCCTGCTGCCAGCCCTCGCCGAGCGGGGCGTCGGCCGTGGCGGCGCCACCCATCGGCCGGGGGAGGGAGGGGGGCAGCGCGCCCCGGCGGCGGGCGGAGGCTGCCTCCTGGGGCGGCTCGAGCTCCTCCTGCTGAGGCAGGCCCTGAAGCAGCGGGTCCTCCCACCACGCGGCCTCGGGGGGGGCGCCCGCAGGCGCGGCGCTGCCAGGGCGGCGCTGCTGCTGCTGCTGCTGCTGTCGCCTGGTGGGTGCTGGGCGCGAGGTGCGCCCTGGGGCCACGAAGCGACCGCTGCTGGCGAGCCACCCGTCCTCCTCCTCTGCACCTGCGAGGCAGTGTGGTGGGCAGGTGCGGGCATTGCGCGTGCGTGCAGCACGCACCACGGCCGTCCCTGCGCCTCACTCGCTCACCTCGTCGCATGTAATCGCCGTCGTCATCGTCCTCCTCCTCCTCATCCAGCTCCAGGCTGTCGTCCCACACCCACGCCCCGTCCTCCTCCTCATCCTCGCCGTCGTCGTCCTGCCGGCCCTGCAAGGCGCCCGCCCTGGGGCCGCGTCCCAGCTGCGGCAGCTGCATGCGCTGCAGGTGCTGCTCCTGGTCCCTCTCGCGCTGCTGCTGGCTGCGCGCCTCCTTGCCCTTGCCCGCTGGCTGCCGCAGGAACTTCTTGGGCGCCCGCGGGACAGCGGGGCGGCCGGGAGGAGGAGCAGTGGGAGGAGGAGGAGGGGACGAAGAGGTGGTGCTCCTTGCTGCGCCTCTCTGAGAGGCGGCTGCTGGTGCTCCCGCTGCGCCTGCGGCCCGCCGTGCTGCGCTGGCCGCCACACTGATGCGCTGCTGCACGTGTGCGTGGGCGCATGGCATGCAGCTGCAGCTGCTGATCCTGGTGGTGCCAGCTGCACCGGCAGGACGAGAGGCAACGCCATGGCTGCAGAGCAGCGGCGGGCGCATGCGTGCTAGTCCACCAGCACGCTTCCAGGCCGGCGTGGATCACCGGATCATCTCCAAATGCGTTGTCCGGGCGTGCTGCTGCTGCACGCTTCCTGCGCTCTGCTCCACCTGTTGGCGACATGGACAGGGCGCACAAGCCACAGCGGGCGGCGGAGAGAGCGTGCAAGTGCGACGCGTGATGGCGACCTCGTCGATGATACTGCGCGCAAGCAGCCAGCGTCTGCGGACCTTGGGAGCCTCGCGGTCATCGGGCACACCAGCACCCCGATGGCTCTCTACCAGCTGCAGAGCGCAGGAGCCAGCGGCGAGCGGCGGCCAAGGTGATGCCAATGCAATGCACCACACGCTGCCAGCGCGCCCTGAGGCCCTTGATCACCGGATGGCGCGGCCGCGGCTTGCGGCGGGCATGCATGTCTGCGCGTGCCGCAGGCGACGCTGCTGAGCAGCTCATGCAGCGGGCGGCCAAGCAGCTGAGGCTGGGCGTGCCCGGGCGGCACCTGATGCTGTGCTGCGACGCCGAGGTGCCAAAGTGCTGCCGTCTGGACGACGCCAGCGCCTCGTGGGCCTACCTCAAGAAGCGCCTCAAGGTGCGCCCCGTGCTCTCCTTTGGTGGTGGTGGTGATGGTGGCACCATGTGGCAAGCAGCCGCCTGCCAGCAAGCGCCCCGCCGCTGCGCAGGAGCTGGGGGAGCTGACGGCGGGGCCAGGGCAGACGCCCGTGTGGCGCAGCAAGGTCCGCTGCCTGCGCGTCTGCGCCAAGGGACCCATCGCCGTCGTCTACCCCGACCAGGTGCGGCGCTGCCCTGTGCGACAGCGCGCACATCAGAGTGAGGATGTTGCTGCGCCTCGCGGACTCTGACAGCACGCTTGGCTGCGCGTGCGTCAACCCTGCTTTGCTGCTGCGTGCAGGTCTGGTACCACTCGTGCACACCCGAGGTGCTCGAGGTCATCATCCAGCAGCACCTGGTGGGCGGGCGGCCCGTAGAGCAGTACCGCATCCCAACCGCAGACGTGCAGCAACAGCAACAGCCAGCGAGCAAGTGACTTGTTCAACGCAGCACCCCCCTCCACGACGGCAAGCCTCTCTCCTTGGCCTCTACACGTGCAGCTCGGTGCCCACGCGCGTGCAGCGCACAAAGCCGGCCAGGCCGCCGTACGCCAGCCAGGTGGCCGCCACCAGCGTGGCGTCCTTGCCGCCCGCCGAGGTGGGCGCGCGCGCATGGTCCACGTTGGGGCTCCAGGCCAGAGTGTAGAGTGCCTGGGCAACAGCGCAGCGACGATTCATTCCTGTGACGCTCCCTGACGTGACGTTCAGACGTGCAAACCGCGGGCCCCACGGTGCACGAGCAAAGCCCAGACTCCACAGGCTCCAGAGCGCGCACCTGTGCGCTGTCCCTTAGCTCGCTGAGGCTGGCCCCGCTCTTGGCCACCGAGGCGGTGAAGTGCGCCACGTTGGGGCCGCCCTTGAACACGCTGGGCACGCCCGCCAGCTCGCGCGCACCCACCACGCGCAGCGCGCCGCGGTCGCTGCAGCAGGTACGCGAACCACACGCGCAGCAACAGAGCGACGCGTCAGTGCAACAGCGGCGTGCGCACATTGCGCCGCTGCGCTGCTCGGCCCCCTGCCGGCCCGCACCTGACGATGCCGCCCAGGGGCACGTGCGGGCGGCGCAGGCGGCTGTCGGCCTCCACCTCGGGGTAGGCCAGCGCCACCAGGCCGTCCTCGCCCGCCACGGCCGCCATGCCCATGCCAGGGCTGTACCGCACGCTCCACTGGCACGCCGGGTCCACGCCTGTACAGTGGGTGGTTGGCGTTTTGGGGGGTGGGCGGTCAACGGTGGGTGCGGGCAGGCGTCGGACCAGAGGTATCCTGGGGCGCTGCGGCGTGCACGCTGCGGCACGCGACGATGTGGGGGCCCCCCTCCGCTGCAGGGCAGGGCAGGGCAGGCGTGGGGACGGTTTCTGTCTGCGTTTCCCTCCCCCTCTTCCCCTCCACTTGCCTGAGAGGAGCGAGACAAAGACGAACTTGTTGGTGGAGGCAAAGTTGGAGAGGTGCAGCTCCAGCCCGCGCACGCTCCCGTCGTCAAAGACGGCCAGCGCGCTCAGCCGCCCGCGCCCGGGGCCCGACACCCACGCCGCGTCGTACATGGCCGTGCGCGTCAGCAGCTTGTCCAGCAACGGGCCCGACGCGTCCCTGGGGGCAAGGGGTGGCGCAGTGCGGGCCAGGCAGTCTGTACGGTGGGCAGGGCGTGCAGTGCACGGCCACGAGGTGCGCTCGCTGGCCGCGGCAGCAAGCCTCTCCGCGCCTCACCGCACGTCCCACACGCGCAGGCGCCCGCTCTGCGAGACGGTCATGATCTGGTGCTGCGGGAGCGCGTCCAGCGACGTGAGCGGGGAGCACCGCCACCCGGGCGGCGGCGGCGGCGGCGGCGCCTCCTCCGCCCCGCCCGCGCCCCCGCCGGGTGCGGCTGGCGCAGCTGCAGCGGCCCTGGCCGCGCCGCCCTGCCCTTGGGCTTCGCCGGCAGTTTCCACGGGGGCGGGGTGCCACAGCACGCGCCGCACGGGGGAGGCATCCACCTTGACGCAGAAGAGCGGCGCCAGGCGCGCCGTGGGCTGCAGCGCCGTGCCGGGCAGCTGCCACACCGACACGGTGCCGTCCCAGCACCCCACCGCCAGGTGCGCCTGCAATGCGGGGGCGCGCGACGCAGGCACGCACAGCCGCCCTTTCCCTTTGGTCTGCGGCTCCCTTGCGCCCGCGAGATCAGATGCGAATCCCACCACGCACATACTCCCACACGCAGAGACTCGCAGTGGACCACTGTGAGACCTGACGCTGTGGTGGCGCCCCCCTCTGGACAGCCTACTCCCAAGCCGCAGCGAGGCGCCGCACCTTGAAGGGTCGCCAGGCCACGCAGCAGGGCGCTGAGCCGCCCAGGTCCTCGCTCCGCAGGTGCACGCGCGGCGCCACGCGCACGCCGCCAAACGGCACGCGCGCCTCCTGCTCCTCCTCCTCCGCTGCCCCTGCCGCCCTTGCCGCCCCTGCTCCCCCCCCAGCGCGGCCGCCGCCTCCCGCGGCGTGCGGCGCCAGCTGCTGCTGCAGCCAGGGGTCGGCGGGGTCGGGCACCACCAGCACCTGCACGCTCCCGTCGCCCGCCACCACAGCCAGCACGCCCATTGCGGCCACGGCGTCGGCCCCGCCGGCGGCGGCGGCTGGTGCGGCCGACGATTCGCACGAGGGGTCGAGGAGCAGCCATGGCTCGGGGCTCCACTGCACGTGGGCAGCGTTGTGTGAGACGAGGGGGACGGGAGGAGCCGCTCAGTCACTAGCCGCTGAAGTCCACCTGGTGTGAGGCATGCGGGTGATGCACGCAGCTGTGTGCCAGCACCTCCAGGCGCAAGGGTCGCACCTGCAGGTCCCAGGTGACGGCGCCCTGGTGCGTGAGGGCGCACAGGCACGAGGGGGCGCCCGTGGGGCAGATGGCGGATTGGGGGCTGCTGGGCACGGCCCACAGCTGCGACCAGCACGCGGGGCAGGGCGATTGGGCAATCTCTCGTGGCCCGGACCGGCTGGGGACCCCCTTCCCCACAGTGCCTCCGCTGCGCTTGTCCTCAGCGCGGCGTGCACATCTGCACTCACCTGCACCGCCCCAGGCCCTTGGTGCGTGGCGTTGATGACGTGCCTGGGCTGCCGCGTGGGGTGCACGGCCAGGGCCAGCAGCTCGGTGCGCGCCTGCGCCGCCTCGCCGACGCTCCCCACGGGGCCGGCGGCGCCTCCACGCCAGCGCACGGCGCCGGCGGGCCACCTGCACGTGCGTGTGGCCTTGCTAGCGCTGGTGTGCGCGCCGCCTCAGCGCGCTGAGCGTGTGCGCCAGTTGATCGTCGCCTGTAGCTCAGGGCGGACCTGTCAGCGATGGCGTCGCCTGCGCCCTGCCCAGCGGTGGCAGCAGCCGTCTGGCCCGCGGCCGTCTTGCGCGCCTTGCTGCGCGCGCCCGCGGCGCCTGCAGAGCCCGTTGCTGCTGTGCCGGCTCTGCTGGGGCCCTCGTCGACCACGGGCGCTTGCTGTTGGGGTGGGGCCTGCTGAGCCGCGGTTGTCCCCAGGGGGCAGAACGCAGAGGCCCACACGGCGCCGCCTGCCGACCAGAGCACACCACGTGACGTGGTGAGGCGGCACGCATGACGTCCGGTGCCGCGCAGCGCTCGGCGCCACGGCTGCGGCAGCGCCGGGCCGCACACCTGCATAGATGACCAGGTCCGTGGTGCAGCGCGGCTGCTGGCCTTGCGCCTGCTCGCTGGCTGGCAGCTGTTCCACCAGCGTGCGTGCTTCGCCCAGCGCCAGCGTGAACGGGGCGTCCTCCACAGGTTCAACAGCTGCTGGGGAGTCCTGCCCAGGCTGCTGCTCCAGGAGCTGCCTTCGGTAGTGCGCCGAGAGGTGCAGGGCTGGGGAGGTCGCCGCGAACAGCGCGGCGACGGGCGTTGTGCTGCCCTGCTCCTGGGGTTGCACGTGGCTGCGCTCGAGCACCCATCCAGCGTGAGCGGGCTGCCCGCGCCTCTCCTGTGACGCCGGCATGCCTGCTGCACTGCGCCCTCTGTGGCAGGCCAAGGCCGTGCTGCGCGGGCACGACTTCAGCATGCGCCAGGGCAAGACGCGCGCACACAACGCGCGATCGCCACGCTGAGAGCACGCACACACCACTAGCAGCAGGCACAGCACCTCAACAGCTCGCCCGAGAAGAGGAGACCAGCTCGTTCTCCGTCGTTGCGCTCCGGGGGACTCCAAGATGGACCTCGGGGAGTTCGTGGTGAAGCCCCTTAAGGACTTTTCGAAGAACAGCATTCGCCTGGTCAAGCGCTGCACCAAGCCCGACCAGAAAGGCGAGCGCGGCATCGGCTGTGAGGTGTCTTGCGGGGCCGCGAGATCGCGTGCCATGCCGGACGCCCCTCTCGCCCCAGGGGCCCGCGGCTGCCCTCTCGCTCGGAGGTGGCCCTGAGCGTCACGCCGTTGCCAATGACGCGCCGTTCGCTGCTCGCAGAGTACGTCAAGATTCTCGGGCGGACAGCCCTCGGCTTCGTGGTCATGGGCTTCATCGGCTTCTTCGTCAAGCTGCTCTTCATCGTGAGTAGGACCGCGCTCGCTGCACATCGCTGTCCGCGTGCTGGGCGCGGCACGCGACGAGCAGGGGCCACACTGTGGCAGGATCTCGTGGTGCGACTCGCAGGTGGCAGATTGGCGAGCGCAGCGCGATGCACGCAAGCACTCACGCGTGCCTCATGTGCGTGCCGACGTTGGTGTGTGCAGCCCATCAACCAGATCATCGTCGGCGGGTAGGCGCGCGGCGCTGGAGGCGTGGAGGGCGGCGGCGCTGGCGGGGCACCAACAGCCACGGCGCTGCGTCGGCGCTGCAGCTGCGTGGCAGGAACTGGAGCTGTGGAGGCGGCAGGAGGGGCTCAGCAGGACGTGCACTGGCGCCTGCAGAGCTTGCTCGGCCTGGCGGGGACTGACGCGGGCATCCTGGCGGGGTCTGGCGCGGGCAGCCGAGTATCGCCTGCAATGGGCCCGCTGAGGAGTTGCGGCGTGCCACGCATACGGCGGTGGCGTGGGGATCATCGTCTGCTGGCGCCACGGGTCCCCGCGCTGCTGGGGGAGCGTGACACGCACGGGATGCCAGGCGGACGGCAGGCCGCTTCTGCTTCAGGGTGTGCCCACGGCGCCATTGGCTCGTCCTCAGCCGTCTTATCTGACCTGACCACACCGACGCTGACGCTGTTGGACGCTACGACTGGCGCTTGTGCTTGTGCGAGATGCTTTGCCCTGCTGGTGCTGTTTACGGAGCTGCTCCCGCTCACTCGATGACGCATTGGTGGGCACTGGCAGTGCAGGGCCAATTGGTGGGCCTTGCGTTGGGTGTCTGCCAGATGCCCAGGCTTGCCCTTGGGTGGTGCAGCCTCAGCCAGCTGGATCCCTCTGGCGGTGCGCTGATGAGCCATTGTCGCACAATCCCAACTGCCGCTCATTCTTCGATTCGTAGATTGGCGGCTCCACAGCGGCAGGAGCCCAGGGACATAGTTTCGTCGCTTCGCGCGTTGCGCATAGGCCCACGCATTCGCTCACTGATCATCTCGCCGCAGCCTCAGCGGCGGTAGCGCGTCGTCAAACAGCGACGCACACTCAGGGAGGAGCGAGCGTGGCGGCGAAGCACCCCCCAAGTCAGCAGCAGAGAGGCTGCGGTGCGTGGCTCTGAGCGACTCGTCTTGGCTCGATGCTCTTGCCTGTGCTCGACCAACAGCCATCGCGGGGAATTTCCATGGGCCGCGCACACAAGCGAGCCCGAAAGCACCGCCGACAGCGGTGCAACATTGCTTCCTCTCGCTCAGGGCTGCTGCTGCCGCTGCGAGCCGAGGCGTCTCGACACGCGCGTGGAGGGCTGTGGAGGGCTGCCAATCTGCACACGTTCGCCTTCGGCTTCTACTTGCTGTGCAGAAGCGCGAGCCAGGACACACTCGGTGGTGCAACGCCCCGCCTCTAGACGAAGCGGCCTCCAAGCTTCAGCACGCCTCGCCTCGCCGAGGTGAGCACATTTCGGTAGCGTGCCGCCAGAGCAGCGAGATGACCGCTGCGTGCATACGACGCGCGGGAAAGGAAGCGTCACCCCTCCGGACCGCACTGTGGGGGCCCTGGCGGCCTGTGGCACACGCCAGGCCGTGTGTGTGTGTTCGTGCGTTGCGGTCGGGAAGCAGCGAGCAGCGCCAGAGCCGCGCGGGGTGGGCCAGCAGCAGCGCATTCTCGGACGCGCGCAGCCTATGATCTGGGGGCCGCCGTGGCGTGATCAAGTGGCCCTGGCGGTGGCAAGGGGGAATGGCGCCAAGCCGACAGGCGGGCACCTCGGGGACTGCGACACGCGCAGGCACAGCTTGCCACTGCTCACTTCCTGATCTCCTGAGGAGGACGGGCAGCTGCGTGGCCTACCACCGCCGACCCCGACACCTGCGCACTTGCCGCCGCTGCCGCCGCCGCCACGATGCACGGCGATCCAGTCTTCCCCTCGCTGGGAAGCGCCATGGGGCACAGCTACGTCGTGAGCGATGGCCTGGCTGGCTCCACGGGCTCCACGGGGGCCGCGCCGGTGACCTACATCGCCTTCCAGCACAATGCGGCAGCCGCACCTGCGCCGACGCTGGCGGTCGTGCAGGAGGAGATTCGCACGGTGAGGAGGAGCAGGGCGCAGAACCAAGGCCGGGAATGCTGGCGGCCCCAGCATCTGACGCCACCAGCATCTGACGCGAGACGCACGCTTCCAGGTGTTTGTGACGGGCTTCCCGGACAACGTGCAAGAGCGCGAGCTGCACAACCTGTGCCGCTTCATCCCCGGCTACGAGGCCTCACAGGTGCGCTGCGCAGAGAACAGGCGCCCGTTGGCCCATCCCGCCGCGACCCCCCCGTACTCGCACACGCGCTGCGCCGTGCCCTGCCGCCCCCCGCCCTTCCTTCCCTCAGGTGGCCA
>VFQP010005117.1_pt1 | contig 11651 bp, 9 predicted proteins | sample 3512351 | NCBI WGS metagenome assembly VFQP01 (sample SAMN10412372, study PRJNA504923) | tailings metagenome | isolation source: Relicate 1 Philex TSF1 revegetated site | place: Philippines: Tuba, Benguet | collected 2017-08-29
GTTCTCCAGGTCGATCACGGCCTCGGGCGTGGCCACGTTGCCCGCGATCACGAAGCTGCCCGGCAGCTTCTGCTTGATGTTCTCGATCATGCGCCGTACGCTGTCGGCGTGGCCGTGGGCGATGTCGATGGTGATGTAGTCCGGTACCAGGCCTTGGGCCACGAACTGGTCCACGGTGTCGTAGTCGGCGTGCTTCACGCCCAGCGAAATGGAGGTGATCACGCCCTTGGCTGCGAAATCCTTGACGAACTTCACGTTGTCCAGGTCGAAACGGTGCATCACGTAGAAATAGCCGTTGCGCGCCAGGTGCTCGCAGATGGTCTCGTCCACCACGGTTTTCATGTTGGCGGGCACCACCGGCAGGCGGAAGGTGTGTTTGCCCAGCGTCACGCTGGTGTCGCAGGCGGAGCGGCTTTCCACGCGGCATTTGCGCGGCAGCAGCAGAACGTTGTCGTAGTCGAAGATTTCCATGGTTGAACCAAGCTCCAGAGGACTGTTGTTGAACAGGTGAGCGCTTGGTCTGGCCGGCTTTTGTGGGCAATGGCCACAAAAAACCGGGCGCAAGAAACTTGGGCCCGGTGACTGATTCTACCCGTCGCGCAATACCCGGGCCATACCGCAGCCCGGATGAGGGGTATATGCCCCGGCCGGCTTCCTACAATCGGGTCCATGTCCCTGATTCCCGAAACGGCCGCCGCCTCGCCGCTGCTGCAACACCTCAACCCCGAGCAATACCAGGCCGTCACGCTGCCCGCCGAGCATGCGCTCATCCTGGCCGGAGCGGGCTCTGGCAAAACCCGGGTGCTCACCACCCGCATTGCCTGGCTGCTGCAGAACGGCTACGTGGGGCCAGGCGGCATATTGGCCGTGACCTTCACCAACAAGGCGGCCAAGGAGATGCTCACGCGCCTGACGGCCATGCTGCCGCTCAATGTGCGCGGCATGTGGATTGGCACCTTCCACGGCCTGTGCAACCGCCTCCTGCGCGCGCACTGGAAGCTGGCCAGTCTGCCGCAGGCTTTCCAGATCCTGGACACACAGGATCAGCTCAGCGCCATCAAGCGCCTGTGCAAGCAGTTCGGCGTCGACGAAGACCGTTTTCCCCCGAAGCAGCTGCAGTGGTTCATCTCGGGCGCCAAGGAAGAGGGCCAGCGCCCGCGCGACGTGCCTGCGCGCGACGAGGAGACGCGCAAGAAGGTCGAGATCTACCAGCTCTACGAGGAGCAGTGCCAGCGTGAGGGCGTGGTCGATTTCGGCGAGCTGATGCTGCGCAGCTACGAACTGCTGCGCGACAACGACGCGTTGCGCGAGCACTACCAGCGGCGTTTCCGCCATATCCTGGTGGACGAGTTCCAGGACACCAACCGCCTGCAGTACGCCTGGCTCAAGCAGCTGGCCGGCCACGAGGACAACGGCCGTTTTGTACCGGGCGGCAACGCCGTGCTGGCGGTGGGCGACGATGACCAGAGCATCTACGCCTTTCGCGGCGCACGCGTGGGCAACATGGCCGATTTCGTACGCGAATTCGACGTGCGCCACCAGATCAAGCTGGAGGAAAACTACCGCAGCCACGGTCACATCCTGGATTCGGCCAACCACCTGATTGCGCAGAACTCCCAGCGCCTGGGCAAGAACCTGCGGACCACCCAGGGCCCGGGCGAACCGGTGCGCGTGATGGAGACCGCCACCGATTTCGAGGAGGCCCAGTGGCTGGTGGACGAGATGCGCCAGCTGGTGAAGAACGACGGCTACCCGCGCCAGGAAATTGCGGTGCTCTACCGCAGCAACGCGCAAAGCCGGGTGGTGGAGACCGCGCTGTTCAACGCCGCCATTCCCTACCGCGTGTACGGTGGCCTGCGCTTCTTCGAGCGCGCCGAGATCAAACACGCGCTGGCCTACCTGCGCCTGCTGGAGAACCCGAACGACGACACCAGCTTCCTGCGCGTGGCCAATTTCCCGCCGCGTGGCATCGGCGCCCGCAGCATGGAGCAGCTGCAGGACGTGGCGCGCGAGCGCGGTGCCTCGCTGCACGCCAGCGTGGCCTCGCTGCCCGGAGCGGCCGGTGCCAAGCTGGGCGGCTTCGTGGCCAAGCTGGACGTGCTGCGCGAGCAGACCGAAGGCTGCACCCTGCGCGAAATCGTGGAGCTGGTGCTGGAGCACAGCGGCCTGGTTGAGCACTACAAGGCGGACCGCGATGGCGCCGACCGGGTGGAAAACCTGGAGGAGCTGGTCAACGCGGCCGAGAGCTTTGTGACGCAGGAGGGCTTTGGCCGCGACGCGGTGGCGCTGCCGGTGGACGAGACCGGTGTGGTCCTTACACAAAGTCCGGTGAGCCAGGGGCTGGATACCAGCCAGCCGGTGCTGGACACGGGCGAGATCATCAGCCCCGATGGCGAAACCCTGAGCCCCTTGGCCGCCTTCCTGACGCACGCGGCGCTGGAAGCTGGCGACAACCAGGCCCAGGCGGGGCAGGACGCGGTGCAACTGATGACGGTGCACGCCGCCAAGGGCCTGGAATTCGACGCGGTGTTCATCACCGGGCTCGAAGAGGGGCTGTTCCCGCACGAGAACTCGCTGTCCGACCGTGCGGGGCTGGAGGAGGAGCGCCGGCTGATGTACGTGGCCATCACGCGCGCGCGCAAGCGCCTGTACCTGAGCCATTCGCAGACGCGGCTGCTGCACGGCCAGACACGTTACAACCTGCGCAGCCGGTTTTTCGAGGAGTTGCCCGAGGACAGCCTGAAATGGCTGGCGCCCAAGTTGCCCGCCGCGCCGGCGGGTTGGGGTGGCGGCGGTTCACGGGCCTCAGGCGCCTACGGGTCGACCAAGGCCCCCTGGCTGACACCGGCACCGCCACCACCACCGCGTGCTGACGACGGCACCGGCCTGCGCGCCGGGCAGGCCGTGTTCCACAACAAGTTCGGTGAAGGCAAGGTGCTGACCATCGAGGGCCAGGGCTCCGATGCCCGTGCTCAGGTCAGTTTTGCCCGCCACGGCGTGAAGTGGCTGGCCCTGTCGGTGGCCAAGCTCACCCCCATCGACTGAGCAAACCCCCACGCTCCGCCGCTGCGCGGGTCGCTGCCCCCCGAGGGGGCTGGGTCGGCTTGGGGCGGCCCGCCGCCGACCCGATCAGTTGCTGGCTTCGTCCGCGATGAAGCTGTCGCGGAAGCTGAAGTAGATGGAGCTGAAGAACAGGGAGGCCATGAACAGCGCCAGCGGGAACATGGCCAGCCCCACCACCTGCGGGCTGCCGGTGATGGAGGCCAGCAGCGTCACCACCAGGCCGGCCACCATGAAGATGGCGAGCCAGCCCAGGCCGTAGATCGCCATGGCCGCCTTGTTGCGCCAGCAGGCGGTGATGCTGAAGAACACGCTCTTGGCCGGTGACACGCCGTGCCAGTGCACCAGGGCTGGTGCGTGCCAGAACAGCATGGAGACCGGCAGGTACATCACCATGGTGGCGAGGTAGTGGGAGCGGAACGCGTCAGACTGCAGCAGTTCGGGCGTGAGCTCGCCATTGCCCACCGGCGGCGGTGCCACCACGTCGGCCAGCAGCGTCACCACCAGGCAGGCCACCACGTACAGGGCGCCCAGCACCAGCATGTCGCGCAGCCGTTCGCGGCCGGTGCGAAAGGCGCTCAGCAGCAGCGTGGGCATGGGGAACTTGCCGCGCGTGGCCTCCTGGGTGGCGGCCATCAGGCCCAGCGTCAGGGCCGGCACCAGGGCCAGCGCCAGGAAGTTGCCGATAACCGGCAACGCCGACAGCAGGGTGGCGGCCGCCAGGTACATGAAAAACAGGCCCGACAGCGCCAGCGGCTGACGCAGGAAGGTGGACACGCCTTCGCGGATCCAGGTCAGGCCGGTGCGGGCGGGGACGATGTTGAGTTTCATGCGGCGATCGCGCGCGCGGTTTCGGGGTGCGGGGTCGGGGGCTCGGGCGCCAGCACCGGGTGGGCCACGCGTTCGCGCAGCACGCGCTCGAAGTGTGTGGGGTCGTGGGGTTTGAGCATGCTGGCCTCGCGGGGCAGGTGGAAGTCCCACAGCCGCGAGATCCAGAAGCGCAGGGCCCCCGCGCGCAGCAGGGCCGGCAGCAGGCGGCGCTCGGCCGCGTCCAGTGGGCGCACGGCCTGGTAGGCATCCAGCAGCGCGCGGGCGCGGGCCGCGTCGTGAACGCCGGTTGGCAAGTCGATGCACCAGTCGTTCAGGCACACCGACAGGTCGAACAGCCAGGTGTCGTTGCCGGCGAAGTAGAAATCGAACAGGCCGCTGAGCTGGCCATTGGCGAACATGGCGTTGTCGCGGAACAGGTCGGCGTGCACCGGGCCGCGCGGGAGCGCGGCGTAGGCGCTGCTGGCGGCCACGTGGTTCTGGAAGGCCAGTTCGCTGCGTAGCAGGCTGGCCTGTTGCGGCTCCAGATGGGGGAGCACCACCGGCACGGTCTCGTTCCACCACGGCAGGCCGCGCAGGTTGGGTTGCTGGCGGTCGTAGCCGCGCGCGGCCAGGTGCAGCCGGGCCAGCATGGTGCCCAGCTGGGCGCAGTGGTCGGGCCCCGGGGCGAGCTCGCTCTGGCCCACCAGCCGGTTGACCAGCGCGGCCGGCTTGCCACACACCGTGTGCAGGATCTCGCCCTTGGCATCGGCCTGCGGATCGGGCACGGGAATGCCGTTCGTCGCCAGGTGGCGCATCAGGTGCAGGTAGTAGGGCAGCTGCTCGTGCGTGAGGCGCTCGAACAGCGTCAGCACGTACTCGTGGCGTTCGCCATCGCGTTCGGCACTGAGGAAATAGTTGGTGTTCTCTATGCCGCCCTGTATGCCCTTGAGGCCGGCCACCTGACCCAGGCCCAGGCGTTCGAGCAACTCGGCGGCCTGGGGTTCGCCGACCTCGGTGAAAACCGCCATGTCAGAAGTTGAGGACGCGCCAGCTGCTGCGGCCAGCGCCACCGGCGCGCGAACCCAGCCCCGCATCGGGCGCCTGGTTGCCGGTCTGGGGGGCCACCTGGTAGCCGGGCAGGCCGCCCCGGGTCTGCACGTCGATGCTGCGGGTCTCGCCACCCACACGCAGTTCCTCTACCCGGCTGCCGCTGTCCATGTGGACCAGGCGCTCGGTGCGCTGCTCCACGGACTTGGGCGACTCGGCCGGTGACGGGGTCGCAGCCGGCGTCTGGGCCGAGGCGGCGCCAGCCAGCAGGAGCAGGGTGAGGGCGGTGGGCTTGAACATGCCGCCATTTTAGGCCCGACAATGCCGGCATGAGTGCAAGTCCCAAAACCCTGGTGCTGGTGGATGGTTCCAGCTACCTGTACCGCGCGTTTTTTGCCGGCGGCGAGACCATGTCCACCACCCTGCCCGATGGCACGGTGCAAAAGACCGGCGCCATCCGCATCCTGATCAACATGGTGCAGGCCCTGCGCAAGGAGTACCCGGCGGACTACATCGCCTGCGTCTTCGATGCCAAGGGCCCGACCTTCCGCGACGCCATCTACCCCGAATACAAGGCCCACCGCGACCCGATGCCGGACGACCTGCGCAGCCAGATCGCGCCCATCCACGAGGTGGTGCGGCACCTGGGCTGGACGGTGCTGGACGTGCCCGGCGTGGAGGCCGACGATGTGATCGGCACGCTGGCCGTGACCGCCGCCAACCAGGGCGTGCAGGTCATCATTTCCAGCGGCGACAAGGACCTGGCGCAGCTGGTCAACGAGCACATCGCCATCATCGACACCATGTCGGGCAAGAAGCGCGACCTGGCCGGGGTGGAGGCCGAATTCGGCGTGCCCGCCAGTCTGATGCTGGACTACCAGACGCTGGTGGGCGACGCCGTGGACAACGTGCCTGGCGTGCCCAAGGTGGGGCCCAAGACCGCGGTCAAGCTGTTGAAGGAATACGGTTCGCTGCAGGGCGTGGTGGACAACGCCGCCCACATCAAGGGTGTGGTGGGCGAGAACCTGCGCAACTCGCTGGACTGGTTGCCCACGGGCCGCAGCCTGCTGACCATCAAGACCGACTGCGACCTGACGGGCTGGGTGGATGGGTTGCCCTCGCTGCAGGCGCTGGCCGGGCGGCCGGGCGATGTCGGTCCGCTGCGCGAGTTCTACGTCAAATACGGCTTCAAGGGGCTGGCCAAGGCGCTGGGCGAGGGCGAGGTCACCGCCGCACCGGCCTCTTCGGCGGTCTCCGTGCCACCGGCCGAGCCAGGACTGTTCGACGAGCCGGCCGCGCCGGCTCTGGCGCGCGCCAGCGCGCTGAAGTACGACACCATCCTCACCTGGGAGGCCTTCGACGCCTGGCTGGCCAGGCTGCAAGCCGCCGAGCTGGTGGCCCTGGACACCGAGACCACTTCCATCGACGAGATGGTGGCCGAGATCGTCGGCATTTCCTTCAGCGTGGCGGTGGGCGAGGCAGCCTACATCCCGCTCACGCACCGCTACCCCGATGCGCCCGAGCAGCTGCCGCGCGACGAGGTGCTGGCGCGCCTCAAGCCCTGGCTGGAGAACCCGAAGGCGCTGAAGCTGGGCCAGCACATCAAGTACGACCGCCACGTGTTCGCCAACCACGGCATCGAGGTGCAGGGCTACGCGCACGACACCATGCTGCAGAGCTATGTGCTGGAAGTGCACAAGCCGCATGGCCTGGCCAGCCTGGCCGAGCGCCACCTGGGCCGCCAGGGCATCAACTACGAAGACCTCTGCGGCAAGGGCGCGCACCAGATTCCCTTTGCCCAGGTCGACGTGGCCAAGGCCGCCGAGTACTCCTGCGAGGACAGCGACCAGACGCTGGACGTGCACCTGGCGCTGTGGCCGCAGTTGCTGGCCGACGAGAAGCTGAAGTTCATCTATGAACTCGAGATCGCCAGCAGCGAGGCGCTTTTTCGCATCGAGCGCAACGGCGTGCTGATCGACGCGCCCACGCTGGCCGCGCAAAGCCACGAACTGGGCCAGCGCATCGTGGCGCTGGAGCAGGACGCGTACGCCATCGCCGGCCAGCCGTTCAACCTCGGCAGCCCCAAGCAGCTTGGCGAAATCTTCTTCGACAAGCTGGGCCTGCCCGTCATCAAGAAAACCGCCACGGGCGCGCGCAGCACCGACGAAGAGGTGCTGGAGAAGCTTGCGGAGGACTACCCGCTGCCGGCCAAGATCCTGGAGCACCGCAGCCTGTCCAAGCTCAAGGGCACCTACACCGACAAGCTGGCCCAGATGGCGCTGCCGCGCACCGGCCGCGTGCACACGCACTACGCGCAGGCGGTGGCGGTGACGGGGCGGCTGTCCAGCAACGACCCCAACCTGCAGAACATCCCCATCCGCACGCCGGAAGGCCGCCGTGTGCGCGAGGCCTTCGTGGCCGCACCGGGCAACGTCATCGCCAGCGCCGACTACTCGCAGATCGAGCTGCGCATCATGGCCCACATCAGCGAGGACGCGGCGCTGCTGCGCGCCTTCCACGACGGCCTGGACGTGCACCGCGCCACCGCCGCCGAGGTGTTCAGCCTGGAACCCGGGCAGGTCAGCAGCGAGCAACGCCGCTACGCCAAGGTCATCAACTTCGGCCTGATCTACGGCATGGGCACGTTTGGCCTTGCCAAGGCGCTGGGCATCGACAACACCGCCGCCAAGAACTACATCGCACGCTATTTCGAGCGCTTCGAGGGCGTGAGGCGCTACATGGACGAAACGCGCCAGCGGGCCAAGGAGACGGGTTACATCGAGACGGTGTTCGGCCGCCGCCTGGTGCTCCCTGACATCAGGAACGCCAAGGGCGCGAAGCTGGCGGCGCTGGAGCGGCAGGCCATCAACGCCCCCATGCAGGGCACGGCCGCCGACCTGATCAAGCTCAGCATGGTGGCGGTGCAGGCCGCACTCGACGAACAGCGGCGCGGCACGAAGATGATCATGCAGGTGCACGACGAACTGGTGTTCGAGGTGCCCGAGGCCGAGGTGGACTGGGTCCGCGGCGAGATTCCGCGCCTCATGGCCAGCGTGGCCGAACTGCGTGTTCCTCTTGTCGCGGAAGTCGGCATAGGCCCCAACTGGGAACAGGCCCACTGAACTGAGGCCCCCACGCTTCCCTACTGCGTGTGGGTCGCTGCCCCCCGTGGGGGCTACCCCGCCTTGGGGTGGCCCGGCGGCGGGGTGTTCGCGTCGAGCTTACATCGCGCTGCTGCCCAGCACCCCGTTGGACCGCGCCTCGGCGGCGCCCCAGTAGACCGTGCTGCGGCAGTCGGCCACGGCCAGGCGCTGGAACAGCGCGCTGGCGGGCTCCGGCGGCAGCATGGCGCGCAGGTAGCGGGTGAGCGTCAGGGCCTGGGCGCGGCTCAGTTCGGTTTCGCAACGGCGGTTGCGGCCCGGGTCTTCGTCGGGTGGCACCTGCGAGAAGCCGATGCGCGCACCCGGTTCCAACTGCCGGTCCACACCGCCCACGAATACCAGCCAGCATGGCGTCAGACAGGCGTTGCCTGCGGCCACACGGGTGCGGAAATCGCGGTTGCGCAGCATGGACCCGACGGTGATGGCGCTGCCCACCTCGCCGTGGTTCACGGCCAGCACGGCGGTCTTGTCGCGGCAGGGGCTGCGCTCCAGCTCGGCAAAGGCCTGGTGCAGGCGGGTGCTGGTGTTGCCGTTGATCTCGCCTTCGATGCGGATCTGGCAGCTCGCGCCCGAACGGCTCACCAGCAGGCTGCCACCGCTGTAGGCCAGGCGGGTGCCGGGGGTGGTGGTCTGGGGTGCGGGCGTACCGCTGCTGCTGGGGCCCAGATCCACCGGGGTGCCGCACGCGGCCAGGATCAGGGTCAGTGCCAAGACCGACCAGCGGCGTGGCGAAAGGGATTCGTGCATGATGTCCGGGCCTACTCGATGAGGCGGCCAGTTTATCAAGCCACCCCCACCGGAGACACACCATGCTCAACGACGATCTGCACCGCGACAGCCATGCGCTGCTCGCGTCCACATCCGACACCCCAGCCCCGTCCCGCCGTCACGCGCTTAAGGCCGCGCTCGGTGTGGGTTACGCCGCAGCCGCCTGGCCCGTGCTGGCCCAGAACGCCATCCGCACCTCGTCTGAAGGCCTCACCGTGGGCGAGGTCACCGTGGACGTGAACGGCTTCAACCTGCCGGTCTACCGCGCCGCGCCGGCCGGTCGCACCGGCCTGCCAGTGGTGCTGGTGCTGTCGGAAATCTTCGGCGTGCACGAATACATCGCCGACACCGCGCGGCGGTTTGCCAAGGCCGGCTACCTGGCGCTGGCGCCCGAGCTGTTCATCCGCCAGGGCGATCCGCAGAGCTACAGCGAGATGGCCAAACTGATGTCCGAGGTCATTGCCAAGGTGCCCGATGCCCAGGTCATGGGCGACCTGGACGCCTGCCTGAAATGGGCGGCGGCCAACGGCGGCGACGTCAGCCGCGCTGCCGTCACCGGCTTTTGCTGGGGTGGGCGCCAGACCTGGCTCTACGCCGCACACCAGAGTGGCCTCAAGGCCGCCGTGGCCTGGTACGGCCGGCTGGTGGGGGACACCACCCCGCTGGCGCCCCGGCACCCGGTGGACCTGGCCGGCCAGATCAAGGCCCCGGTTCTGGGGCTCTACGGCGGCGCCGACACCGGCATACCCCTTGACACGGTTGATAAGATGAAAGCAGCCTTGGCGAACGGTTCTTCGGCCGCCAAGGCTTCCCGTTTTGTGGTCTACCCGGACGCGCCCCACGCCTTCCACGCCGACTACCGTCCCACCTTCCGCCAGCCGGCGGCCGAGGACGGCTGGCGCCAGGCGCTGGCGTGGTTCCGGCAGCACGGCGTGGCCTGAGGGCCGCCAGCGGGACAGCAAGCCGCCCTCGGGTGGCTTTTTTTGCGCGCGGCGCGTGGGATTCAGGACGTACGTATGCATTTGGAAGTCGTGGCCATCGTGATCGGGACCTTGCTGGCCGGTATCGGCAGCGTGTGGCTGGCGGCGGTGCTGAGTTTTGCCATGCTGGGGCGCTTCACCCAGCACATGCTCAGCCTGGCAGCGGGTGCGCTGCTGGCCACCGCCTTCATGCACCTGCTGCCCGAAGCCTTTGAAAGCCATGCCAGCGCACACGAGCTGTTCGCGCTGCTGCTAGCGGGTGTGGTGTTCTTCTTCCTGCTCGACAAGGCCGAGCTGTGGCACCACGGGCACGAGCACGGCCAGGAGCACGACCACGACCACGGGCATGCCCACCATCACCACCACCATGCGCACGATCACGGCGCGGCGCGTGGCGGCAGCTGGGCCGTGCTGGCCGGCGACAGCGTGCACGCCTTCGGCGACGGCATCCTGATCGCCTCGGCCTTCATGGCCGACATGCGGCTGGGGGTGGTGGCCGCGCTGGCGGTGCTGGCCCACGAGGTGCCCCACCACATGGGCGATCTGGTGGTGCTGCGGCAGACCTCGGGCACGCAGCGCGCGGCGCTGGTCAAGGTATCGCTGGCCGGCACCGTCACGGTGGCCGGGGGCCTGGCGGGGTACCTGCTGCTGTCGCAGCTGCAGGACTGGCTGCCGTATTTCCTGGTGGCCGCCTCCAGCAGTTTCGTCTACGTGGCCCTGGCCGACCTGATTCCGCAGCTGCAGAAGAAGCTGGGCCTGCGCGAGACCGTGGCCCAGGTGGCCTGGCTGCTGGCCGGCATTGGGCTGGTGACGCTGGTCAGCGGCCTGGCCCACCGGCACTGAGCCGCCCACGCGGGGCCAGCGGCCTCAGCCCTGGGCCACCGGCAGGCCCGGGGTGTTGCTCCACTCGCTCCAGCTGCCGGCGAACAGCGCGGCACGGCCCAGACCGGCGATTTCCATCGCCAGCACGTTGGGGGTGGCGGTCACGCCGCTGCCACAGTGGTGCACCACCGTCTGCAGGTCGCGCCCACCCAGCAGGGCCTCGAACTCGCGGCGCAGCTGGTCGGCCGGCTTGAAGCGGCCATCCGGCCCGAAGTTGTCGGTGAACGGGCGGTTCAGGGCGCCGGGTATGTGCCCGGCGACCGGGTCCAGCGGTTCGACCTCGCCTCGAAAGCGGGGCGCAGCGCGGGCATCGATGACGGTGACGGCACCCAGCTGGCGCGCCACGTCCTGGGCGCCCACCAGCCGCGTGGACGGTTCGCGCAAGGCGAACCGGGTGGCTATGGGTGCTGTTGCGGGGCCGGTTTCGGCGGCCCCACCGGTTGCCTGCCAGGCCTGCCAGCCGCCGTCGAGCACGGCCACGGCCTCGTGGCCACACCAGCGCAGCATCCACCACAGCCGGCCACACTGGCTGGAGCCCTGGCGGTCGTAGACCACTACCTGCGTGCCGTCGGTCACACCCATGCGGCCCAGCCAGGCAGCGAACTTCTCTCGCGAGGGCAGCGGGTGGCGCCCGCCGGAGGCCGCGTCGGCCGCGCCGCTCTTGTCGCTGAGGTCGCGGTCCAGGTGGGCGTGGCGGGCACCGGGGATGTGACCCTCGGCAAACTGCGCCTCACCGGCTTCGGGCTTGGCGAGCTCGAAGCTGCAGTCGAAGAGGACCACGGGCTGGCCGCTGCCCAGCAGGGTTTTCAGTTCGGCGGGCTGTATGAGCGTGGTGTAGGTCATGGTCAGGCGTGTTCCTCGGCGGGGGCGTTGGGGACGGCGCGCTCGCGCAGCGCGGTGGCGGCGATGCCGCAGGCGATGATCAGGCCCATGCCCAGCCAGC
>VFQP010005118.1_pt1 | contig 11650 bp, 7 predicted proteins | sample 3512351 | NCBI WGS metagenome assembly VFQP01 (sample SAMN10412372, study PRJNA504923) | tailings metagenome | isolation source: Relicate 1 Philex TSF1 revegetated site | place: Philippines: Tuba, Benguet | collected 2017-08-29
GGAATAGTAACTTTTGTTATAGGCATCTTGCTACTGATTCCCAAAACGTATTTCTTAGGAAATGTTATCAATGCAATGTCTATTGTGCTGATTATGGCGTTGGCACTGAGAGCCGAAAACTATAAAATGGCATTGATCGAAATACCCTTCTTGGTAATGCCTTTGGTAATGATATGGCTGAAATACCCTTTCAAAAACTAACGTGATTTTATGGCAAATACCAAACCATATAGAATACAATCTATAACAGAAATACACCGATTGATGGGGCTTCCAAAACCTCATCATCCACTTATAGGTATCATTGATTTGACAGGGTTAAAAAACAATTCGGGTATCGATACCGTATTATTTGACTTGTATGTTGTATCGCTGAAAAGGGGCTGCGACAAACTTCACTACGGACAACAGAGGTACGATTTTGATGAAGGGTTAATGGCATTTATGTCGCCAGGGCAGATACTGCGTGGAGAAGAAAACGGTGTGCCTTCACACTTGGAAGGTTGGATGTTATTTATCCATCCCGATTTTTTGTGGAATACATCGCTTGCCAAAAAAATAAAACAATATGAGTTTTTTGGATATTCTGCCAATGAAGCCTTATTTCTTTCTGATAAAGAAGAAACCATCATCAATGCCATCATCCAAAATATTCAAAATGAATACCACTCAAATATTGATAAGTTTAGTCAAAATATTATTATTTCGCATCTTGAGACTTTACTGAATTATGCCGAACGTTTTTATCAGCGTCAATTTATTACACGAAAAATTTCTAATCATCAAATTCTTGACCGATTGGAAACATTACTTTCAGATTACTTCAATAGCGATGACTTAGTGACAACTGGCTTACCAACAGTGCAGTATATTTCGGATACCCTCAATGTGTCGCCAAGTTATTTAAGAAGTTTACTCAAAACCTTGACTGGACAAAGCACTCAGCAACATATACACGAAAAACTGATAGAAAAAGCCAAAGAAAAACTATCGACTACTGATTTGTCGGTTAGCGAAATTGCGTATGATTTAGGGTTTGAACATTTGCAATCGTTCAGTAAGTTGTTTAAAACAAAAACTAAACTTTCGCCTTTGGAATTTCGGCAGTCGTTCAACTAAAATTAACTTTTATTGCCCTGTATATCAGCACTGTATCTTTAGCTGTACAGTGTTGATAATACAAAGAAAAATGCTGGAATATAGCTATTATCTCAAGGCCAATAGCTATTATAATATGTTTGGTACTAGCACTTCAATCAAACTAAGCTTATTTGGCTATAACAAGGGTACTACAAAAGCAAATCCTGAAAGGCAAATACATTTTTCAGGAATCATACAAAGGATATATTGCCAATCAAGTTGACGAAAAATACTATTTGGAAGTATCAAACCAATAAATCATTTATTAAATAAAGATTAAGGTAAAAATAACAACTCGTATAGATATAGAGCGTTATGAGAAAATTACTATCGGCTTAGCAAAATAGATTTGAAAAACTAAACTACTCGGCTTATATTTGTCCAAATATATATTCGCTCTTTGCTATAAGTTTCACGATGAACAGTAGTATTTTTTCCCCAGAACCACTAAAAAAAATATTTTCATACTTTATCATAATCCTATTGATTGGTTGTTTTGAGAATATAGCATTTTCTCAGGTATCATTCAACGAGGTAGCCTTCCGAAATATGACAGAATCGGAAAGGTATCGGTTTGTACACGATTATCCGTTTTGGAAATTGGTAGAGGTAAAACAATTAACAACTACCCTCGATAAAATGAGGGAAATTGCCGAAACTAACAAAGATTATCGTACTCAACTGGCCTTACAATACTATACCTTTCTAGTAGCAGGAAATGTGGGCTTTAAAATCCCCAATGGTAAATCATTCAATGATGTTTTGATTGATATGCAAAAACTTGCTACCCAAAAAGGCTATGAAATAGAAGCTCTAGCAGCATCTTTTTACCTAACCAATAGCCTATATTTGGGTAAAAAAATTGCGGTTGAGCAGTATTATGTAGATGAACAACATTGTTTAGAAAAAATACAAAGCATTGGTTTTGAGAAATTTCGTGATTATAATGTGGTAGCAATACTATTTGATTTTAGCAAAGGACTTTGGGATCTAGGAGACCTCGACAAGGCGTACCAATACTTGCATATAGCCGAACGTTTTGTAGAACCTACCACCGAGGGAGGTTTTTATTATACTCAGGTATATAGCTATCTACAGGCTTATTGGAAAAGTAAAAATGATTACAATAAGTCGATTATGTATGCCAAAAAAATATTGAATTTTCATCAAAACCTCCACCCAGATTTGCCCGAACATAAGCACTGGAACTATTTTTGGCGACACTTTTCTTCGATTGATATTGCTTCATTGCTCATCGACCAAGGGAAAATTGAGGAGGGTGAGTTTTATGCCAATAGTGGCTATAAGCTTATCAAAACCCAATTATCTACCGACACGACTGTGTCGAAACAGGCCGAATATGATGCCTTGATGGTGCTGATTCCTATTAAATTAAAATTGGGTAAAACCAACGAAGTAAGTTCTTTGCTCGACCGAGCCACTGCCATCAAAAATAACCTAGAACCCAAAGGATTGCTTGACTATTTTAAGCCTTTGAGGTTATACAAATATTCGGCAGAATACAATGAAAAAAAAGGGAATAATGTAACTGCATTGCGTTATATGCACCTTGCCCAAGCACTAGAAGATAGCCTCGATAGCCGAAATGACTTGCAAAAAGTGTCGCAAATGCAGCTACGATACGAGGTCGAAAAATATGCCGAGCATCTCAAAATGATAGAAAATGAAAAGCAATTACAGAAATACCTACGCAATGCTGTTATTGTTATTTTGTTGCTGAGCCTTGTACTGGTGTATGTCAATCATCAGCGTTTGCAGCAGAAACACCACCAAAAAGAAAAAGAGCTAGAAACGGCTCAGAACGAACTCCAATTTCAGACCCACCACTTCCGAAAAATGTCGGAATTAGCAGAAAATCTCCGTCGTGAAAATGAAAAACTTTCTACCAACGGTACTCAGAGCGAGTACCTACAGCAGCTTATTACATCGACTATCCTAACAGAAGAGGGCTGGACAAACTTTAAACGGATGTTTGAAAAAGTATATCCTGGTTATATCCAAGCACAAAAAGAAAAATACCCCGACCTCACCAATGCCGAGACCCGATTGTTGATGCTTGAAAAACTTGATTTAAGTGCTCAAGAAATGGCCGATATGATTGGTGTAAACAAAAATACAATTCACCAAACAAGGCTACGTTTACGCCGTAAGATTAGTGATAGAACATGATGTGCTATATGTAATAAACCCAGAAAAGTAAAAGGCTTTGGACGTAAAGTTGTAGAATATAATGATAAGCTTTGGAATGAATATAAGTTGGGAAATCGCAACACTAGGTAACATCCACAAGTTTAATCAATCCAGCAATAGTTGTGTGCTTAGGACTTTATGATGAGGCAAAAGATAGAAAATAGTAAAACAAATTTCTATTTTGAACTTATTGAAAACTAACTGAATAGAAAGACAACAAAACGTATTGCTGTTTTTTTATTACAAAATTTATAGGGTAGAGTACCGTGATTTCAAATAAATTGTCATTTATTTGAAGCTATAAACCTTAAAACAGCTACTTCTGCCGCCCAATTATGGATTTTATTCAACATCTAACTGGTAAAATTATCTTAACCGACGTTGAGAAAGAAAAAATTAATAAGGCATTCAAAACCGAACGCTATACCAAAGGAACGGTTTTGATGATGCCCGGTACAAGTTCGCAAAAAGCAACTTATGTCGAAAAAGGATTATTACGGACTTTCTATAGCCACAACGATAAGGATATTACACATTTCTTTTTTGAAGAAGGCTTTGTTTCTATGAATATTGATAGCGTTTTTTATAACCAACCTACACCTTACGGAACAGAAGCATTGGAGGATGTTATTCTGCGAACTATTCAATATCGTGATTTTATTCAATTGTCCGATACCATACCTTGTCTGAAAGATTATGTTTTTCTTACATCTGTTCACATGGTCAAGCAGTTTTCAGATAGGTTATATTCTTTACAGTTTCATACCGCACAAGAACGCTACACCGCTTTGCTCAATGATCATCCTTCTATTCTGATGCGAGCTCCATTGGGTCATATTGCCTCTTATTTGGGCATTACCCAACAAACCCTCAGTGTGATTAGGGCTAAAACCAAGTAATTATTGCTGTTTTTTGTTTGGAAAAGGAAATGAAAAGCAAGTTCCTTCAAAATCGAAGCATTTTTTAATATAGATTAAAAATTCCCATTTTTCTTTTGCTCAACTTTGTCACATCAAAAGTAAACGCCATAACGATGGAGACAAATTTAGACAATGGTATTCACTGGGTTTACATTACCGACGAGTCGGGAATGGCCACGGTGTTTCCTCAGCTAAAAGCTAAGCTAGTAGGAAAAGAGCTGCATCATGTTTCGGTAGTATATTATGCTCCGACCAAGGTTTTTCATTTTCAACGAGAGCTTGAGATTTTGCTCAGGCATTATCCAACAGTATTGTTTGTGTATTTTATAATAGCCGAAGTTGCTGATAATTTTTTTCAGGAACATCCTGAATTAGAATCAATTATCAACGCCAATACAATGACATCCATGGAGTTTGTGGTATGCGGAAGCGATGCCTTTTGTCTGAAAGCGACAGAGCTATTACATTTTTTGGACATTCAACAAATTACGATTCAAAATCCTTTATTCATATAAAAAATCCCCCAACCAATGAAGTACGCTAATATTTATCTCGGTGTGCTTACAACGTTGCTATTGGCAAGTTGCAAACACAATGAAACTACAAATAAAGAAAATCAATCGCAGGCTATTACCATAAATGTAACCAACCTCCAAGCTTCCAAAATTAATAAAGAGGTGTCGGTAAGTGGCAATGTCGATGGTAGTACAACCGTCCGTTTAGGATTTTTGGTGGCAGGCCGCATCAATTTTATTTCGAGCCGTGAAGGACAAAATATAGGGAAGGGGCAATTAGTAGCCACAATCGAGCCTACTAACTATAACATTGCCAAAGAGTTGTCGGATATACAGGTTAACCAAGTAACAGACGAGTACAATCGGCTTAAAATTATGCGTGAGCGTAATAGCTTGTCGGAAAGTGATTTTTCAAAAGTGAATTTCACCCTACAGCAAGCCAAACTACAACAACAATTACAGCAAAAAAATCTATCAGATACCAAATTGTATTCGCCTATTAGTGGTGTTTTAATCAAGAAACTAGGTGAAGTAGGCGAGATTATTGGTACAGGAACACCCTTATTGGTAATTTCGGATATTCGGAAAGTAAAGGTGCTTGCGTATATACCAGAGGGTGAATTACATCTTGTTAAGCTCGGCCAATTAGCAGAAGTAACGATTTCGGCATTAGATAAAACCTTTAGCGGACGAGTAACCGAGGTAGGCTCAGCTGCCGATGCCACATCCAGAGCATTCACGATTAAAATAGAAGTAGACAACCCCCAGCTTTTGATTCGCCCAGGTATGATTGCCGAAGCTCGTATCAATACCAATACCTCTGGCGAAAGTATTTTATTACCCTTGGAAGTTATTAGCCACGATTTAGATAATCAAGAGTTTGTGTATGTAGTAGATAAGGCTCAAAATAAGGCATTCAAACGCAAAATCAGTGTTGGTAAAATCATTGGTAACCAAGTAGAAGTAATACAGGGGCTCAATGTAGGCGATGCTGTAGTAACTGCTGGCCAAAACAAACTTACCGATGGTTCTCTAATCTCAATTAAATAATGGCATTATGAATATTATACAAGCAGCCTTAAAATATAAGCACGTAACATTGTCTGTTTTGTTACTGTTATTTGCTATCGGGGTCAATTCTTTGCTAAATATGCCTCGTCGTGAAGACCCCAAAATTACGATTCGTCAGGGCTTGGTAATTGCCTATTTTCCAGGGGCTAATTCGGCACAGGTGGAAGACCAAGTTACCAAAAAACTCGAACAATATTTGTTTCAATATGAGGAGGTTAACAAAACCAAAACGTATTCTACTACCAAAGATGGTATTGTAGTTGTCAACGTAGAACTAACCGAAAGCGTAAAGTTACCAGATATATTTTGGAGCAAACTTAGGCATCAGCTATTGGTATCTAAGCAGTTAGATTTGCCCGAAGGCGTAAAAGGCCCTATTGTCAATTCCGACTTTGGCGATACCGAGGCTATGGTAATTGCTTTGGAAGGAAATAAGGCAACCTACGCAGAACTAAAAACGTATGCTCAAAAACTAGAAGATTACCTCAGAACGATTCCTGCGGCATCTAAAATAAAACGTGTTGGCGAACAAAAAGAACAAATTGTGGTGGCATCAAGCTCTGAAAAACTATCACAGTATGGGGTAAGTTTACAGCAAGTAGTAAGAGTATTGCAGTCGCAAAATAGTATTAATGCTACAGGTTCTGTCAAAACCGAACAAAGCAAAGCTCCGCTTTATACCAATGGTTTTTATAATACCGAAAATGATTTAGCTAATCAAATAGTAGGGGCATCGCAAAGTGGCTCAACGGTAAAAGTGAGCGATGTTGCCACCCTAAAACGAGACTATGCCGAGCCTCAAAGTACTATTACTGTAAATGGTAACAAAGCAATTTTACTTTCTATCCAAATGCACGAAGGTAATAATATTGTGAAATTTGGAGATGAAGTAAACAAAAAGATTGAAGCCGCAAAACAAATACTTCCTTCTGAAGTAAAAATTACGACGATCGTCAACCAGCCTCATTTGGTAGACGAAAACGTTTCGCACTTTATTCATGAATTTTTTCTAGCCATTGTATCGGTTATTATTGTAGTAGTATTGCTATTGCCACTGCGTATTGCAGCTGTAGCCGCCACCGCCATTCCAATGACTGTAGCCGTGACGTTTGCTATTATGCACGCTTTGGGTATCGAGCTACACCAAGTATCGTTAGCAGCTTTGATTTTGGTACTCGGAATGGTCGTCGACGATGCTATCGTAATTGCCGATAATTATGTCGAGCTGCTCGACGAAGGCGTAGAACGCTGGACCGCCGCTTGGCGTAGTGCCAGTGACCTTGTCGTACCAGTATTGGCAGCTACCATAACCATTATAGCATCGTTTATGCCAATGGTAATGTTGAATGGCTCGGTAGGAGAGTTTATTTTTGCTTTGCCCATTACGGTGGCGGTAGCTTTAGCATCGTCGTTTGTAGTAGCTATGTTGCTCACTCCCATGTTATGTTATATGTTTATCAAAAAAGGGCTACATCAACCTACTGAAAAGGAGGAGAAAAGCAGAAAAAGCCTTTTAGATTATATGCAAATTGGCTACAACAACCTGTTGGAATGGTGTGTGAAACATCCAGCAATCACAATTATTGGTAGCCTTATTCCTATTATTTTGGCGGGCTTGTTGTTCAAAGCGGGTGTTCGACAATTATTCTTCCCTGCTGCCGAACGCAACCAATTTGTCGTAGAACTTTGGATGCCAACTGGCACTAAGCTCGAAAAAACAAATCAGGCTATTCTAAAAGCAGAGGCTTTGATTAAAGGCGACAAACGAGTATTGTCTTATGCAACATTTACAGGAACAGCCGCCCCAAGATTTTACTATAACTTTTCGCCTGAGTTTCCGACTACCAATTATGCTCAGATTTTGATTAATACTACTACCGACAAAACAGCCGAAGAATTGGCTACCGAGCTGAGTAACAAAGTAGAAACAGCTATTCCCGAAGGAACAACCTTTGTGAAACTGATGCAACAGGGTTCTCCATTGAAAGCACCTGTCGAGGTTCGGGTCATTGGCGATGATATAAATCATCTCAAAGACCTCTCTAATCAAGTTGCGGCTATTATTAAAAAAGCACAAGGAAGCAAATTTGTAAGAAGCGATTTTGGCGAAGATTACTATGGCTTTGGTATCAAGCTCAAGCAAGAAGCCAACCGACTAGGTTTTACCACAACCAGTATTTCGCAAACAGTATATACAGGCTTTAGCGGAGCGGCTATTTCGACCATGTACGAAGGCAATAACCCTGTTGATATTGTATTGAGACTGGATGAAAATAGCCGTAAAGACATCGACGATTTACAAAATACCTATATGAAATCGCCAGTAACAGGTGCTAATGTTCCATTACGACAAATTGCCGATATTGTGCCACAATGGCAAGCTGGCAAAATCATGCACCGCAACGGCGTAAGAACCCTAACCGTACAAAGCGAATTGGCCGAAGGTGTTTTGCCTGCTGAGTTAGTCAAGATTATTCAGCCAGAAATCAGCAAACTTCAATTGCCAAGTGGTTATCGTATCGAGTACGGTGGTGAAGATGCCAACAAAAAAGAAACATTTACCCAATTAGTAACCGTATTGATGGTGAGTTTGGTATTGATATTCTTTATTCTACTATTTCAATTCAGAAATTTGAAAGAATCGGTAATTGTTATGTTAACCATTCCATTGAGTTTGTTTGGGGCTATTTTGGGGTTGTATGTTACAGGTAATAATTTTAGTTTTACGGCCTTCATCGGTTTGATTTCGCTATCGGGTATTGTGGTTCGGAACGCTATTATTTTAGTAGACCACACCAACGAGCTAATGAAACACGGCATGGATATTCGTTCGGCTGCCATTGAAAGCGGCAAACGTCGCTTGCGTCCTATTTTTCTAACAGCTATGGCTGCGGCTATTGGGGTAGTGCCTATGATTATTTCGCATTCGCCTATGTGGGCTCCTTTGGCAAGTGTGTTGGCTTTTGGGGTAGTATGGAGTATGCTAATGGCCTTATTGTCGGTACCAGTACTCTATATTGGCTGGATTAATGCCCAAGACAAAAAAGATATTTTAACGCAACAAAACGCATAGACCGATATGAAGTCGTTCCTAAAAAATATAATTATGTTGGCGATTGCTTGCTCATTGAGCAAGCAACACGCCACTGCCCAAGCACCCACGTATTCTTTACAACAGTTAAAAGAGGTTGCTCTAAAAAATAATCATATTTTGGCTGTTAAACAGTGGCAAATTGCTGAGAGAGAAGCCAAAATTAAAGAAGATGAAACCAAGCGTTATCCAACGGCAACGCTAAACGGTAATTATCAATATAACTTTAATTTGGCCAATATTACGATTCCTGCAGGCTCGATTGGTATACTGCCATTGAGTAGCACTACACAAGTACCGCTGCCTAACGTAGACAAGAATATAGAAATAGGTAACAAAAATCTGTACAATATTGGTGTAACGGCCTATCAGCCTATTAGCCAGCAAATTAAAATCAAAACGGGCTTGGAAGTAAACCGTATGGATGTGGCTATTACTGAAAAAGAAAAGCAAAAAATTGCCCTACAAATTAGCCAAGGGGTTGAGCAATTGTACTACGGAACACTAATTGCCCAAAAACAACTCGAAGAGGCTCAGGCCAAATTGGCGGTGGCACAAGCCAAACTAGGGGATGTCGAAACGGCTATTGCTGCTGGTAAAACTATCGATGTTAATCAGGCTGGTTTGATGGCTAATATAGCCGATGAAGAACAGAATATTTTAAAGTTAAGTATTCAGACACAAAATTATAAGTCTGATTTAGTAAAATTGACGGGTATTGCCGAGGAGGATTTTAACCTACAAGAATTACCGTTGGTATTAGAAGATATAACGGGTATTGAAAGTTTTAAAACCTCAGCGTCTTCCAATCCCGATATTCAGATTGCTAGCCTGACCAAAGAAAAAGCTGACTTAGGTATTAAAGCTGCCAAACAAAGCACTCTGCCCGATTTTGGGGTAGTAACAGGGTATGCTTATCAATCTGGGAATCCTATTTTGCCAAGTCATAACCCTTTTGTGGGGCTAAACCTCAAATGGAATATCCAAGATTTATTCTCTAATAAGCACTTACTCCAACAACGTGAAGCACAAGCGAAACAGGCCGAAGAGTATATCTTGAATCTTCAACAGCAGGTCAATAGCGATATAGAAAAAGCTTATCGCAAGGTCAACCAAAGCAAGGCGTTGATTGCTGTTGCCCAAAAAGTATTGGAGTATCGTAGCAAAGAATTGAAAATTCAGGAAGACAAACAGCTGGCTGGGCTAAACCTAAAAACGGATATGCTGAATACCAAGGCACAAGTAGCCAAAGCCAATGCCGACGTTTATGCAGCACAATTGGCATATACCTTGGCTGTGTCTGAATTAAAGAATTTGATTGGACAATAAATAACTTATGGTTCGTTCAGAAAATCTGAATACAGAATATTTTCAGGATTTACCCAACGTTAGCATTATGGGATTTTCGTAAAAAAGAAGCTATTATAACTTCCCATTAACTGGCGAATTGATTCATAGTTAATGGGAAAATACTAGTATATATCCCAAAAAACACTTCTGAAAATCTTGATAATAATTAGTATTGTAGAGCTTTTAAAGCTGTTTTCATGAGTGTTATTGTTAGGTTTATTTTCTTCTCCACCAAAGCAAAAAACCTGTAATAGCCAATACCCCTGGTGTAAGTCCAATAATAACATACAATAGCTGGACAAAAATACCACCATAATTTCCGACGTGCAATGGATAAAAAAGAGCCTCTAGCTTTTCGCCAAAAGCTAACTCCGAAAAGCGTTTAATATTGATGAAAAGCCCTGTTTGTGCATCAAAATTAACCCTATTGCCTCCTGCAAATAAGGGGTTTTGGTTCTGGAGTCGGCCTCTTACGTTAAATTTTTTGTTAGGTTGAGTTGGCAAGTACACATAATTAGGTATCAAATCAGGCATTTTGGACAATGCCTCTTTATACATTTTATCAAGCGATACTTTTACCAAAGTATTAGGCTGGGTTGGAATAACTTCATTGTGCCAAGTGTCTGCTTCAAAAGCAAATAGGTTCATCCAGAAGCCCGTAAAAAAGATAATGGCATTGAGCAAAAGCGACCATACTCCTATGATTCTATGCAAATCTGACGAAATAGTTCTCCAGTTTTTGGTTTTGACACGCACTTTGAAGGTTAACACTTTCCAAATAAACTTTCGGTATACCAACGCCCCTGTAAGCATAGACAAAAGCATGATAATACCCATCGAAGCCGCAAAGGCTGCCCCAGGCATACCCCAGTGAAAAGAGAAATGAAACTGAAAACACCATTCTAACAAATCTAGCCGCCAGTCGTCGCTTCGGCCATGACGAATAATTTGTCCTGTATATTGGTCGATTCTCAGTAAGCCTAGGTCGTAGGTCGACAATTGGGCGTCGTTGAGATACAGCCTAAAACAATATGCCTGATTAGCAGGAGCTTCGGGATTTATCCACGAAAGACCATCTAAATTAGGATACTGTCGAGTAATAATCTGATAAATACTGTCCAAGGCTATGGGCTTAGACTTTACAGATACAGTATTAATGTCGGTATAAATAGAGTCTTCTAGTGTATCCTTAAATACTAATATTGAGCCACTTAGCCCCAATAGCAACAGAAAAATACCCGTTGTTAATCCTAACCATTTATGGACACTATAAAGTTTACGATATAATTTCATACAATTTTTTTTAAAATTAAAGGAGTTGATAGGGAGGTGAAACTTCTGGTTTAGTTGTG
>VFQP010005120.1_pt1 | contig 11648 bp, 13 predicted proteins | sample 3512351 | NCBI WGS metagenome assembly VFQP01 (sample SAMN10412372, study PRJNA504923) | tailings metagenome | isolation source: Relicate 1 Philex TSF1 revegetated site | place: Philippines: Tuba, Benguet | collected 2017-08-29
CCACGCACGTGCGACTCAAACTCAACAGCAGGCGCCCTAGTTGCCGTCGCCTGGATGCCCCCACGCATGCGAGCATTGCGCCTCATCGGTCCGCACGCCCACCCACGCAGGCCGCAAGGGCAACAAGCAGAAAACGGGCAACGACTGCTGGCAGACGTCATCATTCTGTGCGAGGGAGAGAGGGAGAAGGAGGGGGCGGGAGGGACAGAGAAAGAGAGGCGCCCAGGAGGAAAGAGGTGCATTTTCGCTTTCGTGCGTGTGGGCAGTGGCGTTTTCCTCTTCCGTGGCGCGCGCACCGCGCCTAGTGTCCCCGCAGCAGGCTGGTGGCCGCCGTGCGGGAGCGGGCAAGGGAGCGCCTGCCCTTCGTGGCGGGGCGGTTGCGCCTCAAAAGGCTAGTTGGGTTAGGGAGGGAGACGAAACGGGGGACGTTTAGCGGAGGAGTTGATTCGCTCTGTCTGGTGGTGAAGTTGGGTTGGGCAACAAGCGAACAAGTGAGCCGTGCTTGCCGTTTCTCCTGCGTCGTCTTCAGCGCCCCGCCGGCGTGTGCGCCGATGTGCAGGGCCGCGCGGCGCGGGCGGGGGCGTGTGTTTCGCCGCCCCCGGTCCCCCCGCCAGGCGAGGCAAAGTTTGGTTCCGCGCAGGGGTCCCGGGCCGCCTTGCGGGTGCAGGCCCCGCGCGCCGGAACGTAATCGATGCATGCACATGCGTGCACGCGTGTGAACAGCGCCAGAGAAGAGCGGGCCGCATTGCCGCCGCCGCCACCGGCAGCGCAGCGGCCCGAGAGCCAACAACCACGCAAGCAGGACGGCCCAGCAGCAGCCCCGCACCACCCACGCCCAGGCCGCGCACCCACACGCCCAGAGGTGCGTGCGTGCATGCATGCACCCCGCGCCACCAGAGACGCCCGCGGCGGGCAGCGCGAGCAGCGCCGCCGCTGGGTGGTGGCGCGCTTTATAATGGAGAGGCGAGCTCAACGTTCGAACGCCGCCAGAGGACGGCCAAGGTGCGGCGGGCGCGCGTGGGGAGCGATGCACGGGACACGTCACGATGCAGACGCCCGCAGGGCCGTCCAGCTGCGGCGCCACCGGCCGGGCGCGCTAGCGGGCGGCGCAAAGGCCCGCCGCTCCGCCCTGCCCGTCGCCCCGCAGCGGGCCGGGCGGCGCCCCAGCGCAGCCGCCCGCCCGCCGCGGGCGGCTGCTCACTACTGGTGCTCGCCGGCGCCCGCTCCGCCGGGCGCGGCGCCCCCGGCCAGGTGGTAGTACGACACTACGTTGCCCTCGGGCCCAATCACCTGCACAAGACACGCCGGCGCCGGCACCACCAAGCCTCAACGATCAGCCCAGGTCGCCGCAACGCAAACGCGCACGCGAACAACTCCCCCTCCCACGGCACGGCAGCCGCGCCCTCCCACACTAGCGAGCAAGAGCGGTCGGCCCCGGCGAGCAAAAAGCCAAGGCGGCCTCACCTGCACCAGCTGCTGCCCGCTGCTGGGCCCCCCGGAGCCGCCCGACCCCGCCGCCAGCGCGCTCAGCGTCACGGCGTGCGGCCCGCCGCCGCGCCCGCCGCCGCCCGCCGCGCCGGCGCCGCCCGCCGTGGCCCCCAGCAGCTCGCTGACTGCCACCTGGCCCATGGTCTGCGGCTCGGCCGCCACCTTGGACGCGTCCACCCAACCGCTGCCGGACGACCAGCGGGGCTGCGGCCCGCCCGCAGCCACCGCCGCCGCCGCCGCGCCAGAGCCGCCAATGCCCACCTGCACTCATGCACGCCACCACAAGCGGGCCTGTTGCTTCGCGGCCGCAGAAAGTGTGCAAAAGTGTGCGAAAGCGAGACTAGCGAGACTTGAGCTGAGAGCCTTGAGTGGCGAAGAGAGGGGAGCGGCGCACCTGCAGCGCCGTGGCTCCAGAGCTGGGCCGCGCCGCCAGCGCGCCGTGTGGCCCCGCCGCCGCCAGCAGCGCCTTGCCCGTGCTGCTGCCCGCCGCCGCAAACTGCGCCTGCTGCTGCTGCGCCTGCTGCTGCGCGTGCTGCTGAACGGCTGCGGCGGCGTGGTGCGGGTGCGCCGCCGCCGCCGCCACCACGTGCGCCGCGCTGCCGGCCGGCGCCGCTGCGACGAGAGCGTGGTGGTGGTGCTGCTGCGCCGCCTGCAGGCCGCCGAACGCCTGCTGCGCGGCGGCCGGCTGCAGGCTCAGCAGCGTCCCGTCGCTTTGGGGGTAGAGCTGCAGCTGCTCGCCGCCCACGCCCGTCGTGGTGACAAAGTCCTGAGGGCTGTAGGCGTACGTGACGGTCTGGGCAAAGCCGCCGCCTTGCGCCGGCACAGAGTAGACCTGCGCGGTGGGGGGAGGGGGGCGCAACCGGTGTGCACGCCCCACGGCACACTCGGCGTCTGCCCAGCCCTTCCGCTCGCGCACTGCGGTGGCGGAGCCCAACGCGCCGGGCGACGCCTCAACAGGCGGCGGCGAGGGCGTCCCTCCTCGCAGTGGTGCGGCCGACCCCAGCAGTGCGTCGCCGTGTCAAGCCCTAGTAACTCCGCACCTGCTGCATGGGCAGCTGCACCGACCCCAGCAGCGCGCCGGCGCCCGAGCTGTCCACCAGCTGCCCCGCCGCCGTCAGGTGGTGCGTGCCGCCCAGCCCCTGCACCAGCACCTGAAACGAAGCAAAGAACAAAAGAGAAGCGGCATGGGCGAGGAAGGCCTCAGAGGGGACCGAGGCACCCCTAACGAACCCGGCGGCGGCGCCACCATTGAACAAGCGCCACTCCCCCCACCTTCGCACCTGCTGCTGCGAGGGGTCGCCCACGCCGCCGCCCAGCGGCTGCAGCGCGCCCGACGGCTGCAGCGTGGCGTACTGGTAGCCGGGCGGAAGCTGCAGCGTCACGGGCCGCCCGCCCAGGCTCAGCGCGCCCATGGACGCCGCGCCGCCCAGGCCACTGGGGCCGGCGGCGGCCGACGTGATGAGCGTGGTGGACGTGCCGCCCACCGCCGTCTCGCCGTAGAGCTGCGGGCGCAGTGGGTGAGCACGCGCACCCACACGGCGATGGCGGGTCGCTCCCCGTGCAGCCCCTGCCGTTCCTCCACAAGCCAGTTGCGCTCTCCAGCGCCCCACCGCCGGCACGGAGACTCCGACGGACAGCTGCCGAGCGCCTGTTCGAGTGCGTGCTTCGGCCGGTGAGGGCGGTGTGAGGGCAGCGGTAGGAGGCGAGCGCACCTGGCTGGGCGGGATGAGCCCGTACCCCGGCGCGTAGACGGGCCTCTGCTGCACCATGGACGGCCCCAGGTTAAAGGGCTGCTGCCCAGGCAGCGCGCTGCCCCGCTGCGGCTGGATGAGCTGCCTGAGCAGCGCAAAGCCCTTGAAGGTGCCCTTGCAAATGTCCGTCACCATGGAGATGGCCAGCTCAAGCGACTGAGGCGTGCCGCTGATGGTGACGCGCGTGGGGTCGGTGCTCTGCAGGGCGGCACCAGCAGCAAGCAGGGCGCGTGGGCGGTGTGGCGCATGAGGAGGGGCGTGTGCTGTGGAGGCCGAGGTGTGGATGGGCCATGCGTTGATGCGGGCGCTCGGCGCTCCGAGCCGCGCCGCGAGAGCTGCTCGCCGCCGAGCGGCGGCACCTAGGCGCGCCCCCGCGGCGCGGCGCCGCTGCGCTGCGGCGTGAGCAGCCAGCCTGCTGCTTGGCTGTGTGGGTCTGGGGCTGTCGTGGCTGGGGGTGGGGGGCTGCCTGGCGGCGGCTGAGGGGCACTGAGCCGCCGCTGAGCTGAGAGCAGGTGCAGGGCGCCACCTTGATTGAGGACAAGAGCGCGCTGCGGCTCGGGCGCGCCGAGGGGCTGCTGAGGTGGTGGCCACGGTGAGGCTCTGCTAGGCCCGGTAAGGACCCGTCAGGGCGCGGCGGGCGGCTTCCGGCGCGTGGAGGTCCGCACCTGGTCTATCTGAATGAGCGCATTGGTGTAAAGCTGCAGCGCCTTGATGGTCTCTCCGTTCTTGCCAATGACGCGGCCCACCTGCACACAGGTGCACGCCCAGCGTGCGGGGTGTGCACGGCGTGCCGCCGCTGCAGCGGAGCACTGCGTGAGAGCGGGCGGGGCGTGGCCCGTCTGTCCCCTGCACATCGGGCCTTGACCGCGGCGATTCCGGGCCATCAGCGCGCCACGGCCCGCGCAGGCGCTGTCGGTGGCCGTTGCGGGCCGCTTTTGCCGTGTCTGTTGCCCCTGGCGTAGCGCCGTTCGGCGCGTCTATACTCGGGCCCCCACCTTCTCGCTGCACTACTCGCCGCTCCCAAATGAGGCGCCCCCCAGGGAGCGTCCCAGGGCGCGATCCAGGCGGCGGCGCAGGCGCTGCTGCCACCCAGGCGCGCTACCGAGGCCTGGCTGCGCCTCCTTCCTGCTCAGAAAGTCCTGAAAGCACGGGGGCACGGGCCCCAACTGCACAGCAGCGCGCCGGCGGCTCCCTGCCCAACGGCAGCGCCCTGCGATCCCTGCCGCGAGCGCTGCCCGCTGAGCTCGCCGTGCGCTGGGCGCCTGGCTGCGCTGGGCGGCCGCACGGTTTACTCCTTGTGCTTCCCCTGACGCACACACACGCACCATGCTCCGCGGACACGCCACCTCGGCTGTTGTCCGCTGGTTCACGCCCCGAGCGCCCAGCGAGATGCCCGCAGGCAAGTTCTGGGAGGGGTCGCCCAGGGGCTGCATCTCGCCGCCAGGCTCCGCCTTGGCTCCTCCTCAGCGCAGCGCGCAAGCGCCTCCGCGACCCGCCTGCAGACAAGCCTCCTGGATGCGGCGAGGTGGCGCGTGGTCCTCAGCGACAAGGCATGAGCGCAAACGTTTGGTGGGGGCACTGAGCGCCTCGATCGAATACTTGATCAGCGGCATGGGCGGGGCTGATCGGACGGCGCAGCGCCGTGTCGGTGTAAGGAGCGCCCCAGGGACCCGCCAAAGCCCAAGATGCTGCTGCCCTACGTCCCGGCGCTCAACGCCAAGCGCATCGTGCTAGCGTCCGGCTCGCCCCGCCGCCACGAGCTGCTCACCAAGCAGCTGGGCCTCAAGGTCGAGGTGGGCGCCTCTGGGGCGCAGCAGACTGCGGATCCTGATGATGAGGCGTGCGCTCGCCCAGAAAGGGGGAACGGGGCGGCGCGATCGACGGCGCGGGTGCGCCACGCGCAGCGCAGGTGGTCGTGAGCGCGTTCGAGGAGCTCTTGCCCAAGGCCAACTACCAGGGACCGCAAGGGGCAGCAAGGTGCGTGAGAGCAGGCCGTCCTGGCGGAGAGCGTGCGTCCATAGCCGGGGCCCGCTCGTGGACGTCGGCGATCGCGCATCCCCCCAACAAGGATGCATGCAGATACGCAGTCGACACGGCCAAGGGCAAGGTCCTGGACGTGCACCGCAGCCTTGCCGGCAGCAACCCCTCGTCAGCGCAGCAGCAGCAGCAGCAGCAGCAGCCAGTGGCGCTCATCATTGGCGCCGATACGGTGGTGGAGCACGACGGGCTCATCCTGGAGAAGCCCGACGACGCGGCCATGGCGGCGAGCATGCTCAGATCGTGAGGCGTGAGGCGCTGTGCCTGCAGCGTCGCAGGCGTCTCAGGGCGGCAAGCGCTGCCAGCGCGAGCGCACCACCAGCGTTTGCGGTGCGGAGCCGTGGCGCTTGCGCTCGCAGGCTGAGCGGCAGCAAGCACCACGTGCACACCGGCGTGGTGCTCGTGCTGCCCCGGCAAGTGCACGCGGCGGGCGCAGGTGCGGTGGTGTGCGTGGCGCTTGCGTGCGGCGGCGATCAATTGCAGCTACAGCCCAATTGTGGCTGACTTTGTGGCGCCCCCTCGTCCTCGCCCAGAGGACCAGAGACCACCACCAGAGCCGCACGTGCACACATTCAGCGTGACGACCGAGGTGGAGTTCGACCAGCTCACGGATGAGGCCATCCAGTCATACATTGAGACAGGTGAGCGGCAGCTTGCGTGTGGTTTGGTGCCTCTTGCGCACCCAGGGAGCGGCAGCCGTCCTGGTGCCCCACGCCGCGCCGCGTGCTGCTGCACGTGCACGGGTGCAGGCGAGCCGTTTGGCAAGGCCGGGTCGTACGGGATCCAGGGCACAGCGGGCAGCTTTGTCAAGGGCATCAGCGGGTGCTACTTTTCCGTCGTTGGGTTCCCGGTGCACAGGTGAGGCACGCGGGCACGCTGGGTCCGTCGGGCACGCGAGCAACCTGTCCAGGCGGCCCACGTCGTGCTTCATGTGCGCGCAGGTTCGCGTCAGAGCTGGTGGAGCTCATCCGCAGCGGAGCGCTGCAGCTGTGACGGCCTGCACGACAGTCGTGGGGACGATCGTACAGGCCGTGGCGCAGGCACGATCTGTCGATGCCACCTCGACAGTTGCGGTTCGCACGTGCGTGCACCGTTGCCCCCGTGCGCTGTGCCCCTGTTGTGTGGCCCCCCAGCATGGCTCTGAAGCTGGGAGTGAAGAGCAGCAGCACAGCGTGCAGCGCCTCGCTGATCCCGCAGCAGCCGCAGCGTCCTGTGTGCTTTCCTCTCCTCTGTGCTACCTGAATCCCGGCGCGCGGAAGTGCGTGCGGGATGCAGGCGGCCAGCGGCGCACGGCAGCAGCTGACGCGCGCAACAGCTGCGTCGCAGGTGCGCTCTCGCTGGGCTGCTCGCGCGACTCGGTGGCAGGCAAAGCGCAGCGATCACGCACGCCTCGCGCTGCAACGCGCGAGACAAGTGCATTGCGCGCACGCTACTGCAGTGGCACTCGGCGGTGGTGCCCCGGCTGTGCTCCCGCTGCCGATGGCACGCTCGGCGCGGCAGGGGCCTCCTTATGGCTCCGCGCGCCCTGCCTCCCCAGCAACAGGAGCAGCACACAAGCAGCAGCAGCAGCAAGCCAGCAGCGCCATCCAGTGCACCCAGCAGTAGCAGCACCACCAGCAAGGAGGAAGCGACGGCGGGCAGCAGCGGCACGAGCTCGTCCGCGGACGGCGAGGAGAGCGACGACCAGTTTGAGAACATGCTGCTCACGCTCGACCCCGTCACCGTCACCGTCACCGAGAGCATCATCTCTGTGAGAGCGAGGGCACTGGGCACGTGGGCAGGGGGAGCAGCTCCGGGGGCGCATCCCGCACCACCCTCGCTCTCCTCGCCGCGCCCACCTGCACAGGGCCTGGTGATCATGGTGGTGGCTGGCGTGCTGGGCAGCTGGCTGGGCGTCGACCCCTGGTCCTACTACAAGGCGGACGGCTCGGCGGCGCTGCTGGCGGCGCAGGCCAGCGTGCCGCTGGTGCTGGGCATGGCGGCGCTGGCGTGCGTGCCCACCGGCACGCTGCCAGAGCCCAACGCCAGGCAGAGGCAGCTGCTGTCGACCGCAGAGGACGACGTCATCGCCTGGATGCCGGTGAGGGATGCCGGTGACGCCGCGCCTGAGCCCTCAAGAATCCGGCCGCAAGACGAGCTGCAGCACCCCAGGCGCAGGCAGGCAGCGGCCGCAGGGCACGCACCGACTCACGTGCGCGGCGGTGGTCGGCGCGCGTGACGCTGTGCAGGCGATTGACCTGGGCCCGCTGCTCTTCCCCGCGCTCAGCGAGGCGGCGGCCGTCACGCAGCAGCAGCAGCAGCAGCAGCAGCAGCTGGCGCAGCTGCAGGCGCTGCAGCAGCAGCAGCAGCAGGGCGGGGACGGCGCGCTGGGCGTGGTGGCGGCGGCGGCCACGGCGGCGACGGGCGAGGACGCGGCGTCGCTGCCCGCCGCAACCACGCGGCCCGTGCCGTCGGGCCTCCGGCTCTTCCAGCTGTGGGTGACCAAGCCATGGTGCCCAGAGTTCTCGGCGCCGCAGCTGGCCGCCATCACGGCGTCGTCGGGGCTGCAGCTGGCGGCCAGCGAGCTCCTGGTGAGTGATCCTGCGCGCCGCGCCGTCTGCCCGCTCCCTGCTCTGCGCGCTCTGGAGGGCGCAGGCGCGGGCGGCTGGTCAGGCGTGTGGGGTGCAGCGGCAGGCGCGGGCAGCGGGCGCGTGGACGCTCCCTGTTGGCGTGCTGTGGGACGCTCTCTGCGCGCCCCGTGAATTGCGTGACGTGGCTGCGCGTGCTGGCTGTGTGTTGGTCGCGCGCGCCGCAGACGCGCGGGCTGGTGGTGGCGCTGCTGGCGGGGTGGCTGCGCGAGGCGGTGGCGTCGGCCGACCAGAGCTCGGTGCTCTTTTGGAACAAGCTCTTCAAGCTCACGTCAGAGGGCTCGTACAGGTGCGCGCGCGCGCGGTGGTGCGGCGTTTGTGTGCGCCTCTACGCGAAGGAGGGAGGGAGGGAGGGAGGCAGGCAGAAAGGTGAGGCGGCTGCTGACAGGTGCATGGCGCTGCTTTTCGCCTCTGTTGTGAGAGGGCGCGATGGGCTACTGGGCGGCGCGTTCGTCAGCGCGTCCCGTTGCGGCCCACTCAGCTTCGCGAGAGATTGGCGCCTCGCTGGTGGCACCGCAGCTGCTGCCTGCATGGGTCCACCTGGGCCCCCCCCCCCCCCCGTGGCCGCGCAGGTGGTTTGGCACGTGGGTGGTGGCGGCCTTCTCCATGGTGGCCGTGTTCCGCGAGGCGGGCCGCATGCAGCGCTGGGCACGGCTCGTGCTCTTCCGCCTCGCCCAGCGGCAAAGGAAGCAGCAGGGCAAGACCGACGCGCCGGCGGCGACGGCTCCGGCGGCGACGGCGGCGGCCACGGTCGGCGTCGCCGCTGCGGCGGCCGCGGGGCCGCTGGCAGCGGTGGAGGGGAACGGCGTGGGCAAGGGGCAGCCAGCGGCGGCCAGCAAGGAGCACAAGGAGGCGGAGGACGAGGAGGAGGAGGAGGAGGAGGACATTGGGCCGCTCGAGGGCCTGGCCTTCACCGACGTGCAGCGGCCGCTCAACTCGATCAACATTGCCCGCACGCTGGACGGCTACTCGGTGCGTGCTTGCGTCAGCATGCTTCGCGCCTCTGCGCCGGCAGCCTCGCGGGTGCTCGCGCGGCACGCACGTGGCGGCGCCGCGACGCCGGCGCCGCAGGCGCGCTGCCACCGGTTGACTGACCCGCGGGGCGCACGGTTGAGGCTCGTGAACGCGCGGGCGGCGGCAGCACCTTCCGAAGTCTGACTGCTGAATGCAAATGATGCATGGTGCTGGGGTGGTGCGCGCGCGCGCGGTTGCTGCAGGTGGAGCTGCGGGCGGCGGAGGAGAACCTGGCGCCCACGCGCGAGGACGGGCTGGTGTGGAGCCTGGCCATGCTCATCGGCACGGCGCAGGTGCGCGCGCACGCCGCCGCCCAGCGAGCGCCCATGCGTGGCCTCTCTCTCCCTCTCTTGAGCTCGCAGGCGAGCGCACGGCTGGCGCTGAGTGACTGACGCTGCGCCGCCTGCGCCGTGGGTTGCTTGCCGTGGGGCGGTTGCGTGCAGGTGGTGCAGCTGGCGCTGCTGTACGGGAGCACGGGCACGCTGCTGGCGCCGCTCACGGCGCGGCTGGTGCTGGAGGGCACGGGCAACGTGCTGATCCGCACCTTTGCCCGGGGCGGCGCGCCCAGCCTGGCGTCCATGACCGTCGTGGCCGGCTCCGGCTCCCCCTCCTCCTCCAAGACGCCTCCCTGAGCATGCTTGCGGTCCCGGGCGCGGAGAGCGTGCTTCACGATGATTGACTTGCGTGCGCGTGTGGGTGGGCGTTTGCGTCGCGACGGGGGAGAGCGAGGGAGTCTTGCGCGGCGAGTGGGCGTGCGGTGGGTGCGTGTGTGTGGGGATTCCCTTGCCCGCGAGGCGTGATACGTGAACTCTCTCTCTCTGCAGGAGGTCTGCCGCAGGGTGCGTGGTTGCTTTTCTGTGCCGGCTGTGGAGGATGAGGTGTTGCAGCAAATGGAAAAGAAGGGATTGCGGATGATGATCACGAATGCGGATCACGAATGCCCGGGCCACGGAATCGTGACGGCCAATCAATCTGTGCAGCTGGGCGAGCGCGTGGCGAGGAGGCACTCAGAACAGGAGCAGGGCCGACAGCAGGGCTGCGATGCCAGCAGCGCCGGCGGCGGCGACGTGGTGCACGGGCCGCACGGCGACGGCGCCGGATCCGGGGGACGGCGGGGGCGACGACGACGCGGCGGGCGAGGGCGCCGCGACGCTGTTGCCGGGGCGCGTGATCGTGTCGGGGGTCGAGTCGGAGCGGGCGGGCGCATCGGCGACGGCGCCGGTGGCGGTCGGGCCGTACGGCGGGGGCGGCGCGCCGACGGCGGGCGTGGGAGGGATGAAGTCAACGGCGTCGGGCGGCGGCGCCAGGTCAAAGCCATCGGGGGGCGGCGCCAGGCCAAAGCCGTCGGGAGGTGGCGTGGAGTCAAACGCGTCGGGTGGAGGGGCGCCCAGCTCGCCGCCCAGGTCGTCTGGGATGAGCACCTGGTCAATGATGTGGATGATGGACTGCGCGAGCGCAACGCAAAAAGTGGGCGAGGAAGGCGGAGGCGAGGTCGTCAGCGCGCGTGCAGCGCGCGCGGCGTGTGCATGCCTTGGGGCAAGGGGCAGCCGCTGCCCTCACCTTCCCCGCGACGTGGTTGGGCGACACGACGACGGCGGGCACGTCGTTGCGCACGCCGGCCACGGTGATGGTGCCGCTGCGGCCACCGCGCACACACAGCACGCTCTCAGCATGACGCAAATCACGCTCGGCACCCGCAGGCGTGCACCCCGCGCCCGCCTCTCTCAAAGCTGAAAAGCTCACTTGCTCTTGACGATGGTGAGCGTGTCGTCGGGGTCGGGCGAGGCCGTGTCCACCACGGTCGTGTTGTCGGGGATCTGCCCGCTGGTGAAGGGGCGCAGCGCCACCACGTGGTTGCGCAGCAGCAGCGCCGCCGCCTCGGTGCCCACCAGGCTGGACAGCGCCTCGGTGTCGTTGCCCACCAGCTCCCTGCGGGGTGGTCAGTCACGGAGGACCGGCACGCGGCGCTTGATCTTGCTCACCTGCCCCTGGCCGTGGCGGTGGGCCTCTCTCCTCTCCTTGCCACACGGCTTGAGTGCCACGCGGGGGCAGCTGAGGGGGAGGCGTGGCTCCAGTGCGCAAAGGGCTCCTCGCGGCCTACTCACAGGATGGCCTCGTCGGTGGGCGCGAAGAGCGTCACCGCCAGGTCGGGGTCCTTGAAGGCCGCCAGCAGCTGGGGAGAGGAGGCCAGCAGCGCCGTCACCAGCGTCACGCTCTGCACGTGCGCGCACAGCAGGCGCGGCAGGCGGTGGGGCGGAGGCGGTGGCGACGGGCGGCGTGCGGCGGCAACGACAGGGGGCCGACGTGGCGCCAGACGCTGGCTGCGCTCACGGGCAGTTCGGCGAGCGCGTCGTAGACGTTGAGCGGCAGCGGCGGGTCGACCAGGCTCTTGGCGGGCGGCAGCAGCGCGTTGTCCAGCACGTAGACGCGCGAGAGGCCGGCCGTGTAGGAGGTGGCCAGGCTGACGAGCGCGCCGGGCGGCACACCGCCCACGTACGCCGAGCTCCTACGGTGCCAGTGGTGGAGGAGGAGCAGAAGGAGCTTGGTGGTTAGATCTGGGGCACAGGATCGAGGCGCAGAAGGGTGTGTGTTGCATCGGTGCGCGCACGGGGTGAGGGAGAGGAACGTCACGTTGCCGACGCCCTCGATGGACGACGGCTCAAAGCCGTCCAGGTTCTGCAGCGCCGTGCCCAGCGTGGTGGAGGTGCTGATGTTGAGGAAGGCGTTGGGC
>VFQP010005121.1_pt1 | contig 11646 bp, 11 predicted proteins | sample 3512351 | NCBI WGS metagenome assembly VFQP01 (sample SAMN10412372, study PRJNA504923) | tailings metagenome | isolation source: Relicate 1 Philex TSF1 revegetated site | place: Philippines: Tuba, Benguet | collected 2017-08-29
GCTCGGCTGGGATAATGCGAAGCTGCACGACGCCTCGCCGTTCCGCGTCGTCGATCCCGGCTTCAATGCCATCCTCATCCGCAGCGCTGCCGACCTCGCCGATCTCGCCGACGCCCTGGGCGAGGCGCAGATCGCGGCCGACAATCGCGAGCGGGCGAGCCGCGGCCTCGCGGCGATGGAGAGCCTGTGGAGCGACCGGCACCAGCAGTATCTCTGCCGCGACAGGGTGACCGGATCACTCGTCGACAGCGCCAGCATCGGCGGGCTGCTGCCGGTGTTTGCGACCATTCCGCCGCAGCGCGCGGCTGCCGTCGCCCGCACCATCGAGCGGCAAGCGGGTGCAGTCCGCTTCATCGTGCCCTCGCACGATCCTGCCGATCCGCGCTTCGAGAGCAAGCGCTACTGGCGCGGCCCGGCCTGGCTCGTCACCAACTACATGATCGCCGACGGCCTGCGCGCGGCCGGCGAGAGCGCCGTCGCCGACCACATCGTGGCCTCGAGCGTCGATCTGATCCAGCAATCGGGCTTCGCCGAGTATTACGATCCGCAAAGCGGCGAGCCCTGCGGCGGCGGCCGCTTCACGTGGACGGCGGCGATGATCGCCGAGTTCCTCGAAGGGCGCGCGGCGTGAACATCCTCGCCGTCGGTGCGCATCCCGACGACGTCGAGATCTTCATGTTCGGCACGCTTGCGGCCTTCGCCGCCCGTGGCGACACCCTGACCCTCGCCATCGCCACAGATGGCGCCCGCGGCGGTACGGGAGCGCCGGGCCTGCTCGCGACCCGCCGCCGCGGCGAGGCGGAGGCGGCCGCCCGGCTCCTCAACACCGCGCCGCGCTTCCTCGATTTCCTCGACGGCGGGCTCGTTGCCGATGCGGTCCTCGTCAACACCCTGAGGGCCCTCGTCGCCGACACCGCGCCGCAACTCGTCCTCGCCCACGCGCCCGGCGACTATCACGGCGATCACCGGGTCCTGAGCGAGGCCGTGCGGATCGCGGCCGGCTTTCCGCGCCCGTCCTCTTCGCCGATACGCTCGGCGGCGTCGGCTTCATACCCACGCACTATGTCGACATCACTGCCCACTGGCCGCTCAAGGTCGAGGCCATCCGTGCACATGCCTCGCAGGATCCCGAGCGGTTTGTCGCCAGCATGGGCGCGCAGAACCGGTTTCGCGCCGGACAGGCGAACGACCTCGAGGGCTATGCCGAAGCCTGGCGATTCGAGCCCGTCTTTCCCTTCGTCGACATCCGCGACCTGCTGCCCCCGGCACCGCCGGTGAACGGCGTCCGCGACAGGGGACGGGGGTAGGGGCGGCCCTCCCCGCAAGGGGAGGGAGACGATACGGCAGCGGCCGAGCTCAAAACGCCCAGTCCGCTGCAATCCCCATCAAATCCCCCTTCGGCTACCCAGGGGTCCTTTCGAACGGCTCGGCCTTAACCTGACTTGACTATTCAAGTTATCTGCGACATCACCCGCCTATAAGTTGATAATGGGGCTCAGGGATTGATGCTGCGTAGAACCGTGCTGATTTCGTTGTCCATGCTGTTGCCGATGGCGGCGCTGCCGGCGGGCGCCGCCGAGTGGACGTTCACCGACGATTCCGGCCACACCGTCAGCGTCGATCACGTGCCGGAACGCATCGTCGCCCATGCCTGGGCAGCCGCCGGGCTCATGGCCTATGGCATCCGGCCGGTGGGCATCTACGCCGACGGTCCGGTCGCCGACGAGCCGGCGCTGCGCGGCCTCGATCTCACGGGCATCACCATCGTCGGCGAAGTCTGGGGCGAGATCGATACCGAGAAAGTGGCGGCCCTCGATCCCGACCTCATCGTCGCCGAGTGGTGGCCGCTCGAGAAGGCCTATAGCGGCTTCGAGGCCGATACCAATCCCGAGAACGAGCAGGTGCTGCAGCTGGCGCCGATCGTCGGCGTCACGCAGGGGGACTCGGTCGTGACCATGATCGAGGAGTACGGTCGCATCGCCGAGAGCCTCGGGGTGGATCTCGCAGCGCCCGACGTGGCCGCCAGGAAGCAGGCTTTCGACGACGCCAAGGCGGCGTTCGAAGCCGCCATCGCTGCCAAGCCGGGCCTCACGGTCATGGCCGTGTGGGCCGGAGCCGACGCGCTCTACGTCGCCTCGCCGGCTGGATCTGCCGAGCTGTCGGATTTCGTGCGCTGGGGCCTCGACGTCGTCACCCCGGAAGTCGCGGACGACCGCGGCTACTGGGAGACGCTGAGCTGGGAGCAGGCCGACAAGTACCAGGTCGACCTCATCATCGTCGACGATCGCTCGCCGACGACGATGGACACCGCCCGCAGCCAGCCGACCTGGACGTTGCTCAAGGCCGCCGAGGCCGGGCAGGTCGCCGACTGGCCAGCGTTCTGGATCCGCAGCTACGAGGCCTATGCGCGCGAACTGGGCGACCTCACCGCGGCCATCGAAGCGGCCGATGCCGACCTCACCCCATAACGGCGGGGTCCGGCGGACATCCCGGCCGCGCCTTGCGGCCGGGCTGCTGATCGCCACGGGCGTTCTTGCTCTGGTGGTCGTCGCCGGCATCGCCGTCGGCGCGCGGCCCATTGCGCCCGCCACCATCTGGTCGGCGCTCACGGCACCCGATCCGGCGCTGACCGAGCACCGCATCGTGTGGGACCTGAGGCTGCCGCGCACGCTTCTCGGCGTGCTGGTCGGCGCGGCGCTGGGCCTTTCAGGCGCGATCCTTCAGGGAGCGACGCGCAATCCGCTGGCCGATCCGGGTATTCTGGGCATTCACGCGGGCGCGGCGCTGGCGGTTGTGTTCGGCATCACGTTTTTCGGCCTCGGCAACGTCGCGACCCACATCTGGCTGGCGTTCGCCGGCGCCGGCATCTCCATGGCCATCGTCTATGCCGTGGCCTCGCTCGGGCGCGAGGGGGCGACACCGGTGAAGCTCGCCCTTGCGGGGGCAGCAGTGACGGCGGCGCTGGTGTCGATCACCAATGCCTTCCTGCTCACCTCGCAGCGCACGCTCGACGAGATGCGCTTCTGGCAGGTCGGTTCGCTGGCCGGTCGGCACATGGATATCTTGGTGCAGGTGGCGCCGTTCCTCGTCGTCGGCATCGGCGTCGCCCTGTGCTGCGGGCGGCTTCTCGACGGGCTGGCGCTCGGTGCCGACCTGGCCCGTGGCCTCGGCCAGCGGGTAGGGCAGACGCGGGCCGTCCTGGCGCTGGTCGCCGTTCTCCTTGCCGGCGCGGCGACGGCCGGGGCCGGGCCCATCGCCTTCGTCGCCCTCACCGTGCCGCATGTGGCGCGCGCCATCACCGGCCCGAGCTACCGCTGGGTGCTCGCCTATTCCGCCGTGCTCGCACCCATCCTGCTGCTCGGCGCCGACATCCTCGGGCGGGTCATTGCACCGCCGGGCGAAGTGCAGGTCGGCATCGTCACCGCCGCACTGGGCGCACCGTTCTTCATCGCCCTGATCCGGCGTCGGAAGCTGGCCGAACTATGAACGCCGCCACCCCCTTCCCGATGCCGGCCAACGAGCCGGCCGCGATCCGGTCGCTCCTGCACCGGCGGCAGCGACGTACGGTCGTCGTGCTGGCCGGATTGGCGCTGGTCCTCTGCGCAGCGTTCGGCTTCGCGCTGGCCTATGGCGATTTCCCGGTGTCGCCGGGCGAACTGCTGACTTCGCTGCTGTCGCCGCTCACCGGCCTTGCTAACAAGCGCGTCGATTTCATCGTCCTCAACGTACGCCTGCCGCGCGCCGGGGCGGCGGTGTTCGCCGGTATCGCCTTCGGCCTTTCGGGTGCCATCTTCCAGACGCTGCTGCGCAATCCGCTCGCCAGTCCCGATATCATCGGCATTACCAGCGGGGCCAGCGCCGCCGCCGTCGTCTGCATCGTCGTGCTGTCCTGGGGCGGGCTCGCCGTCTCGCTGGGCGCCTTCGCTGGGGCGCTCGTCACGGCGCTCGCCATTTACCTGCTCGCCTGGCGGCAGGGGGTGACGGCCTATCGCGTCGTCCTCGTCGGCATCGCCATGGCCGCCATTCTCTCCTCGGTCATCTCCTACGTCTTCACGCGGGCGCGCATCGAGGTCGTGCAGAAGGCTATGGCGTGGCTCGTGGGCAGCCTCAACGGCATGACCTCGGGCCAGTTGTGGCCACTCGTCGCGGCACTTGCCGTGCTGCTGCCGGCGACGCTGGCGCTGGCGCGGCCGCTGCGCAGCCTCGAACTCGGCGACGATGCGGCGCGCGGTCTCGGCACCCGCGTCGAGCTGGCGCGGCTAGGGCTGATCGTCGTCGCCGTTGCCCTGTCCGCCTTTGCCACGGCGGCCACCGGGCCGGTGGCCTTCATCGCCTTCGTTGCCGGTCCCATTGCGCGGCGCCTGCTGGGACCTTCGCCGGGCGTGTTCATAGCCGCGCCGCTGGTCGGCTCAGTGGTGATGCTGGTGTCGGACCAGCTGGCGCAGCACCTGCTGCCGGCAACGCAGCTGCCGGTTGGCGTCGTCACGGGGGCCTTCGGCGCCCTGTTCCTCATCTACCTGCTGATCGGGGCGAACCGCTCCGGCAGCGGCGGCTAGGAGTCTCGCATGTCCGCAGCCCACACGCTCACCGCCGAGGCGCTGACGCTCGGCTATGGACCACGCACCGTGGTCGAAGGCCTGTCGCTGGCCATCCCGCCGGCCCGCACTACCGTCATCGTCGGCGCCAATGCCTGCGGGAAGTCCACCGTGCTGCGCGGCCTCGCCCGCCTGCTGCCCCCGACCGGCGGCACCGTGCTGCTCGACGGCCGTGCCATCCACGAGCGGCCGACGCGCGAGGTGGCACAGGTGATGGGCGTGCTGCCGCAGACGCCGATCGCCCCCGACGGCATCGTCGTTGCCGATCTCGTCGGGCGCGGGCGCTACCCGCACCAGGGCTGGTTCCGCCGCTGGTCGGCCGAAGACGACGCCGCCGTCGCCGAGGCGCTGGCCGCCACTGACACGCTGGCGCTCGCCGATCGCCCCGTCGACGAACTGTCCGGCGGCCAGCGGCAGCGCGTGTGGATCGCCATGGCGCTGGCCCAGCGCACCGACCTGCTGCTGCTCGACGAGCCGACGACCTTCCTCGACATCGCCCATCAGGTGGAGGTGCTCGACCTCTTGGCCGACCTTTCGGTCAGCCACGGTCGCACGGTAGTGATGGTCCTGCACGACCTCAACCTCGCCTGCCGCTACGCCGACCACCTCGTCGCCATGAAGCACGGCCGTATCGTCGCCGAAGGGCCGCCTTCGGCCATCGTCACGCCGGCTATGGTGATGGAGACCTTCGGCATGGCCGCCCGCATCGTCGACGACCCGGTGACCGGCACGCCGATGATCGTGCCGATCGGCCGGCACGGACAGAAGACAGTGACGGCGCCGCATCGTGCCACGCTCGGCAGCACCGGGTGAGCGTCCGATTCGTCAGGGGAAGCCGTGGCGATGGCGCCGCGTCCGGCACTCCATCCCCGGCTACAGCGCTTCGGTCAGCTCCGGAAGGAGCGTGAACAGGTCGCCAACGAGGCCGTAGTCGGCGACGGCGAAGATCGGCGCGTTGGCATCGGAATTGATGGCGACGATGACCCGCGAGTCCTTCATGCCGGCGAGGTGCTGGATGGCACCGGAGATGCCGCAGGCGATGTAGAGATCGGGCGCCACCACCTTGCCGGTCTGGCCCACCTGCAGGTCGTTGGCGGCGTAGCCGGCATCGACGGCCGCACGTGAGGCACCGATGGCGGCGCCGAGCTTTTGCGCCAGCGGCACCAGCAGGGCGTCGAACTTTTCCTTGCTGCCGAAGGCCCGGCCGCCGGAGACGATCACCTTGGCCCCACTGAGCTCGGGCCGATCCGGCTTGACCGCGACGATCGCCGCCGTTTCGACCGGTCCCGCCGCCGGCAGCGTGCCGACGGCCTCGATCGGCGCGCTACCACCAGTACCCGCAGCTTCGAAGGCGCTGGGGCGGATGGTCAGCACCAGCTTCGGCTCGGCCGCCTGCACCGTCTCGATGGCGTTCCCCGCGTAAGTCGGGCGGCGGAATGTGTCCGGCGCCACGACGGCGATGACGTCCGACACCTGCATCACGTCCAGCAGGGCGGCGACGCGCGGCAGCACGTTCTTGCCGGTCGAGGTGGCCGCGGCAACGATCGCGTCATAGCCCGGCGCCAGGGCCAGGATCAGGTCCGCCGTGGGCTCCGCAGCGCGGGCCGCAAGAGAAGGCGCATCGGCAACCAGGACCTTGGCCACGCCATCGAGCGCCGCCGCTGCTGTAGCAGCCGACGCGACATCGGCGCCGGCGACAAGCACGTGCACGTCGCCGCCGAGCGCTCTGGCCGCCGTCAGCGCCGAGGCGGTCTGCGGATCGAGGGCGGAGCCGGCGAGTTCGGCGAGGAGCAGCGTCGTCATCACAGCACTCCCGCTTCGTTGCGCAGCTTGTCGACCAGCTCGGCGACCGATCCGACGACGACGCCGGCCTTGCGTGCCGGCGGCTCTTCGGTCTTGAGAACCTTCAGGCGTGGCGCGAGATCCACGCCGTAATCAGCAGCCGTCTTCTTGGCTAGGGGCTTGGCGCGCGCCTTCATGATGTTGGGCAGGGAGGCGAAGCGCGGCGTGTTGAGCCGCAGGTCGACCGTCACGATGCCGGGCAAGGCAAAGCTGGCCGTCTCGAGGCCGCCATCGACTTCGCGGGTGATCCTCGCGCGCCCGTCGGCGATCTCGACGGCGCTGGCAAACGTCGCCTGCGGCCAGCCGAGCAGGGCGGCAAGCATCTGGCCGGTCTGGTTGGCGTCGTCGTCGATGGCCTGCTTGCCGAGCAGCACGAGGCCCGCGCCTTCCTCGGCGGCCACGGCCTTCAGCACCTTGGCGACGCCGAGCGGTTCGGTCCGTCCGTCCTGGATCACCAGCACGGCGCGGTCGGCGCCCATCGCCAGCGCCTGGCGCAGCGTATCCTCGGCCTTGGCCGGGCCGATGGAGACGGCGACGACTTCGCTGGCGATGCCTTTTTCCTTGAGGCGGATGGCTTCCTCGACCGCGATCTCGCAAAAGGGGTTCATCGTCATCTTGACGTTGTCGAGATCGACTCCCGACCCATCCGCCTTGACGCGGACGCGGATGTTGGCGTCGAGGACGCGCTTGACGGCAACCAGCACTTTCATCGGCAATCAGGTCCCTTGCGGTCCCGCCGCGACGGCGGCGACGTGGCCGGCAAAGCCGGGTGTCGCCATGAGCGCCTTGCAGCGGGCGAAGCGATTGTTCGCATAGGCCGCAAAATCGTCGGCCGGGTTGTTGTTGGCGTGCTGGATAAGGCCCCACAGCGTCCAGAGCAAGTCGCACATGGCCTTGTAGATGACGATCCGGCCGCGCTCGTCGGGGCGCGGCTGCCGGTCGCCGAAGTAGCCGGCGATCAGCTCCTCGTCCTGCGCAGGGTCGAAGCCGGCTTCGACCGACAGGTCGCCGAGGTCCCATAGCGGGTCGTTCATGCCGCAGTATTCCCAGTCGACGATCCACATGCGGCTGCCGGTATCGAGAAAATTCTCGCACAGTGGATCGCAGTGGCAGGCGACGCGCGGCAGCGGATGGGCGGCGAGGGCACGGCGGATTGTTTCTGCCTCCGCGACAGCTTCGTGATAGCCGGCCGGCAGCTCCACGGTCTTGGTGGCGAGCAGCTTCAGGTAGTCGTCGATCATGGCGAACAGTTCGAAGCGGAACGGAAACGTCGCGCCCGAGCCATGCAGCGTACGGAAGGCCTCGCCGGCCCGCCGTGGCGACCCGTGGCGGCTCCGGAAGTTTTCGGGTGTCATGGTCACGGCGCCGGCGAGAAAGCGCGTGACGAGGATGCCCGTCGCCGGGTCGGCATAGACGACGTCCGGAGAGACGCCCGCCGCGGCGGCTGCCTTGGCCGCCACCGCCTCGTTTCCGCGATCGACATATTCTTCCGTACCGGCGCCTGGTAGCCGCAGGCACAGCGGGTCGGCAGCGTCGACCCTGAAGACGCGATTGGTCATGCCCCCGAGCCGTGTCACCGGCGTCTCGGCGAGGTGAGCGAGGGCGGGGATCGCGCGCAGCGCCGCCCGGGCGTCGTCGATGTCCGTCATGCCTTCAATCGCTCCGCCCTGGGGTCGTAGAGCACGCGGGGGCCGCGCGTTGCCGGATAGGATTTGCCGAAGGCCTCGATGGCGAAATCCTTGCGGTCGCCGATGGCGACGGGCACGTAGCCGAATCCGATAGACCGGCCGAGGTGGTGCCCGTAGCCGGCGCTCGACAGCGAGCCGACGACCTCGCCGTCGGCGAGGATCGGCTCGCCGCCATGCAGCGGCACGAACCCGTCGAGCGTGAAGGTCGCGAGCTTTCGCGTCACGCCCGAAGCCTTGATCGCCGCCAGCGCGTCCCGGCCGGTGAACCCCGGCTTGTCGAGAGCGACGGCAAAGCCGAGACCGGCCTCGTAGGGGTTGGTGTCGGGCGAGATGTCGCCGGACCAGTAGAGGTAGCCTTTTTCGAGCCGGCAACTCTCGATGGCGCGGTAGCCGGCATTGGCGATGCCATGCGCTTCGCCGGCGGCCCACAGCGTATCGTAGACGTGCTGGGCGAACTCGGTCGGCACGTAGAGTTCGTATCCCAGTTCACCGACATAGCCGATGCGTACGGCGACGGTTCGCCCATATCCGACTTCGATTTCCCGGGCCGCGAGGAACGGATGGGCGGCATTCGAAAGGTCGCTGTCGGACACCGACTGCAGGACGTCGCGAGACCGCGGACCGCAGATGTTGATGGTCGCGAACTGCCCGGTCACCTCCAGCATCTGGACCCCGGCGGGGAGCTGAGCCGCGATCCAGGCGGCATCGCGGATGCCGAAGCCCGAGCCGGTGACGACCAGCAGCCGGTCGTGGTCGAGATGGACGATGGTGAGGTCCGCCTCGATGCCGCCGCGCGCGTTGCAGAGCTGGGTATAGACCGCGGCGCCCGGCAAGGCTGGCACGGTGTTGGCCGCGATGCGGTCGAGTGCGTCGCGGGCGCCCGGGCCGGTGACCATGAACTTGGCGAAGCTCGACTGGTCGATCAGCGCCACACGGTTGCGGATGGCTTCGACCTCGCGGGCGACGGCGGCAAAGCTGCCCGGCCTGCCTTCGAAGCTCGGTGTATCGGAGCGATCCTCGCCCGGCGCGGCGAACCAGTTGGGCCGCTCCCAACCGAACTTCTGGCCGTTGACGGCGCCGGCGGCATTGAGCCGTTCGAACAGTGGCGAGCGCCGCAGCGGGCGCGCCGAGTGCACTTCCTCACCCGGCCAGTGGATCTTGTAATAGGCGCCATAGGCCTCGATGGCGCGATCTTCGAGATACCGCCCCTGGCTCTGCACCTTGCCGAAGCGGCGCACGTCGAACGGCCAGAGATCCATGCCCGGATCGCCATCGACGATCCAGTGCGCCAGCGCCTCGCCGGCGCCACCCGAGGCGGCGATGCCGGCGGTAAAGCCGCAGGCGAGGTAGTAGTTGTCGAGCTCAGGGGCGCGTCCGATGATCGGCTCTCCATCGGCCGAAACCGGGATCGGGCCGTTGATCACGGTCTGGATGCCCACCTCGTTGAGCGCGGGCAGACGGGTTGCCGCCGGCTCGGCAAACAGTGCCAGCCGGTCGTAGTTGGGCTCGAACAGTTCGCGCCCGAAATCGAGCGGCGGCATGCCGCGCCAGCATCCCTTGGTGCCATCCTCCCAGCCGCCGATGGCAAAACTGCCGGTGTCGGGCTTCAGATAGAAGTTGCGATCCGGGTCGCGCAGCGTCGTCAGGTTTTCCGGCAGCGTCAGGGATTTTTCGGTCAGGAAATACTGGTGCTCGACGACACCCGCCGCGATGGCGACGCCTGCCATTTCGCCCACGCGCTTGGCCCAAAGCCCGGCGCAGTTGACGAGAATATCGCAGCCGATGGTGCCGTGGTCGGTAACGACCCCCACCGCCCTGCGGCCGGTGACGATGATGTCGGTGACAGTGACGCCTTCCTCGATGGTGACGCCGTTCTTCCGCGCCGAGGCCGCGTAGGCCCGGGTCAGCCCGTACGGATCGACATAACCGTCGCCGGCGATATAGGCGGCGCCCTCGATGTGATCAGTGGTGATGAAGGGAAACTTCTGCCGCGCCGCTTCGGCATCGAGGCTTTCGCAGTCGACGCCGAAACTCTTGGCCTGGGTCATCGACCGGCGGATTTCGCTCCAGCGGTCGGGCGAGGAGGCAAGGCGGAGCGAGCCCACCTTCCGCCACTGGATAGCGTTGCCCGTCTCCTCTGCCAGCCGATCGAAGACGGCGACGGAGGCCTGCATCAGCCGCGTCAGGTTCTTCTTGCCGCGCAGCTGGCCTACGAGTCCGGCGGCGTGCCAGGTGCAGCCCTCGGTCAGCCGCCGCTTTTCGAGCAGCAGCACGTCCTTTTCGCCCATCAGCCCGAGCTGATAGGCGACCGAGCAGCCGATGGCGCCGCCGCCGATGATGACGATGCGGGCGTGACGGTTCACGACTTCACCCTCTCGCTCTTGGGGTCGTACAGCGGATCGAGCGTGACGTTCGCTTTCACCACCTCACCGGCCACCGCGAGTTCGTACGACCCCGCCTCGATCCACTCACGGGTCACGCCCTCGGGGTTGCGGAGATAACCGAGGCCGATCGGGCGACCGACGGTGTAGCCGTAGCCGCCGCTCGAGAGGTAGCCGGCGAATTTGCCGTCGCGCAGCACGGTCTCGCGGCCGAGCAGCACGACATCGTCGCGCTCGGTGGTGAAGGTGGCGAGCAGTTTCTTCGGCACGCGGTTGGCCGCCGTTTCCAGCGCCTCGCGCCCAACGAATGGGGTGTCGCGCCTGAGCTTGACCGCCCAGCCGAGGCCGGCCTCGAACGGCGTGTCGTTGGGCGTGATGTCCGAGCCCCAGGCGCGATAGCCCTTTTCCAGCCGCAGCGATTCGAGCGCGCGGTAGCCCACGGGTTTCAGTCCGTGCGGTGCGCCGGCGGCCATCAGGCCGTCGAACACCTCTCCGGTCCTGTCGAGCGGAATGTGCAACTCCCAGCCGAGCTCGCCGACATAGGTGACCCGCAGCGCCCGCACTTCGGCCCCGGCGATGTCGATCAGCCGGACATGGCCGAAGGGGAAGGCCTCGTTGCCGACATCGGCAGAAGTGACGGCCGCCAGCACGTCGCGGGCCCGCGGTCCCATCAGCGACAGGGTGCCGTAGCCTTCGGTCACGTCTGTCAGCCTCGCGTCCAGTCCTTTGGGCAAGTGCTCGCGGATCCAGGCGAAATCGTGCGTGCGGAAACCGGTGCCGGTGACGATGTAGAACTTGTCCTCGGCGATGCGGGCGACCGTCAGGTCGCATTCGATGCCGCCGCGGGTGTTGAGCATCTGCGTGTAGGTCAGCCGTCCCACCGGCTTGTCGACGCTGTTGGCGGCAACGAACCCCAGCGCCTCGACCACGTCGCGGCCGCTGAGCTCGTATTTGGCAAAGCTCGACTGGTCGAACAGGCCGACCTTCTCGCGCACCAGGCGATGCTCGTCACCCACGGGGCCGAACCAGTTTTGCCGGCCCATCGAATAGACGTCGCCCTCGCCGGTGGCAGAGAACCAGTTCGGGCGCTCCCAGCCGAGCTTGCTGCCAAATACTGCGCCATGCGCCTTGAGGCGTTCG
>VFQP010005122.1_pt1 | contig 11644 bp, 11 predicted proteins | sample 3512351 | NCBI WGS metagenome assembly VFQP01 (sample SAMN10412372, study PRJNA504923) | tailings metagenome | isolation source: Relicate 1 Philex TSF1 revegetated site | place: Philippines: Tuba, Benguet | collected 2017-08-29
TGAACAAGGTGCGCGAGATCGCCAAGGCCGAGAACCCGCGCATCATCATCGCCGGCGGCTCAGCCTATCCGCGCCAGTTCGACTTTGCTGCCTTCCGCGCGATCGCGGACGAAGTCGGCGCACATCTCATGGTGGACATGGCTCACTTCGCGGGCCTCGTCGCGGCCGGTGAGCACCCCTCGCCATTCCCGCATGCTCATGTCGTCACCACCACGACGCACAAGACGCTGCGCGGCCCGCGCGGCGGCATGATCCTCACCAACGACGAGGATATCGCGAAGAAGGTCAACTCGGCGATCTTCCCGGGCATCCAGGGTGGCCCCCTGATGCACGTCATCGCCGGCAAGGCGGTCGCGTTCGGCGAGATTCTGACGCCCGAGTTCAAGACCTACGCAAAGCAGGTGATCGTCAACGCGAAGGCCATGGGCGAAGTGCTCGTCAACGCCGGCTTCGCGCTGGTTTCCGGCGGCACGGATACGCACCTCATCCTCGTCGACCTGCGTCCGAAGAAGCTCACGGGCAACATCTCCGAAAAGTCCATGGGCCGTGCGCACATCACGTGCAACAAGAACGGCGTGCCGTTCGATCCGGAGAAGCCGATGGTCACGTCGGGCATCCGTCTCGGTGCCCCTGCCGGCACCACGCGCGGCTTCGGCGAAGCGGAGTTCCGCGACATCGGCCGCATGATCGCCGAGGTCCTGGAAGGTCTCGCGAAGAACGGCGAAGCCGGCAACGGAGCCGTCGAAGAGAAGATCAAGAAGGAAGCCACCGAACTCTGCAAGCGCTTCCCGATCTACTGATCGTTTCCTTCGCGGGAAAATGATCGGGGGCCTGTTCGATAGCCTCTGACACGGTCGAGACCGTGGTTTATGACATTGGCGCCGGAGTGCTTCGCTCCGGCGCCTTTCATTTCAGGAGACCGCAGACATGCGCTGCCCCTACTGCTCCTGCGAGGAAACGCAGGTCAAGGACAGCCGTCCTACGGAGGAAAACGCGGCGATCCGCCGGCGCCGCGTATGCCCGGATTGCGGAGGGAGGTTCACGACGTTCGAGCGCGTGCAGTTGCGCGAATTGATCGTGGTCAAGCGGAGCGGCCGGAAGGTGCCGTTCGATCGCGACAAGTTGCAGAAGTCCGTCGAGGTGGCACTCCGGAAGCGGCCGATCGATTCCGAACGCGTCGACCGCATGGTTTCGGGCATCGTACGGCAATTGGAGAGTGCCGGCGAAACGGAAATCGCGTCTTCCACCATCGGGGCCTATGTGATGGAAGGGCTGCGGGCGCTCGATCCCGTCGCATACGTGCGATTTGCATCGGTCTACCGCGATTTTCGCGAGGCGGCAGACTTCCAAGAGGTGTTGGGAGAGATTGCGCGCGATGACGTCATCGATACGCCGCCGCACATCGCCAAGAAGCACTAAGAGATTTCCGATAGGAGCAGGCAGTACGCCGTGAGTTTCTCGCCCTTCGATCAGCACATGATGGAGATCGCGCTCACGATGGCGCGGCGCGGGCTTGGCACGACCGCGCCCAATCCCTCCGTCGGTGCGATCATCGCCGACGAAGAAACGGGAGAGTTGATCGCTCGCGGCGTCACTCAGCTGGGTGGACGGCCGCACGCTGAGACGGAAGCGCTGCGCCGCGCAGGGACACGGGCGCAAGGCGCCACGCTCTATGTCACGCTCGAACCATGCGCGCATTTCGGAAAGACGCCGCCTTGTGCCGACGCCGTGGTTGCAGCCGGGATCAGGCGGGTTGTCATCGGCATCGAGGATCCGGATATCAGGACGCGGGGCGAGGGCATCGCCAAGCTTCGCGCGGCGGGCATTCGGGTTGAGACCGGGCTCCGTGGCGACGAAGCGCGTTGGGTGACGCTCGGGCATATCCGGCGCGTCACGGTGCGCCGCCCGTTCATTCAGCTCAAGATGGCGGCGGATGCCAGCGGGAATATTCCGCACGGGGCTGCGGGCCGCGCCCTGATCGTGACCGGCACCGAGGCGCGGGCCGCTGCCCACCGGCTCCGGGCTGAGAACGATGCCATACTCATTGGTTCGGGAACGGTCCGCGACGACGATCCCGAGCTGACCTGCCGTTTGCCGGGGCTGATGCAGCGCTCGCCTATTCGCGTCGTGCTGTCGCGCACCCTTGATCTTTCCACGGAGCTCAAACTCTTTCGCAGCGCGCGGCAGGTGCCGGTTTGGATCTTTACGGCTGAGGATGCGGATGCCGCGCGCGTGAAGAACTTCGAGGCGGCGGGTGTCCGTGTCCTTCGCGTGCCAGTGCGAGCCGGGACATTGCTGCTCTCATCGATACTTGAACAACTGGCGGACGCAGGCATCACCCGCATTCTCGTCGAGGGTGGAGAAACGGTCTGGCACTCCTTCGCCGCGGAGCGATTGGTGGACGAGATCACTCTTTTCCAGGCAGGCGGCGGCGGTAAGGGACCGCTTTCTCCCGCAGCGCTTGCCGCCCATTACGCTCCGGGGCTAGATCTCACGCTCGCTGTGCGGCGGCGGGTGGGATACGACGCATTGTCAATTTGCCGGGTCGTCGATTTGCCGCGCGCGGATGTCGGGCGCGGCGCTTAGTCGGAGAGTGGTTTCGTGTTCACGGGCATCATTTCGGACGTGGGTGAATTGATTGGCCGTGAGGACGGCCGGTTCGCCATCCGGTCTGGCTACGACCCCGGTGGAATCAGCATCGGCGCCTCGATCGCGTGCGACGGTTGCTGCCTCTCCGTTGTCACGGTGCGGGCAGACGGAAGGAACGGTTCCGCTTTCACCGTCGACGTCTCCAACGAGACTCTGTCCAAGACGACGCTTGGGAACTGGCAGGTGGGCCACCGGATCAATCTTGAGCGCGCGTTGAAGGCCGGGGACGAACTCGGCGGTCACATCGTGTCGGGGCATGTCGACGGCGTCGGACGGATCATCGATATGCGGCCGGACGGGGAAAGCCTGCGCGTGCTATTGGAATTGCCCCAGCATCTCGCGCCTTATGCCGCACCTAAGGGCTCCATCGCGCTGAACGGGACATCGCTCACCGTTAACGAGGTTGCGGGGGCGCGCTTCGGCGTCAATCTGATCCCTGTGACCTTGACCCAGACCACCTGGGGGCGCAAAAAGCCCGGCGACGAGGTCAACGTGGAAATCGACCTCTTCGCGCGCTACGTGGCGCGCATCATGGAGTTTCGCACTTGACCACCAGTCTCGGAAAAATCGCATACTCGGAAGGTACCGGGTTTCTCTCGTCGACGGCCGAGATCGTGGACGATATGCGCAACGGACGCATGGTCATTCTCGTCGACGCGGAGCACCGCGAGAACGAGGGCGATCTGGTCATCCCGGCTCAAATGGCGACGCCCGACGCCATCAATTTCATGGCCAAGCACGGCCGGGGGTTGATCTGCCTGACGCTGCTGCAATCGCGCGCGCAGGAACTCGGGCTCGAATTCATGGTGCGTACCAAGGCGGCGCGCGAGCGGACCGCGTTCACGCAGTCGATCGAGGCGCGCGAGGGCGTGTCCACGGGCATCTCCGCGCACGATCGCGCGCGCACCATCGCCACGGCCATCGATCCCACCAAGGGTGAGGCCGATATCGTTTCGCCCGGTCATGTTTTCCCCCTGGTTGCGCGCGAAGGCGGCGTGTTGATCCGCGCCGGCCATACGGAAGCATCCGTCGATCTTGCGCGTCTTGCCGGCCTTTATCCTGCGGCGGTGATCTGCGAGATCATGAACGAGGACGGCACGATGTCCCGTATGCCGGACCTCGTGCCTTTCGCGCAGCGCCACGGGCTCAAGATCGGTACCATCGAGGACCTGATCGCCTATCGCCTGAAGCACGACCGGCTGGTGAAGCAAGTTGCGCACACGCAGGTGCAAAGCGCGTTTGCGGGTTCATTCGATCTTCGCGTCTTCACCACGACCGTCGAGCCAGTCGAGCACCTTGCACTGAGCAAGGGAGACCTCTCGGCGCCGGGTCCGGTTCTCGTGCGCGTACATGCGGTCAACGTGCTTGGCGATCTGCTCGGCGTCGGCGGACAGCAGGACGCCGTCGCCAGTTCCATGCGCGCCATCGAACGCGAGGGGCGTGGCGTGATCGTGCTGATCCGCGACATTGGCGCGAAGAGCATTTCGGAGTGGGTGGGACGGCGCGCGAAGTCCGACGGCAACGAGAAGGCCGCGCGCGGACGGCGTCAGGTTGAAATCGGTGTGGGATCGCAGATCTTGAGGGAGCTCGGCGTCGCCGACATGACATTGCTGACCAACGCCCCGGACGACGTTTACGTCGGCCTCGAGGCGTATGGTCTGCGCATTGTCGATACGCGGGCGATCGAGTAGGCGGGCATGGTAAGATCCGAAAACCGTTCACGTCCGGAGATGGACTATCACCGCGGCAGTGCTGCGCGTGTGCTCATCATCGAGGCGCCATACTACAAGGAAATCACGGATGAACTCGGGCACGGCGTGACCGCAGTTCTCGACGAAGCCGAGACCGGCTACGACTGGATCGCCGTGCCCGGCGCGCTGGAAATTCCGCAGGCGTTCAACATCGCCGTGGCGTCTGGTCTCTTTGGCACCGGCGAGAAAAGCGTTTATGCGGGCGTCATCGTGCTGGGCTGCGTGATCCGCGGTGAGACCTCGCACTACGACATCGTCTGCAACAACACCAATCACTGGCTCATGGAAACTGCTATTCGGCACAACATTCCGGTCGGGAACGCCATACTGACCGTCGACAACGCCTCACAGGCGCTCGAGCGGGCGCAGGGCGGCGCCGACGGCAAGGGAGGCGACGCCGCGCGGGCGTGCCTGCGTCTGATCCGCATCGGGCAGCGGCTTGGGCAGCGCAAACCATGACCCTCCCTCGCAAAAAGAAGACGACGGGCGACGCTCCGAAGCCGCGCACCATCTCGCGCATGGCCGCTGTGCAGGCGCTCTACCAAATGGATCTCGCAGGCACGGATGCCGGAGAGGTCATCGAGCAGTTCACGGAACCGGCGGCCGCGCCGGTGGAGGGTACACCCGCTCCCGCGGGCGACGCCGATTCCGAAACGCTGACGAACCTCGAAGGCGGCGACGCGACCTTTTTTGCCGATGTGGTGAAGGGCGTCGTGCGCCGTCAACGTGAGATCGACCCGCTGGTCGACCAGCAGCTTCGGACGGGTTGGCGGCTCGTGCGCGTGGATTCGATCTTGCGCGCCATTCTCCGCGGGGGCGTGTTCGAGTTGCTCGAGCGCAGCGATGTCCCGGCGCGCGTGACGATCAACGAGTACATCAACATCGCGAAGGCCTTCTTCGAGGCGGACGAACCTAAGGTCGTCAACGGCGTTCTCGACCGGATCGCGCACAAGGTGCGGGCGAAGGAATTCGAAACTCCCGGTGAGGGAGGCTGACGGTGCAAGCGGAGGATGCGCAAGGGGAGGACGATCTGATCGAGACCACCTTCGCGCCGCTTGCCTCAGGATTTCCCGGCGCGCTGGGTCTCAAGGACGATTGCGCTGTTCTGAGGCCCGCCCCGGGTGAGGATCTCGTGTTGACGACCGATGCCGTGGCGTCGGGCGTCCATTTTTTTGAGGACGACGACCCTGCCGACATTGCCTGGAAGGCTTTGGCGGTCAACGTGTCCGATCTGGCGGCCAAAGGTGCCCGGCCGATCGCGTATCTTCTCTCGCTTTCATTTCCCGAACGGCCGGCGAACCTGTGGCTCGAAGGCTTCGCGCGCGGGCTCGGGGAGGCACAGGCCGCTTTCGGCATCGAATTGGCGGGCGGCGACACCGACCGGCGGCCTGGCCCACTCTCCGCAACGATCACAGCGATCGGAGGGGTTCCGAAAGGCCGCATGGTGCGGCGCGCGACGGCGCGGGCCGGTGATCTTCTTTTCGTCTCCGGAACGATCGGCGACAGCGCCCTCGGGCTGATGCTGCGCCAAGATGCCGGCCAGGCCGCGACGCTTGGGTTGCAAGACGACGATGTGAGGGCGTTGCTCGGGCGCTATCTGCGTCCGGCGCCGCGCCTTGGCCTCGCGGTGCCGTTGCTGTCGTTCGCCAAGGCCGCCATGGACATTTCCGACGGCCTCCTGAAGGACTGCGGGCGGATGGCGCGGGCTTCGGGGTTACGGGCGGAACTCGACGGACGGCTTGTTCCGTTTTCCGAGGCGCTGCAGCGCGTGCTGGCCTTGCAGCCCGATTATTTCGGGCGAGCCGTTGCCGGGGGCGACGACTACGAGGTGCTCGCGGCCGTGGGTCCAGAGGACGCGGATGCATTCCGGGCCTTCTCCAAGGGATCGGGAGTCGAAGTGACCCAGATCGGAAAGCTCGGGGAAGGTGCCGGGATTTCCATCGTGGGCCTGGACGGGAAAGTCTTCGTTCCCCAGGTCACGGGATGGGACCATTTTCCCGATGGCGCCTGAGCGCCGGGAAATGTAGGTGTTGCGGCCGGTACGCGCTGAATTTCCAAAGGTTTGTCTTTAGTTAGTTACGTTGTGGGTCTTTGTTTGGCCATATCGGTTTCGTCTATGGGCGCACGACTCTCGCGCTGAGGCGCCCATGACCGGCCTTCGAGAAGAAGGCTCCAGGAAACAAGGGGTTGGATTTACGGTGACACTGCTCTCGATGCTTCGCCGCTGCGGCGACGTCCGCCGTCTCGCCATTGTAGGCTTTGCGGCCGCGGCCGCTTGGTGCGGAAGTTCCGCCGCGGCACAAGAGAACTGGTGGGAGGGCATCACGAGCTTCGGCGCCCCCGACTACTCCGGCGAGCGCGCTTCGCTCGAGCGCACGCCTCCGCGCCAGGATCAGCTCAACGATTTGCGGGCGAACGAAGTGCCGTGGCGCAGCGATGAGATGCTGCGCGCCATGGAGGATGCGATCGCGCGCTACGAGCGCATCGTGAACAAGGGCGGGTGGCCCATCATTCCGGGCAACCGCATGATGCGCCCGGGTGATGACGATGAGCGCGTTGCCGTCCTTCGCCGCCGCCTTATGACGACGGGAGAGATGCCGCGCTCCGCAAGCTTCAACGACTACTCGTTCGACTCCGTCGTCGAAGCTGCCGTCGTGCGCTTCCAGGAGACGAACGGCCTGCGTGCCAACGGACGTGTCGATCAGCCGACCCTCGCCGCCCTCAACATGACCGCCGAGGAGAGGCTCGCGCAGCTCAAGCTCAATCATGGACGCATCCTCGAATTGGTGCAGACTCCTCCCGAGGAGCGCTATGTGCTCGTCAATGTCCCGGCCTATCAGCTCGAGGCCGTCGAGCGCTATCAGACGGTGTTGCGCCATCGCGTGATCGTCGGACGTGTGGGCCGCGATACGCCGACGCTCAAGGCGACGATCCGCAACCTCAACTTCTTCCCCTACTGGCGCGTGCCGGACAGCGTCGCGCAGCTCGACGTGTTTCCCCGTCTCGTGAAGGAGCCGGACTACCTCCAGAAAGAACACATTCGCGTCATTCAGGGCGATTTCAACGGTCCCGAACTCGACGCCGCGTCGATCGACTGGTCGCAGGCGGATGCGCGGCGCATCAAGCTCAAGCAGGATCCCGGCCCGCAGAACGCGCTCGGCCTCGTGCGGATCGACATGCAAAACGAGCATGGCGTCTACATGCATGATACGCCGATGAAGCCGCTGTTCCAGCAGCGCGCACGCGCCTTCAGCGCCGGCTGCGTACGCGTGCAGGACGTTTTCCAGCTTGTCGAGTGGCTTGCGCGCTATGAGCCGGGCTGGGAGCAGCCGGGTCGCGTGCAGACCGTGCTGGACCAGGGCCAAGCCCTGGACGTGCAGCTTTCGCGTCCGATCCCGGTCTATTTCGCCTACATCACAGCTTGGGCCGAACCGGATGGCCGGATCGAATTCCGCCCCGATATCTACAAGCGTGACGGCGCCATCGCCATGGCCGACGTGGCCGACCCCGATGCGCCCCCGCCGCCGGCGCAGGGACTTGCCCCTTAAGGCCAATCAACGAGGGAGGTTGCCTTGGTCGAAAGGCAGTGGGAATCTCCCTCGGTCATGTTGGCGCATTTTTCCCAATCCGCGGCGCAGTCTCTGCAGTCGCTCCGGCAACGCTGGCCGCTGGCGCTGGCTGTGCTCGCGCTCGGCACCGCCGTCGCGTTCGCCATCATGCTCAGCGACGAGCAGGGGCGCATGGATCTGCCGCTGGCATATTCCATCCGCATGACTTGCGAAGACGACATCGAGTCGGCGCTGTGGCGCGGCGGATGCGATCGCATCGCTCCTGACATCGCCAAGACCGGGCGGCCGTCGTTCGGCGAACTCTATGCAGCATTCGTCACCGTGCATCACGCAGCCCAGCCCGGGCAGGCTGCGGCGGAACGCTTCGCCGCCGATGCCCGCGATCCAGGGTTCGACATCAAGTCGAAGCTGGCAGGGCAACGGTACGGCTTGGCAGCGGTCATGCCGGAATTCGTGGGCGTGAAGAACGACGCGCACGCGGATGCCGTCATCGACGGGATCGATGCGCGCGACCGGGCGCTGCTGGCGATCGGGCGAGCGGGGCTCGGCTATGACGCGCTCGCTGCGGGCACGCTCGCGAACCTCTTGCATCCGGGTGCGCTCGTGGAAGGCGCGACGCAGTACGTCGCGATCCTGATGGGTACAGCGAAGCGCAGCGACTTCACGGCCACCGGTGCACCGGCGATGCGGTAACCCGCCGCTACGCCTTGATGCGATAACCGGTCTTGAAGATCCACCAGATGCCGACGAGGCAAACTGAGAGGAACGCGAGTGTCATCGCGAGGCTGACGCCGATGTTCACGTCGGATACCTCGTAGAAGCTCCAGCGGAAGCCGTTGATCAAGTAGACGATCGGATTGAAGAGCGTGACCGTCTGCCAGAACGGCGGCAGCATGCTGATCGAATAGAACGTGCCGCCGAGGAACGCTAGCGGCATCAGCACCAGCATCGGAATGATCTGCAACTTCTCGAAGCCGTCGGCCCAGACGCCGATGATAAAGCCGAACAGGCTGAAGGTGACGGCAGTCAGCACGAGGAAACCGAACATCCAGAATGGATGGGCTATGCGGATCGGCACGAAGAGACTGGCGGTGGCGAGAATGATCAGGCCGAGGATGACAGATTTGGTCGCCGCGGCCCCCACGTAGCCGAGTACGATCTCGAACGGCGACACGGGCGCTGAAAGGAGCTCGTAGATGGTGCCTGCGAAGCGCGGGAAGTAGATGCCGAAGGCCGCGTTCGAGGTGCTCTCCGTGAGCAGCATGAGCATGATCAGGCCGGGCACGATGAACGCGCCATAGGGAACGCCATCGATCTGCGTGATGCGCGAGCCGATGGCGGCGCCGAACACCACGAAGTAGAGCGATGTCGACAGCACAGGCGAGAGAATGCTCTGCATGAGCGTGCGGCCCCACCGGGCCATCTCAAATCCGTAGATCGCGCGAACCGCTTCGACGTTCATTTTGATTGCCTCACGAGATCCACGAAAATGTCCTCGAGCGAGCTTTGGCTCGTCGAGAGATCCTTGAAGCCGATGCCGGCTTCGCGCATGTCGTTCAGGAGCGCGGTGATGCCGGTGCGGTCCGCCTGCGTGTCGTAGGTGAAGACGAGGGCATTGCCGCCCGGCACAAGTTCGAGTGTATGCTTCGACAAGATGGACGGGATTTCCTCAAGCGGCTTCTGCAAGTCGAGCGTCAGCTGCTTCTTGCCGAGCTTGCGCATCAGCTCGGTTTTTTCCTGCACGAGGATCAACTCGCCCTTGGCGATCACGCCGACGCGGTCGGCCATCTCCTCGGCTTCCTCGATGTAGTGCGTTGTCAGGATGACAGTAACGCCGCCTTCGCGCAGGCCGCGCACGATCTTCCACATGTCCTTGCGAAGTTCCACGTCGACGCCCGCGGTCGGCTCGTCGAGAAAGAGGATGCGCGGTTCGTGCGCCAGCGCTTTGGCGATGAGGACGCGACGCTTCATGCCGCCTGAAAGCGTCATGATGCGGCTGTCTTTTTTGTCCCAGAGCGAGAGGTCGCGCAGAACCTTCTCCACGTACGCCGGGTTCGGCTTCTTGCCGAACAGGCCGCGGCTGAAGGAAACCGTCGCCCAGACGGTCTCGAACATGTCGGTCGACAGCTCTTGTGGTACGAGGCCGATGGTAGCGCGCACAGCGCGATAGTCGCGGGCGATGTCCAGGCCATTGACCGTGACCGTGCCGCCTGTCGGATTGACGATGCCGCAAATGATGCTGATGAGCGTGGTCTTGCCCGCGCCGTTGGGGCCGAGGAGGGCGAAGATTTCGCGCTCCTTGATGTCGAGATTGACGGTCTTCAGCGCCACGTGACCCGACGCATAGGTCTTGTTCACGTCCTTGACCGAGATGATGGGTGTCATGGGCGCCGATCGGGTCCGTTGTTGGGAAGCCTCCAAATAGGGACAATTGCCGGAGGCCGCAAGCTCACGCAGGACCGTGTGCGGATATGCCGGACGATCAGTTCAGCGGCACGGGCTTGATCCAGCAGCCCGTGAGCCCGCCCGCCTTGAGGTTCGAGCAGAGGGATTTCGCGTCATCACGTGCGCGCGGGGGGATCAGCGACAGACGATACCACGTCTGACGATCCTGTCCTTGCACGCGATCTACGCGCGCCTTGGCGGTTCCAAGCAGATCCGGATAGGACGCCTTGTAGGAGCGGAAGTCCTGCTGGAGCTCCTCGGTGCTCTTTCTCGTGGTGAGCACGACGAGATAGGGCTGCTCCATCGTGGCTGCAGATGCGGCGCTGACTATGATCGGTCCGGCGGGGGCGGCTTCTGCGCTCGTCCCCGGCAGGGAAGATGAGAGGCTGCTGGTTTCCACCTGTTGCCCGGCGTCGAGGCGTCCATCAAGCTTCTGTCCGGGCGCAAGCGCGGCATGGCGGGCGTGATCGTCACGCGCGGGCATGAAGCTCAACACGCCGAGCGCAAGCGCGAAGCCGACCGCCATCATCGCGGTTTTTCCGGCATTCTTCGGATTGACGAGATACTCACGGGCGGATTTCAGCCGCGCCGCATAGGACACGGTTTGGATCTCCGCTTTCGGTTTCTTTTTCGGTTGCGGCCGCTGCTGAGGCGGGACTGCTCCGGCTGGCGGGCGGTGGGCCGGGGGCGGCAACTGACGTGGTGGTGCAGCGCGCCGATCGGGCAAGCCCATGGGGGCAGGAGCCGGTGCGGGCGCGGGCAAATAGCCCGCAGGCGGCCGCAGCGCCGCGAAGCCCTGCTCCGCGTAACGCTGTGCATCCTGCTCGATTTCGCGAGAGGTTGCCAACAAGGCCGCGTGCGCGCGGCCCGTATCAGGTTGCAGATGTTGAGCCTGGCCCAGTCCTGCCGTCTTCGCCTCGAGAAGCTCGAGAATGCTGAGCGCCTGCTGGTGGCTGCTCAACACGTGCGTCAGCAACGCGACATCGAGCGGCTCGTAAAATGGCGTGGCGGCCATGATCCGCTCAGTCTCGCGACGAATATCCGCAATGATCTCGGCGCTCGCATGCACTTCTGCCGCGATCATTGGATGGGCCATACGGCTGCGCTCCATGACGCGCAGCAGGCGGCGCGCGACATTGTCCGAGATCCCCTGGATCTGCTCGCGCTCAAGCGCTGCATCTCGATCAAAGGCGGTCATGGCGCTTAAATTCGTTCCCCCCAAATCACGTC
>VFQP010005123.1_pt1 | contig 11643 bp, 8 predicted proteins | sample 3512351 | NCBI WGS metagenome assembly VFQP01 (sample SAMN10412372, study PRJNA504923) | tailings metagenome | isolation source: Relicate 1 Philex TSF1 revegetated site | place: Philippines: Tuba, Benguet | collected 2017-08-29
TGGTCATCGACAACCTCGTCGCCCATTTCAACGGCGACCCACTCCTGACGCCGGTGGTCTGATGCTCATCGATCTCAAGGGCCGCACGGCCATCGTCACCGGGGCAGGGCGCGGCATCGGCCGCGAGATCGCCCGCACCCTCGCCAGCGAGGGCGTTGCCGTCGCCATCGCCGACATCGACGCCGGGCTCCTCGCCGATGCCGAGGCGGAGTGGCAGCGCGCCGGCTGGCAGGGGCTGTTCGTCAAGGCCGACATCCGCGCCGGCGCCGGCTGCCGCCGCGTCGCCGCCGAGACCGAAGCCCGCTTCGGGCGCATCGACATCCTCGTCAACAATGCTGGCGTCGCCAACGGCGGCAAGGTCGAGCAGCTGGCCGAAGAGATCTGGGATCTCAACTTCGACAGCAATCTCAAGGGCACGTTCCTGATGTGCCAGGCCGTGATCCCGGCGATGCAGCGCCAGCGTTCGGGCCGTATCCTCAACGCCGCGTCGTTCGCCGCCATTATCCCGTCCATCGGTGGCGCCGCCTACGCGGCGTCCAAGGCCGGCGTCGAAACGTTCACGCGCGTGCTCGCCTCCGAGCTCGGCCCCTACGGTGTCACCGTCAATTCCTACGCGCCGGGCATGATCCCCACGCAGATGAACCGCTACGCCGAAAAGTCGGACGTGGAAAAGGAGCGCCTGCTCGACACCCTGACGCTGCGTCGCTGGGGTGAGCCCAAGGATGTCGCCAACCTCATCTGCTTCCTTGCCTCCGACCAGGCCGGCTACATCACCGGCGCCATGATCGACACCTCGGGCGGCAAGTACGCCACGCAGATGCCCTGGCTGGCGCATCGCGACCCGGCCTGAAGGCGGAAACTTCGGCCCCTCCTGCCGCGTTGAACGAGCCGGCAGGAGGAAAAGCCATGGCCAAGGATTATCCAGTCGAAATCGAACGCGAGATCGCGGCCCCGCCCAAGGCAGTCTGGGCGGTGCTGACCGATCCCCAGAAGCTCAGCAAGATGATGATGGGCGCCAAGGTCAGCAGCGACTTCAAGGCCGGGAGCCCTATCACCTACACGGGCGAGTGGAAGGGCAAGGCCTTCCACGACAAGGGCGAAATCCTCGAGGCGAAGTCTCCGAGCGTGCTGCGCATGACGCATTTCAGCGACATGAGCGGCAAGGAGGACAAGCCGGAGAACTACAACGAGGTGACCTACCGTCTCGAGGCCAAGGGCGAGGGCACTGTGCTGCACCTCACCCAGGTTAACAACGCCACCGCCAAGTCCCGCGACGAGTCCGCCAAGACCTGGACCGCGATGCTGGACACCCTCGCCGGGTTGGCCGAGGGCAAATAGAGCCACCCGACCACTTGTCGAAGCCGAGTTGATAGGGCGGTGCCATGGTGCACCGCCCTTAAGCTACTCAATTCAACGGCGCTTCCGGGCCCGGTCGTTCGTAGGTCCCCACAACTTCGCCGGCACCGAGCACGTGTCCGTCCATCGCCTCCAGCACTTCGGCCCGCGACGCGCCCGGCTGCAGACCGAGCGTCGGGATATCGATGGCGAAGACCTGGAAATGATAGCTGTGCGCCGCATCGCCGAGCGGCGGTCGCGGTCCGAAGTAGCCGATTTGGCCGCGGCTGTTCTTGCCCTGCTTCGCTTCATCGGGAAGCTGCAGGACAGGATCGGTCGGCAGGCCCTCGCGGAGGCCGGTGTCGCCGCCGGGGATGTCGTAGATCACCCAGTGCACGAACGGCTTGGGCTCTGCCGCGTCCGGATCGTCGACGATCACCACGAACGACTGCGTCCCGTCCGGTGCCTCGCCCCACGTCAGCGGCGGCGAGGCATTGTCGCCTTCGGCGGCGTGCGCCAGCGGGATCGGCTCGCCGCCCGTGAAGTCGGCAGCCACCTCCACCGTGCCCTCCGTGTCAACGAGGTTCAGCGCGATGTCCGACATGTCCGCGGGGGGCACGACATCGGGCGTCGCACCGGCTGTCGGGGTGCCGGCATCGTCGCCGGTGTAGCTGATGCGGTAGACGATGCCGTTGAAGTCGTCGGCCAGCAGCAGCGACCCGTCCCGATCCTCCGTTAGTCCGGCAAGCCGCGCCAGGAAGCCATAACCGCTCTCCTCGTTCTCGATGAGGAAGCCTTCGGCGAAGTGTTCCCACGACACCGCGGTTCCCGACTCGTCGAAATCGACCCGCGTGACCTCGTAGCCACTGGGCGGCCGGCGGTTCCAGCTGCCGCGCATCGCGATGAAGGCGTCGCCCGCATACGCGGCGGGCATGGCCGCGCCGCTGTGAAACACCATCTGCATCGGCGCCGCATGCGCGGTATAGCCCAGCACCGGCTCCTCGCTGAGCTCGGCCCACTGCTCGAGGGTCATGCCTTCTGGCGGATTGTCCTGCGGATTGAACTTCGAGAAATCGTAGATATAGGGCCAGCCGAATTGCTTGCCCTGCTCGATGTGGTTGAACTCCTCGAGCTGCTCTTCGTCGCCCAGCCAGTCGGTGCCATGGTCCGCGCCCCACAGAACGCCCGTCACCGGGTGCCAGCCGAAGCCGATGGTGTTGCGCAGCCCGCTCGCAAAGATTGTGCGGCTCGACCCGTCCGGCTCGGCCCGCAGCAGTGTTGCGCTCTCGGGACTGGTCTCCGCGCAGGCATTGCAGGTTGATCCGACCGAAATATAGAGCTTGCCGTCCGGCCCGACAGCGAGCGTGCGATTGGGATGCTGGCCGCCGTCGGGGAGGTCATCGATCAGCTTCTCGAGCGGGCCGAAATCGCCGTTCTTGGCGATGCTGGTGCGGAACACCTCGTTGACCGTGGCGAGATAGACGGTGTCGCCGTCGATGGCGATGCCGTGCATGCCGGGCCGGGCCGCGACGATGGCGAAGTCCTCGAACCGCCCGTCGCCATCCATGTCGATCAGGCGAATGACGTCCGCCTCGGTCCGCCGGGTGGCGTAGACGTAGCCGCCCTCGCTGACCGCCAGCATGCGCGTGTTGCCGAGGTCGCGCCCTACGACGGTCACCTCGAAGCCATCCGGAACCCGGATCAGGTCGGCCAGGGCTTCGTCGTCGCTCACCACGATAGGCTCGGGTTCGAGGATCGCGCCGGTGACGGTCGCGTCCGAGTACTGGCCGACGGTCCCGCTGACCTGGGCGATAGCCGGCATGGAAAATCCTGCAAGCAGCAGCGCGGACAGCGCGGATAGGCGGGAATGGGGCATCGATTGGCTCCTCTTGGCGGTGGGGCACAACCTTTCGCGCGCCGATCCGATCCAGAGATTCGGCCAAACTCGCCGTGACTTGACATCGCGCCGCAGGCGGCTACCTAACCCGGCATCCCAACCCGACCGGAAGGTGCCTCATGGATCTCCGTCCCACAGCAAAGCCGACCTGCTCTGCCTCTAGGGACTGCATCCATGCCTGCTTCCGTTACGCTTTCTCATCTGAGCTACACCGGCCCTGACGGCCGCGCGCTCTTCAGCAACCTCGACCTGACCTTCGGCATCGGCCGCACCGCGCTCGTCGGCCGTAACGGCGTCGGCAAGACGACGCTCTTGCGTATCATTGCCGGAGAGCTGGCCGCGACCTCGGGAACGGCCGGAGTCGCCGGCACCCTCGGCGTGTTGCGCCAGAGCGTCGAGCCCCGACCCGGCGAGACCGTCGCCGACCTGTTCTCGGCTCGTCCCGGCCTCGCCATCCTTGCTCGCGCCGAAAACGGCGAGGCAACGCCCGAAGAGCTGGCGGAAGCCGATTGGACGCTCGAAACCCGGCTGGCCGCCGCCCTCGCCGCCGTGGGTCTGGATGCCGGTGCGGGGACGCCGCTGGCACAGCTCTCCGGCGGCCAGCGCACTCGTGCCGCCCTCGCGGCGCTGGTCTTTGCCGACCCCGACCTGATTCTTCTCGACGAGCCCACCAACAACCTCGATGCCGAGGGCAGGGCGGCCGTTGGCCGGCTCCTCGGCGATTGGAAGGGTGCCGCCATCGTCGTGAGCCACGACCGGACGCTGCTCGACACCATGGACGCCACCGTCGAACTGACCGGCCTCGGCGCCACGACATACGGCGGCAACTACACCTTCTATCGCGAGCGCAAGTCTGCCGAACTGGCCGGAGCCCGGCGCGATCTCGACGTCGCCGAGCGCCAGGTCCGCGACGCTGCCGCAAAGGCGCAGGACGCCCGCGAACGCCAGGACCGGCGCAATACCGCTGGCAGGCGCAAGGCCGCGCGCGGCGACATTCCGCGCATCCTCCTCGGCGGCATGAAGGGCAATGCCGAGACGACCACCGGTGGGCTCGACACACTGGCAGCGCGGACCGCTGCGAGCGCGTCGGCGCAGGCGCAGGCGGCGCGCGAAAAGATCGAGGTGCTGGCGCCCTTCGCGGTCGATCTCGGCCGCACCGGGTTGCCGGCGGGTCGCGTCGTGCTGCGGGCCCGCGCCCTGGCCGGTGGCTACGACCCGACTGCTCCTGTCGTCGAGACCTTCGAGTTGGAGATCGTGGGCCCGGAGCGCATTGCCCTGATCGGCGGCAACGGCTCGGGCAAGACAACCCTGCTGAAGCTCCTGACCGGCGACCTGCCGCCCTCTGCCGGCACCGTCGAAGGGCTGGTCCCAATGGCTGTGCTCGATCAGCAGGTCTCCCTGCTCGATAGGCAACAGTCGGTTGCCGACAACTTCCGCCGCCTCAATCCCGAAACCACGGTCAACGCTGCGCGCTCCGCGCTCGCGGCCTTCCGCTTCCGCGCCGATGCTGCGCTGCAGCTGGCGAGTACGCTGAGCGGCGGCGAACTGCTGCGCGCCGGACTCGCCTGCGTGCTCGGCGGTCCGACGCCTCCCTCGCTCCTCGTACTCGACGAGCCCACCAACCATCTCGACATCGACAGCATCGAAGTCGTCGAAGCCGGGCTGCGCGCTTACGACGGTGCGCTGCTGGTGGTGAGCCACGACCGCGCATTTCTCGATGCCATCGGCATTACCCGGCAGGTCGGACCGGAAGCGTGGCGCCCACCATCTCGTGCTCAGGCGATACGCAGCTCGGTCTCCGGATCGAAATAGCTCATCGAGCCGGTGTCGACTCCCAGCGTGATGGTGTCGCCGGTTGCGACCTGTGCCTTGCCGCCGAGCCGTGCCGTCACCGTCTTGCCGCCGAGGTCGAAGCCGACAAAAGTATCGGAACCGGCATGTTCCACGAGCCCGGCCTCGACGGTCAGCGTGTGATCGATGTCGCTCGTCGTCGAAAACATTTCCGGCCGGATGCCGGCCATCACCGTCTTGCCCGCATGCGCGGCAAGGCCCTGCGGCGACGCGGCGAGCTTCAGCACCTGCCCGCCGATGACGAGGTTCCGTCCGGCCTCGCCGACCGTCGCGGGGATGAGGTTCATCGGCGGCGAGCCCATGAAGTCGGCGACGAACATGTTTGCTGGCCGCGCATAAATCTCGGCCGGCGTGCCGATCTGCTGGATGACGCCGCGGTTGAGCACGACGATGCGCGTCCCCAGCGTCATCGCCTCGATCTGGTCGTGCGTGACGTAGACGATCGAGGCGTGCAGCCGGTCATGCAGCCGCTTGATCTCGGTCCGCATCTGCACGCGCAGCTTGGCATCGAGGTTGCTGAGCGGTTCGTCGAACAGGAACAGCACCGGCTCGCGCACCAGCGCCCGCCCCATGGCCACGCGCTGACGCTGGCCGCCGGACAGCGCCGACGGCTTGCGGTCGAGCAGGTGCTCGATCTGCAGGAGCTTGGCGACTTCGCGGGTCTTGCTGTCCTGGATCGGTTTCGGCACCCGGCGCACCTTCATGCCGAAGGCGATGTTTTCCGCCACCGTCATCGTCGGGTAGAGCGCGTAGCTCTGGAACACCATGGCGATGTCGCGGTCGCGGGGCGGAACCTTGGTGACGTCGCGCCCGCCGATATGGATGCTGCCGCCGGTCGTTTCCTCGAGCCCGGCAATGCAGTTGAGCAGCGTGGACTTGCCGCAGCCGGAAGGGCCGACGAGCACCAGGAAATCGCCTCGGGCCATCTCGATGGATATGGACTTCAGCACCTCGACGCTGCCGAAGCGCTTTTCCAGCTGGTCCATGACCATCACCGGTTCGGCCGCCTCGGCCCTCACTGCTGCTCCTGCCATGCTTTCCCTCCCGCGTTCGGTGCCGGCCCCGTGGACGCGCGCACGATGAGATCGACCTTGTCGGTCCTTTGCAAGCGCTCCGGCGCCTCGCCACCGATCCGCGCCATGATCATGCGTGCCAGCACCGGGCCCGCGTTGCGGATCGGAGCGCGGGTCACGGTCAGCGGCGGTGCGAAATTCTCGCTGCGCAGGTGCGGCAGCACGTCGTCGTGCGCGATCAGCGACAGGTCGCGGCCGATCGCTAGCCCGCCCTCCGACGCGGCCCGCATCACCCCCAGTGCCTGCATGGTCGACGAGCAGACGAAGGCCGAGGGCGGCTCGGGGTCCGCCAGCATTGCTGCTGCCCGCGCATAGCCTGCCTCCTCGCTCATCTCGTCGTGCGCGATGAAGCGCTGCGGCACGGGCAGCCCGTTTGCCCCCATCACCCGATGAAAGGCGTCGAGCCGCTGGCGGGCATAGCCGAGGCCCGACGGGCCATTGGCGAAGGCCACCCGCTTGTGGCCCAGTTCCACCAGCAGTCGCGTCGCCGCCGCGAATGCTCCGTCATTGTCGATGTCGTAATAGGCGTAGCCGGCATCTGCCTCGCCCCGTCCGTGGACGACGAACGGCAGCTTGCGCCGCTCCATCAGCGCCACGCGCGGATCGTCGGGCTCCGGCGCGCTGACGATCATACCATCGACGATGCCGTTGTCGACGAAACGCCGGTAGTGCTTCATCTGGTCGTCGGGTGACGAGATGTGCACGACGAGATCGATGTCGCTGTCTGCCAGCGCCTCGCTCAGCGACGCGAGGAAATCGACGAAATGGGGGTCGATGCCACGCTCGCGGGAGGCCCGGAAGACGATCCCGACCATGCCCGAGCGGCCGGTGGCGAGGCGCTTGGCGGTGGAATTGGGTCGGTAGCTGAGGCGCTCGGAGGCCTCGAGGACACGGGCGCGGGTCTTCTCGCCGACTTCAGGAAAGCCGTTCAGCGCCCGGCTCACCGTGGCCGGGGACAGGCCGAGATGGCGCGCCAGTTCCCGCAGCGTCGTCAACCCCGCCTCCCTGCAAGGTTTTCAAACCGGTTTGAAACTGTCATGCCGCTGGCGCCGTGGCAACCGCGAAAAGCTGCCAAAACAGGGCAGTTATGCTGCCCTAAACCGGTTTGACAGCCGCGTTGAGGTTTGTATAACTCATCGGCGTCGGACCACGGCGCTAGCCATTTCGAGGGGATGTGGATGCGGGAATGGTGGCGCGGCGGAGTGATCTACCAGGTCTATCCGCGCTCCTTTCAGGACACGAATGGTGACGGCATCGGCGACCTGCCGGGCATCATCCGTCGTCTCGATCACATCGCGTCGCTGGGCGTCGACTGCATCTGGCTGTCGCCGATCACCCAGTCGCCGCAGGCCGACATGGGCTACGACGTCTCCGACTATCGCGAAGTCGACCGCCTGTTCGGCTCGCTCCACGATTTCGACAGCCTGATCGAGCAGGCGCACGCCCGCGGGCTCAAGGTCATCATGGACCAGGTCGTGAGCCACACCTCCGACCAGCACCCCTGGTTCCAGGAGAGCCGCCTCAGCCGCACCAATGCCAAGGCCGACTGGTACGTCTGGGCCGATCCGCTGCCCGACGGCTCGCCGCCCAACAACTGGCCGGCGGTGTTTGGCGGCCGGGCCTGGGAATGGAACCCCAGCCGCGGCCAGTACTACCTGCACAATTTCCTCGCCAGCCAGCCCGATCTCAACTTCCACAATCCGGCCGTGCAGCAGGCCGTGCTCGACATCATGCGCTTCTGGCTGGAGCGCGGCATCGACGGCTTCCGCCTCGATACGGTCAACTACTACTTCCACGACGCCAGGCTCCGGTCCAATCCGCCCAACCGGCGGCGCGGGGAACACCTGCCTTACGCGGTGAACCCCTACGACATGCAGGAGCACCGCTTCTCCAAGAGCCAGCCTGAGAACGTCGATTTCCTGCGCCGGGTGCGCGGCCTGCTCGACGAGTTTCCCGGCACCACCTCGGTCGGCGAGGTCGGCGACAGCCATCGCTCCGTCGAACTGATGGCCCGGTACACCTCGGGCGGCGACACGCTGCACATGTGCTACGGCTTCGATTTCCTCGGCAACGAGTTCGAGCCCTCGCACTTCCGGCGCTGCATCGAAGCCTTCTTCAAGGCCGGCCCCGACGGCTGGCCGTGCTGGAGTTTTTCCAACCACGACGTGCCGCGGCACGTGACGCGCTGGGGCAAGTTCGGCACCTCGCAGGCCGACGTTGCGCGCCAGTCGGCCGCGCTGATCCTCAGCCTCAAGGGCTCGGTCTGCCTCTATCAGGGCGAGGAGCTCGGCCTGCCCGAGACCGACATGCTGTTCGAGGAACTGACCGATCCGCGCGGCATCCGCTTCTGGCCAGAGGACAAGGGCCGTGACGGCTGCCGGACGCCGATCCCGTGGGAGACCGGCGAGGCGCCCAACGGCTTCACCACCGGCAAGCCCTGGCTGCCGGTCAAGCCGGCGCAGTCTGCCCTCGCCGTCGCCGGGCAGGAGCAGGACGAAAACTCCATGCTCAACTTCTACCGGCGCATCCTCGCCTGGCGGAAGCAGCAGGAAGCGCTCATCGCCGGCGATATCGCGTTCTACCGCGTCGCCGAGCCGCTTCTCGCCTTCCGCCGCACCGGCGCGGAGGGCGACATGCTGTGCCTGTTCAATCTCTCGGCCGAGCCGATGTCCGTCGGCGTCTCGGGCCTCGGCCGCGACGCCGTGCTCGAGCCTGTCTCCGCTCAGGCCACGCTCGCCCGCCGGTCCGTCGAGCTCGGCGGCAGCGGCTACGCCTTCATCGCGCTGCCGGCGGGTTCGTCCGCCGTCCGCGTTCGTTTCAGCCGCACGCAGAAGGCGGCCTGAAGCCTATCGGCCGGCCAGGGCCGGCCACGCTGCGACCGCAACCGGCGGCCGCACTGCCAACGGGCGAAAATGCCCCACAGTCTGGGAGGACTGCCAATGAAGACGACAATGAAGATCCTCGCCCTCGGCGCGGCCCTCTACATGGGCTCGACGGCCCTGGCGACGGCGCTCGAGGAAGGGAGCCTGCTGATCTGGGTCGGCCCCAACCGCGAGGATGCGGCGCTGCGCGAAGTGGTGGCCAAGTTCACCGAAGACCTCGGCATCGACGTCACCGTCGAAGTCGTCGACCCGCTGACCGACAAGTTCCAGCAGGCAGCCGCTACCGGCGACGGCCCCGATATCGTGCTGTGGGCGCACGATCGCTTCGGCGAATGGGCCGCGGGCGGGCTCATCTCCCCCGTGGCACCGAGCGCCGAGTTCCAGGGCGGCATTCTCGAGACCGCCTGGGACGCCGTGCAGTTCGGCGGCGAGACCTGGGGCTATCCGGTCGGCGTCGAAGCCATCGCGCTCATCTACAACAAGAAGCTCGTGTCCGCCCCGCCGGCCACGTTCGAGGAAATCCCCTCTATCGAGGTTCCGGCCGGCGTCACCCGCATCATGTGGGACTACAACAACACCTACTTCACCTTCCCGCTGTTCATGGCCAATGGCGGCTTCGCGTTCGAGAAGGTGGACGGCAATTACGACGGCAAGAACACCGGCGTGAACAACGAGGGCTCCATCGAAGGCGGCGAAATGCTGAAGTCGCTGATCGACGGCGGCACCATGCCTCCGGGCGTCGACTACGGTGTCATGGATGGCGCCATGGCCAAGGGCGAGGTGGCGATGGTCATCAACGGACCCTGGGCCTGGGGTGGCCTCAAGGGCGCCGGCATCGACTTTGGCGTCGCGCCGCTGCCGAGCGTCGGCGGCCAGCCGTCCAAGCCGTTCATCGGTGTCACCAGCTTTGCCATCAACGCGGCGTCCCCCAACAAGGACCTCGCGGCCGAACTGATCGAGAACTACATCCTCACCGATGAGGGGCTGACCACCTGGAACGCCAACGGCAACCTCGGCGCCCTTGCCGACCTGTCGATGGGCGAGGCCCAGTCGGCCGATCCCAACGTCGCCGCCACCCTCGCCAATGCCTCGATCGGCGTGCCGATGCCGTCGAACCCGGAAATGGGTGCCTTCTGGTCCGCCATGGGCCCGGCGCTCTCCAACATCACGACCGGCGCCCAGGACGTGAAGACCGCGCTCGACGACGCGGCCAAGCGCATCCTCGGCGAGTAAGACCATGGCGCGCCGCCGGTTCCGCCGGCGGCGCCCACACATCCGACGGCACACATGGGGGGAGACCATGGTCGATGTGACGGCTCCGGCCGGACCTGACGTTGCGCCGCTGCCATCCGGTCTGCGCTGGCTGGGCCTAGCCGCCGTCGGCGCCATCGCAGTGGTCCTGCTCTATGCGGTGTGGATACTCTACACGACGGGGCAGCCGCTCATCGGCGCCATGCTCCTCGCCGCGGCGGTCGGCTTCGCCGTCATCTTCGGCATGCGCCGCTTCTATTCTACGCGCTTCATCTACCCCGGCATCGTCGCCATTGCCTTTTTCGTGGTGCTGCCGGTCGTCTACACGATCTACATCGGCTTCACGAACTACAGCTCCTTCAACCTCCTGAGCTTCGAGCGCGTGCAGCAGGTGCACCTGTCGCGCACCGTCGTCGACGCCGCCACCGAGCGTCCCTTCGCCATGACGGCCGAGGACGGGCAATACCGAATCTTCCTGCCGGAAGGGGCGGGCGGCTATCTCTCCGATCCGTTTGCCTTCGGCGCCGATCCCATCGTCGTTGCCGCCCAGGCGGTCGATGCGCCACCCGCCGAGACGCTCGCCATGCGCGACGTCGTCGCGATGCGCACCCAGCTCGGCCAGGTGGAGGTGACGCTACCCGACGGCACTGACCTGAAGCTCTCCGGCCTGCGCAATTTCGCGCGCGTCCGGCCGGTCTACGACGTCCAGCCCGACGGCACCCTCGTCAACCGCGAGGATGGCTCCGTCCTGACGCCGGACGAGACCGTCGGCTTCTATCGCAACGAGGCCGGCCAGACCGTTGCGCCCGGCTGGCGCGTCAACATCGGCTGGGCCAATTTCCAGCGCATCTTCACGTCCGAAGGCATCCGCGGCCCGATGGTCGGCATCTTCGTGTGGACGATGATCTTCGCCTTCCTCTCGGTGTTCATAACCTTCGCGCTGGGCCTGCTGCTCGCCTCGATCCTGCAGTGGCCGCACCTCAGGGGCAAGGCGATCTACCGGCTCCTGCTGATCCTGCCGTACTCGGTGCCGGGGTTCATCTCGATCCTCATCTTCAAGGGCCTGTTCAACCAGAACTTCGGCGAGATCAACATGATCCTGTCGACCCTGTTCGGCATCTCCCCGAACTGGAATACCGACGGCATGCTCGCCCGCATCATGGTGCTGATCGTCAACGTCTGGCTCGGCTATCCCTACATGATGCTCCTGGCCATGGGCTTCTTGCAGTCTGTGCCCGAGGACCACAAGAAGGCGGCGGCCCTCGAGGGCGCCTCGCCGCTGCGTGTGTTCTTCACCATCACCCTGCCGCAGATCATCCCGCCCTTCCTGCCGCTGCTGATTGCGAGCTTCGCG
>VFQP010005124.1_pt1 | contig 11642 bp, 13 predicted proteins | sample 3512351 | NCBI WGS metagenome assembly VFQP01 (sample SAMN10412372, study PRJNA504923) | tailings metagenome | isolation source: Relicate 1 Philex TSF1 revegetated site | place: Philippines: Tuba, Benguet | collected 2017-08-29
CCGACAGCGACGCCCAGATGCCGTCGTTGATGTAGAGCCGCCTGCCCTTGCGCAGGAGGACGCGCACGATCAGCGAAAACGCTCGCGCCACGATCACGCGGCCGGGCTCGGCTACCAGCGGGATGTCGGCGAAGTTCCACTCGGCAATGTCGGACCGAAGCCTCGACATGAGCTGGCCGAGCGAGGGCATTTCCGGCGCCTTGCGGTTCGGATCGTGGCCGTATTCCGCCGGAAAGCCGCCGCCGACATCAAGACCGACAAGGTCGAACGACAACCGGTTGCGTATCCAGTCGGCCGAGGCGAGCGCGCGGTCGTACGTGTCCGGGTCCTCGATCTGGCTGCCGACATGGAAGCAGAGCCCGACCTTGTAGCCGGTGCGGTTCAGCCGCTCGGCGAGTTCCACCGCGTAGGCGGGCCCGGCACCGAACTTCTTGGAAAGTTCGTAGGCCGCGTGGCCCTTCGTCTGCATCCGCACGAAGACGCTGATCTGGCCCGGATCGATGTCCAGCGCCCGGACGACACGCGTCAGCTTTGCGACCTCGTCCTCGTGATCGATCGAGATCGTGCGGATGCCGTAGGTCTCAAGCGCTAGCCTGATGTCGGACTGCGCCTTCACCGGGTGCATGTAGAGCATCTCCGCGTCCTTGGAGACGGCGCGCACGTCGCGGATTTCACCGGGCGATGCCACGTCAAAGGCCGTGACGCCGGCTTCCAGCAGCGTCTTCAGTACCACCTGCTCGCCATTCGTCTTCACGGCATAAGCCGTTTTGCCGGGGAACATCGCCATGAAGCGGCGCGCGTCCTCCTTCAGCACCTCGGGCCGGAAGCCATAGACCGGCTCATCCGGCCGGAGCGCGAGGGCCGCCTCACGCGCATTGGCGAAACGCTGCATATGTGTCCTCCGGCAGGCGCGACGGTGCCATTCAACACCAATCGCGCTGATTCTTGGAGAGCGAACGGCGAGGCGCAAATTCCGTTGCGCCAGCGCGGCTTTTCGGGTGGCCGGTTCCTCGCTCCCCGTCCACGGATGCTCCATTGTTCTCACAGGGAGATGACGACATGGCCGACGTGCCCGCGGTGACGTCCAGGCCGATGAACGGGGCGGAGTGGGCGATGCTCCTCACGCTCGGACTGGTCTGGGGCGGGTCCTTCTTCTTTGCGCGAGTCGCCGTGGCCGAGATGCATCCGCTGACGCTGGTGCTGTTCCGGGTCGCCATCGCCGCCGCCGCGTTGCAGCTGTGGCTGGCGATCCGCGGGCCGTCCTTTGCGCTGGCGCTGCCGCACTGGCGCGGCTTTCTCCTGCTCGCCGTGCTGAACAACGTCGTCCCCTTCTCGCTGATCTTCGCAGGCCAGACGCAGCTCGGCGCCGGCCTCGCTGCCGTGCTGAATGCCACAACGCCGTTCTGGACCGCGCTGATCGCCAATGTGGCGACGCGCGACGAGAAGCTGACCTGGAACAAGCTGGTCGGGATAGGGCTGGGCGTGGCCGGAACGGCTGTGATGATCGGCCCCGACCTGTCACGTTCGGCCGACGGACCTGTGTGGCCGAAGATTGCGCTGATTGGCGCCTCGGTCTCCTACGCGGTGGCGCTGATGGTCGCGAAGCGCCTGTCCTCGGTGCCCTCGCCCGTCGTCGCCACCGCTCAGCTCAGCTTCTCGACGCTGGTCATGGTCCCGCTCGTGCTCCTCGTGAACGGTGCAGCCGGACTTTTCGCGGCAAGTCAGCATGTCTGGGCCGCGGTATTCGGCCTCGCACTCATATCCACCGCCTTCGCCTACCTCCTCTATTTCTCGATCGTCCGGTCTGCGGGAGCGACCAATGCCTCGCTCGTGACACTGATCGTGCCGGTCAGCGCGATCCTGCTGGGCGTCGCGGTCCTCGGTGAGCGGCTTCAGGCATTCGAGCTGGTGGGCATGGCGGTGATCGGCGTCGGGCTGGTGGTCTTCGACGGCCGTCTCTTTCGCCGCCGCCGCGCGTGACGTTATCTTGATGGGTTAGCCGCCACATTTTTTTCCACATTCCGACGGCGGGATTTGTCGAAGGAAAACAGATGGAAAAGCGACGCGCGGGGTCGTTTCGTTCACATTCCCGCCATGCCTTGGAAACATTTTGCCTTGTGTCGACGTTAAATGCGCCTAGACTCTCAGTCGTAGTCTGAAGAGGAGGCTATGCGATGGGACTGACACGACCAATCAATGCGCTGATGGTGTGTGCTGCGTTCGCATTTATCGGAGCCCTGATCGTCGGGGTTTTGCCTTAAGCGGCACCAGGCAAGGAAAAACTCCTTACAGGACAATGAGTTGAGAAAAGGCCGGGCTGCTAGCCCGGCCTTTTTCTTGTGCCTCTGCAGCTGCTTTCAGGCCGCGACGGCGGCCGCCTGCGCTTCGCCAGCATCGCCCCTGATCCCGATCATGTGGCAGATGGCGAAGGCCAGATCGGCGCGGTTCATCGTGTAGAAATGGAAATCCGAGACGCCGCGCTCGACCAGGTCGAGCACCTGTTCCGCGGCTACCGCCGCGGCGACCAGCGCATGGGTCTGCGGGTCCTTTTCCAGACCATCGAACCGCTCCGCCAGCCAGCCGGGCACATGGGCGCCGGCGCGCGCCGAAAAGTTCGCGACCTGCGCGAAATTGTGGACCGGCAGCACGCCGGGCACGATCGGGATGTAGATGCCGGCGCGGCGGACGCGCTCCACGTAGCGCTCATAGGTGTCGTTGTCGAAGAAGAACTGGGTGATGGCCCGCGTCGCACCGTTGTCGACCTTGCGCTTCAGCATCTCGATGTCGGTCGCGAAGTCAGGGCTTTCGGGATGTTTTTCCGGATAGGCCGAGACCGAGATGTCGAAATTGCCGACGCGCTTCAGCGCACCGACCAGTTCCGCGCCGTTTTCGTATCCCTGCGGATGCGGGCGATAGGCCGTGCCGACGCCGGCGCTCGGATCGCCGCGCAGCGCCACGAACCGGGTCACGCCCATCGCTGCGAAGTCGCGGATGACGGCATCGACCGTTTCGCGGTCGGCGTCGACGCAGGTCAGGTGTGCCGCCGGCGTCACCGACGTGCCTTCCAGGATGCGGCGCACCGTGCGCTGCGTACGCTCGCGGGTCGAACCGCCAGCGCCGTAGGTCACTGACACGAAACGCGGCTTGAGCGGTGCCAGCCGCGTGACGGTGTCCCAGAGCCGCGCTTCCATCTCGTCGTTCTTCGGCGGAAAGAACTCGAAGGAGACCCGGATGCGGTCGCCGATGTCGGGCCGGCGGGAGAAGCGGAACTGGTTCATCAGGCGGTCTCCCTCAGGCCGGATGTCGGCTGGTCGGATGCAGGATTGCCGTTGGCGATCAGCAGGCGGCGGTCGCGCCCGGTCCAGAGTTTCACTGTCAGGCGCTCGCCGCCGGTGCCAGGCTGCTCGAAAGATCGGATTTCGCCCGGCTCCAGCCCGGCTTCGGCAAACCATTCGGCGATCTGCCGGTCGGTGAAACCGAGACGCGCGTGGGCGTGGCTGTCTCGCAGGAATTCGAGCCCGTGCGGGGCGAAGTCGACGAGGACGAGCAGGCCGGCCGGCCTGAGCAGCTTCGCCGCTTCGTGGATCGCCACGCGCGGGTCGTCGAGATAGTGCAGCACCTGGTGAATGGTGACGAGGTCATAGGCATCGCGCTCGCCGGGCGGCGCATAGATGTCGCCCTGCCTGACCTGTGCATGCGTGATGCCGGCGCGGTCGAGATTGGCCCTCGCGATCGCCAGCATCTCACGCGACATGTCGATGCCGACGCCGCGGCGGTAGCGTGGTGCGAGGATTTCGAGGAGACGTCCGGTGCCGGTGCCGAGATCCAGCACCCCCTGCAGCTGCCTGTTGCCGACCGCTTCGAGAATCGCGGCCTCGACGGCCGCTTCCGGCACATGCAGCGAGCGGATTTCGTCCCAGCTGGCGGCATTGCGGGCGAAGTAATCGGCCGCCCGCTCCTGTCTGCGCTTCTTCACCGCCCCGAGCCGCTCGAGATCGCGGGCGATCTGCGGGTCACCGCGCGACACGCGCTGAACGAGTCCGCTGACGAAATCGCGCACCGCCTCGCTGTCGGAGAGGCGGAAATAGGCCCACGAGCCCTCCTGCGCCCGCGCGATCAATCCGGCTTCGAGCAGCAGCTTCAGGTGGCGGGAGACGCGCGGCTGCGACTGCGACAGGATCTCAGTCAGGTCCGAAACGGTGAGGTCGCCCTGGCTGACCAGGGCCAGTATACGCAGCCGGCTGGATTCGGCCGCGGCCTTCAGTGTATCGACCATGGTGTCGAGCGTGACCTGCGGGCCTGCCAGCATCGTGGGCTCCAACAAAGACATAAAGATATGTTTATGTCCAAAGCCAGAACGTTGCAAGCGCCAATGTCGCGATTGGACAGGAAAATGGCGCGCGCGGAAGAAGTGATGCGAGGCTGCGGCCATGGGTGACATTCGGGACGGCGAGATCGCCCTGCCTTTCGATCCGGCGACGGCCACACCCGACGCCGGTCTCGTCTTCATCGGCTGCATCCGCTCGCCATGGACCGTCCGCGAGGACTGCCCGAAGAACATGAACGCCGCGCGCGAACACGGGCTGCCTGCGGAGGTCTTGATCGACGCGCCATATCGCCAGGGACTGGACGGTCTCGACGGCGTTTCCCACGTGGTGCTGCTGAGCTGGCTCGGGCAGGCGCGGCGCGACCTGATCGTCCAGAAGCCTAGGCACGCGGCACGCCCGCGCGGCACCTTCTCGCTGCGCTCGCCGGTGCGGCCGAACCCGATAGGCCTTCACATTGCGCGGCTCGTTTCCGTCGATGCCGCTTCGGGCGTACTCGCTCTCGACGCCATCGACGTGCTGGACGGCACGCCACTCGTCGACGTGAAGCCCTACTACGCCTCCACGGACGCGATCCCGGAGGCGCGGACCGGTCGCGAGGCATGAAGGGCACGCAGCGCCAGCGCGCCATCGGCAAGGTACTGACCGCGCTGCTCCCGGCCGCGCCCTATGCGGACACCGAACCCATCCGCGAGGCCGCCGGCGCCCCTCACCTGAAGACTCTGCCGCCGTCGATCGCGGTGTGGCTGGCCACCGTCGCGCATGTGCGCCACCGGCACACCGAATACGAGGCGCTGCTTGACGAAGGCTACGATCGCGACGCCGCGCGGTTCTTCGTCGTCGACCAGGTCAACGACGTGCTCACCCGCTGGCGGGCGACGCGGCTGCTCGACCCCGACGACGACGATTCCTGATTACGTCGGCGCGATGAAGGGCTGCGCGATATCCTTGAAAACTTGAAGGTTTTCGCACTTCCCGGCGTGCCGGGCGAGCGCCGGGTAATCGGCGAGCCGGACAAGGTCGGCATGGACTTCGCTTGTGAAGCGCAGCACGGTGGCTACCGCAATGTCGGCGTGTCCGATCGTCTCGCCGAACCAGTATGGCGTGCCGCGCGCCGCGCGGTCGGCCTCAAGCACGTCCAGCACGGTGGCGATCTGCATTCGGCAGCGGTCGATCCAGGCTTGCGAGACGCGCTCGTGCAGCCGCTTCTCGTAGAACAGGCTGACCGTCTTGTCGGCGAGGCCGGTGGCCAGCGTCGCGACCTTCAACGCCTTGCGGCGCGCCGGCTCCAGCACCGGAAACAGCCGCCTTTCCAGCGGCACCAGGCTGTCGATGTGATCGAGCATGATGTGGCTGTCGATCAGCACGTCGCCGTCGTCCAGCACCAGCGTCGGGACGCGGGTCAAAGGGTTGTACGGCCTGATCTTGTCGGCGTCGCCGAATGTCGACCACGGCCGGTGCTCGAACGGGATGCCGTAGTGGACAAGTGCGATGCCGACACGCCGCACGAAGGGTGAATCATACTGGCCGATCAGGATCATGGTCGTTTTCCTCGGACAAGCTCAGGGCCGATATGTCCACTGCTCCGGAATTCGCACCGAAACCGCCTCCCCTTGCTCGATAGAGCCGGGCTTTTCGACCCATCCGACGACACCGCGCAGCCGCTTGGCCATTTTTGGGAAAAGAAGCGATCCGGCCTCGATGTCGACCATGCCGGAGTTCTCGGCGATCGCCCGGCCGGCGATGCGGCAGGGACCGTTCTGAGCGTCGACTTTCAGCGTCACGCCCTTCGCGAAGAACAGCATCGTGCCGGCCGGCAGCATGGAAAGCCTGGGGATGCCTTCGAGGACGAGGTTCGCGCCGATCCACTCCGGCTTGATTTCAGCCAGGTCCATGCGGCCGGCGACGGTTGCGAGTTCGTCCGGCGCCACGATCGACAATTGACGCTCGTTGCGCATCTCGGTGCCGCGCGGGTACCACGGCTCGCGGCCGCCTGAGCGGCGCGTCTGTCCGGCATGGTGATCGCCCTGAATGCCGTCAAAGCCGAGTTCGATCGACGGGACGGCCACAGTCTGGAAGTCGTTGCCGGGCGCCACGTAGACGCCGGCCACCCTGGCAGCCAGCTTGCGGCCGGGCACGATGTCGATCGTCTCGTCGCCGAACAGCGTCGCGGTCATAGGATTCTCCGGGTGATCAGGATCGGCAACCCCCGGCCGACCGTCCAACAAATTCGACTGATCGGCGCTATCGCCGGCGCTGATGGATCACCAGGCGCAGATGCGCGTGTCGGTCTCCGAATTGTCCCAGCAGGCGCGGTCGTCGTCGGCCCGCTCGTAGTGGCCGGGCAGCGGCACCCAGCGCCCGTCGAAATTGGCGTAGCCGAAGGCGAAACCCGCCGGCTCGAGCACCATCTGGTAGCCCGGGAACCCTTTCGCGGTGATCTCGAACGAGCCGTCGCCGTCGATCAGCTTGAACTCGCACGGGTAGTTGCCGTCGTCGGTGGTGAAGCAGCGGGCCTTCTTCGCGTCGGCTTCCGTCGCCCAGACGGAGATACCGGCGCAGGCGACTGCGACGCCGAGAATGAGCGGACGGAAGGAGGTCATCGGGTTCTCCGAAAAGGATGGCTGACGGCGAGAGGGACACGCCGCCTCGTCACGGTCAAGACCGTCAGCGCACCGCCACGATGAACAGGCGCGGGAAGCGCAGCAGCACCTTGCCGTCGACGCGGGCCGGGTAGGCGGCGGCGATACGGCGCGTGTAGTCGGAAACGAACATCGCCCTTTCGGCCTCGTCGAGCGGGTCGAGGAACGGCTTCAGCCCGGTCGAACTGACCCATTCGACGATCGCGGCGGCATCGGCGAGCGGATGGTTGTAGGTCGTGTGCCAGATGTCGACGCGGCTGCAATGCGGCTTCAGGAGATCGTAGTAGACGCCGACCGGCGGCAAGGGCTCGCGCGCCGCCCCGGCCATCTTGCCGGCGAACGGCATCGCAGCCTCCGTCTCGCGCATCAGCCGGTGGGATGGCTCTGCCAGATTGTCGGGCATCTGCACCGCCAGCGCGCCGCCTTCCGCGAGTTGGCCCGCCAACCGCGCCAGCAGGGCCGGATGGTCGGGCAGCCACTGGAAGACGGCGTTGGCGAAGATCACGTCGACCGGCTCCGACGGCGACCATTCGGCTGCGTCGGCGAGATCGAAGCGCACGCCGGGAAGGCGCGTTCGCGCCCTGGCGATCATGTCGGGAGACGTATCGAATCCTGACAGGTCCGTGTCGGGCCAGCGGTCGGCGAGCAGTTCGGTGGAATTTCCGGGACCGCAGCCGACATCGACGACGCGCGCCGGCCGGTCGACAGGAATCTGCGCCAGCAGATCGCGTGCCGGGCGTGTGCGCTCGTCCTCGAACTTGAGATAGAGGCTGGCCGACCAGTCCCTTGTAGTAACGCGCATCGCTGTCCTCGCCGGATGCCGGCGCAGTGACCATGCTCGGCCGGCCAGGTCAAGCGGAGGTCCGTCCGCTCAGGCTGCCTCGATGCTGCCGAGCACCGCCGCCACCTCTTCCAGCGTATAGGGCTTCTGCAGCACCGGCCGGTCGCGCCATTCGTCCGGCAGGCCGGAGCGGCCGTAGCCGGTGGCGAAGACGATCGGGATGCCGCGCTCGACCAGCTTTTCCGCGACCGGGAAGACCGGGGTGCCGGCAAGGTTGACGTCCAGAATGGCAACACCCGCGCCGACCCCGCCCTCGATCTGCTTCAGGGCCGCCTCGAGACGCATCGCCTGGCCGGCGATCTCGAAGCCGAGTTCCATCAGCATGTCCTCGAGGTTGAGCGCCACCAGCGCCTCGTCCTCGACGATGAAGACGGCGGGCTTCTGGCCGGCGCCGGCCTGTTCACTGTGCAGCATCGTCGGTCGTTCCCAGCATGGACAATGGTATGGCGATCCGGCATGCGAACCCGTCCGGACCATAACGCGCATCGAAGGTGCCGCCGAGTTCGCCGGTCACCACCCTGTCGATCATGCGCGAGCCGAAGCCTTTCCGCTCGGGCGGCAGGGCCGGCGGGCCGCCGCGCTCGACCCAGTCGAGCGTCAGCACGCCTACGGCGCCGGCACCCTCTCGGTGCCACTTCACGTCCAGCCGGCCGGTAGGGATCGACAGCGCGCCGTACTTCGCGGCGTTGGTCGCGAGCTCATGGATCAGCATGGCAAACGCGATGGCCGCCTTGGGGTCGACCACGACCGTGGGTCCGTCCGCCTCGACGCGCTGGCGGCCATGGACAGAGAGTTCCTGGCAGACCAGCGCCGAGAGTTCGGTGTGTGCCCATTCGCTGGCGGAGAGCAGGTCATGGGCCTTGGAGAGCGCTATGATGCGCGCCTCGAAATCGCGACCAGCGGACGCCGTGTCGCGCGCCGAACGCAAGGTCTGGCGGGCGATGGACTGCACGGTCGCCAGCGTGTTCTTGACGCGATGGTTCAGCTCGGCCAGCAAGAGCTTCTGCCGCTCCTGCGTCCGCACGGCTTCGGTGCGGTCCATACCCTGCACGAAGACGCCGGTGATCGCACCCGCATCGTCCTTGATCGGCTCGTAGGCGAAGTCGAGGAACACCTCGCTCGGCGCTTCCCCGGCGCTTTGCCGCAGCATGATGCGCACGCCTTCGCCGCCGCGCGAGGTGCCGTTCACGTAAACGTCGTCGAGCATCTCGTAGAAGCCCTGCCCGTCGATCTCGGGCAAGGCCTCGCGCACCGAGAGGCCGACCACGGCGCGCCCGCCGATCAGCCGGGTATAGGCGTCGTTGACGAAGGTGAAGACGTGGTCCGGTCCCGACATCACGGCGATGAAGCTCGGCGCCTGCTGGAACAGCCGGCGGAAATCCGCGCTTTCGGCGAGCAGGCTCTCCCGCATCCGGTCGGCCTGCTGGGCGCGCTCGATCAGTTCCGCCTCGCCGGGCCGGGTGCGGAACGGCAGCGAAGTCGCCTCCTTGAGACGCGCCAGTTCCGTGACGTCCACCGTGTTCTGGACGATGTGGCTGACCGCGCCGTCCGCGTCGAAAAGCGGCGTGTGGACGCAGGTCCAGTAGCGGCGCTCGAAGCCGCCGCCGAGCTTCTCGGGAACCGGGATGTCGTAATGCAGGTAGGCGAGCGTATCGACCTCGCCGGTGTCGAGGACGCGCTGGAACGACGCCTTCAGCCGGCGACCGCTCTCCCCCTCGTTCGGGAACATGTCGAACACGAAACGGCCGAGAAAGTCGGCCTCGGGCCGCATGGTAGCCCGCTCGTACTCGCCATTGACGCACACGTAGTTCAATCCGGCGTCGAGCACCATGTAGGGGCTCGGCAGCGCCCGGAAGAGCTGCTGGAAATCAGGATTCAGAACACCACCCCTCGACAACCCTCGGCGCGCGCGTCAATACGCGCACCCCTTGCCCGAGCCCTAACGCGCGGGCGGCGGATTGGTTCCTAAGTGTCGTCAACAAATTTGCGGAAATCGCAAGGAGCGGACTGAGCCCGAATCGGCCTAGCTTGACAATCGATCTATGTTCTGTTTTCGTTCCGATCGATTGGATGGGGCCAACCATGAATGCTGAACCGCTCGATGCGACTATCGATCTGGTTCGCCGCGTCAACGGAAAACGGTTTCATACCGTTCTTGCTGACCCGCCATGGCGCTTCATGAACCGAACGGGAAAGGTTGCGCCTGAACACCGTCGGCTCTCCCGATACGAGACCATGACGACTGACGACATATGTGCTCTTCCAGTTGAAGACCTCACGTGGAAGCCCTCACACCTCTATCTTTGGGTGCCTAACGCGCTGCTCCCGGATGGGCTGCGCGTGATGCAGGCATGGGGGTTCGAGTACAAAGCAAACATCGTCTGGCACAAGGTACGCAAGGACGGCGGCTCTGATGGACGAGGGGTAGGCTTCTACTTCCGCAACGTGACCGAACTGCTCCTCTTCGGCGTGCGCGGCAAACATGCGCGCACAGAGGCTCCGGGCCGCAGCCAGGTCAATTACATGTCGTCGCGTAAGCGAGAGCATTCGCGCAAGCCGGACGAGCAGTACGAACTTATCGAGAGCTGCTCAAAGGGACCGTATCTGGAGTTGTTTGCGCGCGGCACGCGGCCCGGCTGGACGTATTGGGGTAATCAGGCCGACGACGACTACAAGCCGACCTGGAAGACGTATGCGTATAATTCCGCGGTGGAAGCTGCCGAATGAGTGGGCTGGAAAAGCTCGCACTCTTGAACGGTTGGGACTGCTACGACTGGAGAAACGCCCGAACCGTCCTACAACATGCGCATCCATCCGAGTGGGCGGATACGCTAGAAATTCTTGGCGACTACAAGCTTCTGCATAGTCATCTCATAGCAAAAGGCAAGGGGAACAAATCTGCAATTGCTGCAGCCATCGACTCAAAATTTTACGCACGTAACTGGATCGAACATAAATTCGAAACGTCGATCGTTGTGGACAAGGTCCCGAGTGAAAGCCCGACACACTCTGTAGACTGCTTTCGCGGAAAAGTAGCGTTGGAGCTTGAGTGGAACAACAAGGACCCATTTTTCGATAGGGACCTAAACAATTTTCGACTGCTGTACGACCTGCGCATCTGTGACGTTGGTGTAGTAGTTACGCGAGCGACCAGTCTACAATCGTGGCTCAAGACGAACCACAAGTTGTTCGGCAAACAGCCAGAGACATATGGGGTATCGACGACCCACTTTGAAAAGCTGCGCCCGAAGGTCGTGGGCGGCGGCGCAGGCGGCTGTCCCGTCTTTGTTTTTGCGATGACTGAGCAGTTATACTTGAACGATAGCCTCCCCTAAACCTACCGCGTGAGCCGCTTGTACGTCATGCGGTGCGGGTTGATCGCCTCGGGGCCGAGGCGGCGGACCTTGTCCTTCTCGTAATCCTCGAAATTGCCCTCGAACCACTCGACATGGCTGTCGCCCTCGAAGGCGAGGATGTGCGTGGCCAGACGGTCGAGGAACATGCGGTCGTGGCTGATGATCACGGCGCAGCCCGCATAGCTTTCCAGCGCGTCTTCAAGTGCTGCCAGCGTCTCGGTGTCGAGGTCGTTGGTCGGTTCGTCGAGCAGCAGGACGTTGCCGCCGGTCCTCAGCATCTTGGCGAGGTGAACGCGGTTGCGCTGGCCGCCCGACAGGCTGCCGACCTTCTGCTGCTGGTCGCCGCCCCGGAAGTTGAACGACGAGCAGTAGGCGCGCGTGTTGGCGTCGAACTTGCCGAGCTTCACCACCTCGGCGCCGCCCGAGATTTCCTCCCAGACGGTCTTGTTCGGGTCGAGCGCGTCGCGGCTCTGGTCGA
>VFQP010005125.1_pt1 | contig 11642 bp, 10 predicted proteins | sample 3512351 | NCBI WGS metagenome assembly VFQP01 (sample SAMN10412372, study PRJNA504923) | tailings metagenome | isolation source: Relicate 1 Philex TSF1 revegetated site | place: Philippines: Tuba, Benguet | collected 2017-08-29
GGGGGAGGAGGAGGAGGAGGAGGAGGAGGAGGAGAGGGACGGTGAGGGCAGCACAGCATGGGGCCGCGTCGCGCCTCAGAGGGTGGGGGGGGAGCAAGTCCGTCAGTGCAAGTCCGTCATAATCATGCATACTCTGGGAAAGGGGTGCAAACCGCGGCCTGTGGCTTCTTCTGCTGGCTTCGCTTCTCGCGCAAAGCGGGGAACAGTGTAGGTGGGCGGCCTCCAGCGGCAGATTCTGGGGGGGTGCCGTGGGAGGTGACGCGGCGGCGGCGCTGAAAGCAGGCCCCTGCCCTGCACACGGGACACGACCAGTCCTCAGCCAGGAGGAGGGCGGGAGGCACGCCCTTGAGACGCCTAGGCAGCGGGGAGACAACGCTTTTCCCCCCAGAGGGGGTACCAGGTACAGAGTGCGGCGCGGCGCAGGAAAGCGGAAACGAAAAACAAGCGGCTTGATGAGGCGCACGCGCGGCCGGCGGCCAGGGCCTTGCGTCCCCCCCCCCCCCTCCCCGCCCTGCCCACCCTACGCAACGCTCTCTGCAAGCCGCCGCGACCAAGCCGCCAGCCCAGGCGCCCCCCGCCACTGCCACACAGCTTCGCTCCTTCTGCCAATCCTTGCGGCCTGACGAACCTCGCCCGGTGCAGTGCGCCGCGCCCATCCCCACCCACCCGCGCCGCCGCACCAATCGCCCCGCCACGCCGCCCAACCGCACAGGGGAGCCCAGCGCCAAAGAGGAGCCACCGCCCGCGCCTACATGAAGCCGGAGCCGAGGTCCAGGTTGGCCAGGCGCGCCGCAATCGACCGGTCGTCGTCGCCGCCCTTGGCTGCGCCGCCGCCGCCACTGCCCTCCAGCCCCGCCTCGTCGCTGCCGGCCCAGCCCAGGCCCAGCAGGCGGCCCTCCGCCTCGGCGTCCTCCTCCTCCTCCTCCTCCTCCACCGCCGCCGAGGGCGCGGCAGGCCGGTCCCACGGCGCGCCGCGCGACGACGAGCCGGTGCGCAGCGCGGCGGCGCCGGCCGCCGCGTCGTCGTCGTCGCCGGCGCCGCCCTCGGGCTCCAGCTCGCCTAGCAGGTCGTCTGCGGCCAGCCACACATCGGTTGGTCAAGCACCGGCACGCACGCCACGGTTGGCGCGTCTGCTCCTGCACGCTGCCTGAGCTCCGTTCTGTCGCTGACGATTCCCAATCAAGAGCAGCAAGATGCCGTCGTGTGCAGTGGGGGCGTGTTCAGGGCGCTCCCACCTGCAGTGCCCAACCCGCCGTCCATCCCGGCGCCGCCGAAGAAGCCGTAGTTGAACGCGTTGAACCCGCCCACCGCCGTCGCCGCCGCCGCGTCGCCGCCGCCGTTGTTGCTCCCGCGGCTTCCGCGGGCCGCGGCGTCGGCCGCCGGCAGCTGCAGCGAGCGGCGCGTGGCGTCCGAGCCGGGGCTGCCCGCAGAGACGCGGTCGCCGGGCGCGCGGCCGCCGGCGGGCGACGTGGCCGCCGCCGCGCCCGTCAAGCCGGGCGCCGAGGCAGCGGACGCCGTGGCGGACAGCGGCTGCGGCGCCGCCAGGCCGCTGGGGAACGCGGCGCGGCCCAGCAGGAGGCCGCTGGCCTCCGACACTGAGCCCAGGCTCTGGTGGTGGTGCGCTGCGGCGGCGCTGTTGCCGCCGCCGCCGGCGGGCAGCAGGCCCAGCCCGGCAAGCAGGTGCGTGTGCGAGCCACTGCTGAAGTGCTGCTGCTGCGGCGGCTGCGGCGGCGCGGCGCCGTTGCCGAGGCCGGCGAGCAGCAGCGCGTGCGAGCCGCTCGACGTGTGCGAGGCCGGCGGCAGCGGCGCCGACGCGCCCTGGCCCGCCGCTGCCGCCGCCGCCGCCTGCTGCCTGGCCTGCGCCTGCTGCTGCAGCAGCAGCGCCACGTTGCCGGCCAGCGCCCCCGAGCTAGCCGCGTTGCCTCCGCCGCCGCCGGCTGCCGCCGGCGCGCCGCCGCCGCCGCCTCCGCCGTTCATGCGCTCCCGCTCGGCGTTGTAGCACTCGACGATGAAGCGCACGTCCATGACGCTCATGCCGCCCATGATGCCCGACTGGATGGCCTGCTCCACCGACACGCCGCTGCGCGCCAGCTGCAGCGCCACGCACGCCAGCGCCAGCCGCCGCTGCTCCTTGCTGCCGTTGCCCGCCGACGCGTCGCCGCCGCCGCCGCCGCCGCCGCCCGCGGCCGCCTGCAGCGCGGCGAACGACACGCCCAGGCCCAGGCCCTGGCCCTGCTGCTGCTGCGGTGGCCGGAGCGCGGCGTTGTTGGTGCCATTGGCGGCGAGTGCCGACTGCGCCGCCAGGAGGGCGTCGAGTGGTGAGGCGGCCGGGGCACCGTTGGGCAGCGACGGCCCGTTGGCGGCGCCGGGCGGCGGCGGCGGCGGCGACGGCGCCGACGGTGCGCCGGCGTTGGCGGCGTTGGCGCGCTGCGGCGCCGGCTGCTGCATCAGGCTCGCCGTCATGGAGCGGAGCAGCGCCTGGCCGGCCGGCGTGCTGGCCAGCTGCTGCAGCTGCGCGGGCTGCAGGTTGGCCAGCGCCGGCGGCAGGCCGGGCACGCCGCCGGCAGCGCCGGCGGGCTTCTGGCCCTGCTGCTGCTGCTGCTGCTGCTGCTGCTGCTGCTGGTGCTGGGCGGCGAGGGTGGCGGCCAGCTGGGCCAGCTGCGCGCTCTGGCTGCCGTCGTTGGCGGCTTGCTGCCGGGCGGCGGCGGCGCGCGCCAGCGCGTCCTGCTTGGCCAGCGCGTCCTGCAGCTGCAGGTGCTTGAGCAGCATGTTGGCGCTGGCCACGTTGGCGTTGGCGGCCAGGGCGGCGGCCTGCTGATGCTGGTTCTGGTGCTGCTGGGCGGCGAGCTGGTTGTTGCGGTCCAGCACGGCCTTGAGCATCTGCTGCGCCTGCATCTGCTGCGCCTGCTTCTGCACGGCGGCGGCGGCCGCAGCCTCGTGCTGCTGCCGCTGCTGCTGCTGCTGCTGCTGGGCGGCGAGCGCGGCGGCCATGTGCATCAGCTGCACGTTCTGGTTGGCCGCCTGCTGCTGCTGCTGCTGCTGCTGCTGCTGCTGGGCCTGCTGCAGCTGGGCCTGCTGCTGCTGCTGCTGCTGCTGCTGCTGCAGCATTTGCGCCTGCACGGCGCGCTGAAGCGCCGCCACCTGGGCCGACTGGAGCATGCCGTTGGGCGGGACGCCGTTGAGCGCGGGCGGCGCGGCGGTGGCGGCGGCGGGGAAGCGCAGCTGGGGGGCCGGCGCCGCCGTGACGGCGGCGGGCTTGGGCTGCTGGGCGGCGAGCAGGCCGTTGAGGGCGGGGGCGCCGTTGAGCCCTCGCAGCAGGCCTTGGGCGGGGCCCTGGGCGGCCGAGAGCATGGCCTGTTGCTGCTGCTGCTGCTGCTGGCGTTGCTGGGCGGCGAGCTGGGCGGCCAGCTGCGCCAGCTGCGCGTTCTGGTCGAGCTGTTGGGGTTGCTGTTGGGGTTGCGGGGCTGGCGGCGGCGCGGCCAGTGTGGCGCCGGCGGCGTTGGCGTTCAGGCCCAGGCTCTGGGCGAGGCCGGGGTTGTTCTGCAGCAGCGCGATGAGCGCCTGCTGCTGCTGCTGCAGCTGCGAGGGCTGCTGCGGCGCTCCGGCGGGCGCGGGGCCTCCCGGCGCCGCGAGCTGCGACACGACGGGCGCGGGCGAGGGCGCCTGCAGCGCCGCGCGCTGCTGCTGCAGCGCGGCCGCCTGCTGCGCCATCGCGAGCGCGTCCATGTCGCCGTAGCTGCCGTTGCGCGGCGCGGCAGGGCCCTGCGGCTGCAGCTTGTACACGTTGGCCGGTGGCGCGACGCCTGCCATCAGCCCGGGCAGCTGCGGCCCGCCCGCGCCGGCTGGCCCGATCCCGGGGATCTGCGTAAGCAGCTGCCGCTGCTGCATGGCGATCGGCGTCGTCGTCGTGCGCTGCTGGGGGAGCGCCTCGCTGGGAATCGCGATTCTCGGCCTCTGGGGTCGAGAGCTCCTCCTCGCCGTGCGCCGAGCCGGCCCTCAGCTGCTGCTCACGAGGCGCTGCTCAGGCGACGCCTGCTGCTGCTGCTCCCGCTGGACGCCCTCTGCGCGTGTGGCAAAGGGGCAGCTATCAGGCCTCAGCGTCGCCTCGGGCCCCCCGCGCCGCATGGTGCTGCACCGAGTGCGATGGCCACTCGTGCGCAAGAGGGCCGCCTGCGTGTGATCATCATCACCACTCAGGGGCCAGCCAGGCGCCAGGCGCACACACGACCCCGCACCTCGCTGCTCAGTGCTGCTGTCGTCACGGTCCGATGTGCGGGGCGCCGCGCGTGGTGTGTGCCTTCCTGGGGGCGCTGCACGGCTCTCTCGAGGCACGGCACCTCTCCCTGCGGCAGGCACCGCCAGGACAGGGGGCACGCACAACGCTGCCAGGCGTGTGGAGAGCGTCTTGAGGCAGCGCTCAGCGTGGTGAGGCTCGAGCGCCGCGCAAGCCGGGGCCAGGGGATGGCCCCTGCGGAGCGAGAGAGAGGCCTCGCCGTGGGGCAGCCGGCTCCGCGCAACCCGGGCGAGCCCATTCACACTGCGCAGCTCTGACGCTGCTGCTGCTCTCTCTCTCCGGGCGCGCGCACTCAGCGAGCGAGCGAGCAGAGACCCCACCGCCGCGCGTCGGGTGCAGCGCACCTCTTCAAGCTTTCCTCTTCACGCGCGATGAGGTGGGGCGCGGTCGCTGTGGGGTCAGCTTTACAGGAGCAGGAACGCGGCGCGCGAAGGGAGTTGCGCGGCAAGCCCACGGGGCTTGGCCTTGCAGAGCAAAAGCAGATCGCAGGCGGGACGGCGCCGAGCAGCAAGACCATGTCGACGTTCACATGCCTGCGTGCAGAGGGCGGGGCGGTGCGTGGGCGTGCTGGGGGTGCGGCCGGGCGGCCAACCCTGAGCCTCAAGCGCGCGCACGAGCACGCGGGCGGTGGCAGCAGCTTGCTCGGCAGCAGTATGTACAGGTCGCCTCCAACAGCCCTTGATCACCAGGCGCCAAAGCCCAGCGTCATTGGCGCCGGCGCCGGCCGCACGGGCGCCACCACGTCCTTGATCAGGGCCTCCAGCCGGCGGCTAGCGGCCACCGTGGCCTCCATGAACGCTGCGACCTCGTGCGGCGGGCTGGGCAGCGGCTCGCCCTGCAGGAAAGGGTGCTGTAGCAGCTGGCTGGCCGTCGGACGCTCCTCGGGGTTGGCCCTGCGCCGCGCGGTGCACGCACACGGGCCTCTCAACCTTGCCAGACCTGTGCTTGCGTCAACACCGGAGCGTGGCATGGGGCCGGGGCCTCCCACCTGAGCATGAGCGAGAGGAGGTCCAGGGCGGCGGGCGGCGCCATGGGCAGCACCTGCGTGTGCGCAGGTGTGTCGGGGAGCGCAAGCACACGCCTTGTGCTCCCTGCAGGCGTCAACTGCAGCACAGTGGCGCCGAGGGCTGCCGGCGCAGAGCGGCCTGGGCGCTGGCGAGGTGCCCCGGCACGGCGGCGACGGATTGCGCACCGCCCGCCTCACCGACTGGGCAGCGCCAGCACCGACCCCAGTGGCTCTTGCTGCCCGGGCGCCGCGGCAGGCCAAGCAAAGGCGCACCTGCTGCAGGGGCGTGGGCTCCTTGTCGGGAAACACCACCTTGCCATAGTCCGGCAGGTGCGCAACCTACGGGAGGCAGCCGCCAGGCAGCGTGACGGCCCTGTTTTGCGCACCTGGCTCGGCGTCCTTGGTCAACGGCAGGCGGCCCTCAGCAACGCCACTGCGCCCCTTGCCGTGTGCCGGGGCTGCACCAGGTGTGGTGCAGCTCAGCACGCGCAGGCCCGGCGCGGCAGCAGGCTCACCTCGGGCCAGTGGCGCTCGAAGCTGCCCAGCAGGCCAATGGTGCGCCCCAGCTGGTCAATGTCGTTCTCCCCCGGGATCAGCGGGCTCAGGCCTGCAGCGTGCAGCGTGTGGGGGGCGCCACCAAACGCGTTGCACCGCCCGCCAAATCGCCGCCGCACCCCAGCCCCTGCCTGCTGCTGACTGATGAGCTCTGCCAGCGCGGCCCTCCAAACATCCCACCGCCCCACCACCCCACTGGCCCCCAAGCCCCACAGCCCTCGCGCTCACTGATGAGCTCTGCCAGCACGGCGCCCAGCGCCCACACGTCCACCGCCGGGCCGTACTGCCTGGCGCCGTACAGCAGCTCCGGCGCGCGGTACCTGCATGCCGCGATGCATGCCCGGCAACGCCCGGCAACGCTCAACCACACGCGCCTCCGTGTCCACATGCCTTGGGTGGCCCTCCCTGCCGCCGACACGCGTCCCGCGGCACGGCCAGTGATGCGCGCCCCGCATTTGCCCGCGCGATGCGGCCAGAGGGAGGCGAGTCGTGCAGCGTTCCCCTGCCAACAAAGCTCCCCTGCTTCCGCGCTCACCAGCGCGTGGCGACCGTGTGCGTGTACTGCGGCGGGCGCTCCCCGGGCCCCGGGTCGGGCGCCATGGGGCGGCCCAGGCCCCAGTCCGCCAGCATGGCTACGCCCTCGGCGCTGAGCAGCACGTTGGAGGGCTTGAGGTCCCGGTGCATCACGCCTGAGGCAGCATGCGGCGCGAGCAGGCTCCGGGGCAGCGTGGCGCAAGGGCCGCGTGCCTGGCGTTGCTGCCAGCTGCCAGCGCTGCACAGTGTTTGATAAGCCGCCATGGCGCGCGCACCTGACGCGTGGCAGGCGGCGAGGCCCCAGGCCATCTGCGCAAAGAGCCCCTTGACGATGCGCTGCGGGATGAGGTGCCGCTGCGCGCGTATGAGCGCCGACAGGTCCAGCACGCAGTAGGGCTGCACCAGCACCAGAGTGCTGCCCTGTGCGCAGGAGCACCGAGGTGGGACGGGAGGCGTGCGTGCGTGCGTGCGTGCGTGGGCGTGCCAAGGCGTTGATCTGCCCATGCAGGCGGGCTGGCGGGTGGGAGCTCGCCACGCCACGCACCTCGACGCGCACGTCCAGCAACGGCACGACGTTGGGGTGCTGCACCGCCTGCATGCAGCGCATCTCGCGGACCAGGTTGTCGGGCACGCCCTGCTCGGGCGCCCGCACGTAGACGCGCTTGAGCGCCACCAGCTCGCCCGTCTCCACCACCCTCGCCAGCACCACCTGCAGCACGCGCCATGGAGAGTTGCACGCGGGTCTGTGCGCACCAGCGCGCACGCGCGGTTCAAGCGTTCGTGCTGCGCCCCGGGAGCCCGAATCGTCCACCTCGCCAAAGGCGCCACGCCCGAGCTTGCGGACTTGGCGGTACGTGCGCTCCATTCTTGGGAGCCAAGCGGAGCGAGCGTCCTGAACTCCCCACCGCCGGGGCTTGGCATGCTCTGCTCTCGCGCACTCTGCGCTCGATCGTCCCACACCTGCAGCCCAGGATGCAGTCGTCGACGTTCGTGGGGTCCGTGCGCCCCTTCCAGCGCGCCGCGGTGGCGCCCCGCGTGGTGGCCGCCCGGCCCTCGCGCGTGGCGGTGCCCGTCATCGAGAACCGCGTGGCGATTCGCTTCCAGCGCTTCGGCCGCAAGCAGCTGCCCTTCTACCGCCTGGTGGCCATCGACAGCAAGGACAGGCGCGACGGCAAGCCGCTCGAGTACCTCGGGTGCGCCTCTCGCGGGCTCCTTGTGTGGCTGAGATTTGCAAAGCCGGGGCGGCCCCCTCGACCCGGCCAGCGCCCTTGGCGTCGCGGATGCGCGCAGGTGGTATGACCCGTTGAAAAAGGAGTGCAACCTGAACGCCCCCGCCATCAAGAAGTGGCTCGGCAACGGCGCGCTGCCCTCGGACACGGTCAAGAACCTGCTGCAGAAGGCCTACGTCATCGAGCCCAAGAAGGTCGAGGTCAAGGTGCCCAAGGTCAAGCTCTGATGAGCGGTGCTTCTGCGGCGGCTCGCGCGGCTGTGGCCCTGCTCCCTGGGGTCGCAGTACTTTCCCCCTCGCAGCGCGCCCCAGCGCCAGCGGAGCAGCAGCAGCAGCAGCATGCGAGCACCACTACCACGAGATGAGGCGCATTCTGCCGGGAGCGCTGGCCGGCTCGGGCGGCTCATCTCCCCCAGGCCCCGTGCGCGGAGCCAGCAGGCCGCCACCATCGGCGCACGCTGCTGTGCTGCGTGATGGCGGCCAGCAGGCTCTCGCAGTTTTGACAGCGGGCTCTCACGACACGGCGACGAGGAGGCGATGGAGGAGGCGGCCTCGTCTCCTCGGCAAGGGAGGACAAGGAGCTGCAGCGTGCTCCTCGCAGCAGCGGCAGCAGCATGCTTTGTGCGCCCCACTACCCCTCCACCTTCATTGTTTTTTTGCTCCGCCGCCGGGGCGTGGGCGCGGGCGCGGGCGTCCTGCCCCCCGCCGGCGGTGCGTCCGTCCAGGCAACTTGTTTCCGTCGCGCAACACGCTGCAGGAGCAGGAGCAGCTGTGCAGCGGCGGCAGCAGCAGCAGCGGGTGCCAGGGCGTGCTTGCAGGGGGCAGGCCGGTGAAGCATCATCCAGCGGCCACACGCGTCAGCGGGCGCGGGGAGCAGGGGTCGATGCAGGATTGCAGTGTACAGCTCAAGAGAGGTGCAGCGTGGGGTCAGGTCAGCTAAGGCTAGAAAGCAGGGATGCTGCACAGGGGGCGGCCCTGCTACAGGCGCTTGTACGGCTTCTGCGGCCCTCGGAAGTCGTGCCGCGCCGCAGCGCCCAGCTTGTGCCAGTGGTGGAAGCCAGTGATGAGCTTCTTGAGCTGCCCCTCAGAGTGCTGCATCGGGTTGAGCTTGGTGTCCAGCACCATGGCCTGCGTGCAGGCAGCCACTCGACGCCGCAAGCCTCTCTCCCAGCCACAGCGGCGAACCGTCCTCCCATTGCCACACCAGACAGCAAAGAGCGCAGCTCACGTGCAAGTCGTCTCCGTGCTTGGCGAGCAGCTTCTCCACGACCTTTTTCTGCGTGCTGGTGAGCCGCGGCGGCGGCGCCTTGCCCTCGTGCCGCTCCTGGTTGCACCCGGCGCGCAGCTCTGCGGGGCACGCACACCAGCCAAGCCAGAACAGGCACGCGTCAAAGGCTTCTGCCCAGCTTCCCGCCCGAGTGCCACTCTGACGCCATCCCGCGCCCGCTCCTCCTCTCCTTTCCCCTCCCCGCACCACCTCAAGCTCCCAAGGCTTACCGAGGCTCACAGGGGAGGGCTCACGGCTCAGCCACCCACACGCAGCGCATGTCCCCCAGAGCGGCAGCCCTGACTGCGTGCACGCACGCTCACACGCACTCACGCACCGTCGTCGTCGGAAAAGGTGTCCTCGCCGGCCTCGTGCCGCGCCTCTGAGCTCTTGAGCGGGTCGCCGCCCGTCTGGTTGCGGCCAAACCCCGCGTTGGGGTCCAGCAGCAACTTGTTGGCCTGGTAGTTGGCCGTCAGCGTCCGCTTCTGGTCCCAGTCGGCGCTGCGCAAAACGGCACGTCCGAGCAGCGGGGAGAGGGACGTCAGGGCAGGGGCTCGTCTGTGAGCTGCAAAGCTGCGCGCTGCACGCTCGGCTGCGTGTGGTGGCTGCTGCGGCGGCGGCTGTGCGCCCCTGCTGAGGCTCCCGCTGCGCGGAAGGGGCGTGGGCAGAGCGCGCGGTGCGTGCTCTGGCGAGCCTCGGCGCGTGGCAGCCGCAGCACACCGCCAGGCTTCTTCCTGGTGCCACCGCAGGGACGCTGTGGCTGTCGGAAGGGGCTGGGGAGAGCTGCCGCCCTGTGATGCTCAGCGCGCGAGGCGGCACCGGGCGGGGGGCAGCTCCTCCTCCCTCAGGCCCGAGGGACCAGCTGCTGCTGCCGCTGAAGGACGAAGCGCTGGCCCCCGGACGTCTGCTGGCCCTCTGCGCGCCGCTGTGCTGCTCCTGCCGGTTGCCGCCTGCTGCCATGGCCTGAGGAAGCGGCTTCCTCACGACGCACTCACGTGGTGTCCAGGCGCTTGGGCATGGAGGGCTTGTCCTGCGCCAGCTCCAGCGGCAGCTTGGTCTTGTCGGTGCGCTTGCGCTTCAAGGGGCCCAGCCCCACGCGCACCTTGGGCGCGGTCTTCTTGAGGCGCCGCCTGGAGCCACCCATTTCTGCTGTGCGTTGCTGCGGATGCCCTAGAGCTCAAGCTCTGGCTCCAGCCGGTGCGGACATGGTGCCGCCGGCCAAGCCCGCGCCCGTTCCTCAGCCCCTGGGGTCCGACAGCCTGCGCGCGCGTGACTACACGACCGCAGGATGCACAGCGGCGCGGACCTCGCCTGCCCAGCAGCCTCGCAGCGAAGCACACAACGCCCTGCGATGGGTGCGGCCGTCTCCTCCTCGCTCTCCTCCCCCGCCCTGCGCAGGAGCCTCGCCGTCGCGTGCGCATCAGCAGCACCACTGGCCCCTGCGCACCGGCGTCACGTCCTGATGCTGGCCTGCTCCGGCAGCGGCGCACCAGGCCGCGGCATGCATCTGCCGCACGCCGCTCCAGCCCCTCCGCACCTCCTGGGCAGGCTCCTCAGCACCGGCAGCTCAGCCGCGCTCCTGCCTACCGGCCTCCTATCCAGCTACCGGCGCACAACGGTCGTGGTGGGCGCCAGCGCCGCCGCCACCGGCACGCCGCCCGCCGAGGCCCCCACCGCCGCCACAACCGAGCCGCAGGACCCGCTGACCAGCGGGCCGGCCGCGGGCTTCCGCTCGCTGGGCCTGCGGCAGGAGCTGCTCGACGCGCTGCAGGCGCTCGGCATCGTCACGCCCACCGAAGTCCAGGTGCGCCGGCCGCCACGGCGCAGCGCACTGTCAAGAGCAGCGCAGCAGCGGGTGGCACCAGCAGCAACGCGTGACTCGCGCGCGAATGCCACTACGCAGAAGCTGTCGGTTCCCTCCATCCTGCAAGGCGGCGATGTGCTGCTCACATCGCACACGGGCAGCGGCAAGACGCTCGCCTACATGCTGCCCATCGTGCAAGCGCTCAAGCAGCAGGAGGCGGGCGGGTTCGTGCCGGCGCCCAAGCGCCCCAGGGCCGTGGTGCTGAGCCCCACCAAGGAGCTCACGGACCAGGTGCGGGGCAGGCGGGGAGGGGGCGTGCCGCCACGGGAGGCCTCGCTTCCTGCGCGGGCGGGCGGGCGACCGGGTGGGCACGTTCAAGGAGGCCGGCCTGTTTCGGCGGGAAGAGCGGTTGATGTTGCCGAGGGCAGGAGTCGTCCTGGCGGGTGCTCGGTCCTCGGCCACCTCTTTGCCCTGTGTTGGCGCAAGAGCGAGCGTGCGTGTGGCGGCGCTGCCTGTGGCCTGACCACTGTGGCGCGCAGATTGCCCAGGTGGCCAGCCCACAGTGCAAGCGCGCTTCAGCAGGGCAGGCACAGGCCAGAAGCGCGTCTGTCGCACCACCAGGCTGGAGCGAGGACCTCAGTCGTGCGTGCGTGCGCGTGGCGCTGCGCGTGGCCTGACCCCTGTGGCGCGCAGATTGCCCAGGTGGCCAAGCACCTGAGCCACTACGCCAAGCTCCGCGTGGTGTGCACCAACCCCGCCGGCAAGACCAAGGCCGCGCAGGTGCGTGCGGGGCGGGTGGATTGCTGCGTGGTGGCACGCACGGCGCCTGTGGCGCCCCCTTGGGCTCGCAGCACGTGGATGGGGGCGCGCGCCTGGGAACTCGTCGTGGGCGCATGTGTGTGTGTGTGGTATTTGCATCTGTTTGGATACCTCGGCGGGGCCGGAGCCCAGCTA
>VFQP010005126.1_pt1 | contig 11641 bp, 17 predicted proteins | sample 3512351 | NCBI WGS metagenome assembly VFQP01 (sample SAMN10412372, study PRJNA504923) | tailings metagenome | isolation source: Relicate 1 Philex TSF1 revegetated site | place: Philippines: Tuba, Benguet | collected 2017-08-29
GGCACCCACACCCTCCCTGGAGGGAAAAGCAACACAAGTCCCAGCACCTCACCCTTGGCCAGGTCCTCCTCGGGGATGAGCGAGGGCAGAAGCTCGGCCGCCTGCATCAGCATGTGGTCGGTGATGACGCCCGTGCGCCCCAGGTAGCCCCCCAGCGCCAGCCCTGCGCCGCCGCCACAACGCGCGCACAGCCACAAGGCATGCGCTGTGGCCGCTCCTCGCCGACCAGAGCCAGCGACGCAACAGGCCTCCCCACGCGTCGCCGCGGCAGGGACGAGAAGAAGAGGGAAAGGTGCGTGTGTGCTGGCCGCTGGGAAGGCGGCTGCGTGCGCGCTGACGGACCTGGGAAGAGGAACATGTTGTTTGCCTGGGAGACAAAGTGCGTGCGGCCGTTGAGCTCGACCGCCGGCTGCGGCGAGCCCGACGCAAAGATGGCGCGGCCCTTGGTCGCCCTGCGGGCTCGCGCGCGAGTGGCAGGACGGGCGCAGGGGCGTGGAGAAGGGAGGCGCCAGGCAGGTCGGGTGCCTCGCTCCATTCGCATGTGCACGCGCGCGTTGACCGTGGCCAAGGGCGGCCAGGCGTGAAACGGGGGGCACGCCGCCGCCCTTGTCAGCCAGCGCCCGGGCGACGCGAGCACATCAAGAGGAAACGTGCGCTGCAAAGAAAAGAAAAGGAGGCACGGCGGCAGCGCACTTGATGGCCTCCTCGCTGGTGCACTCCATCTTGGAGGTGGGGTTGGACATTGGGAAGATGATTGGCCTCTGGCTGGGCCCCAGCAGCTCGTCCATGGTGCTCATGACCTCCTCGGTGAAGAGCCGCCCCGCGCCCGCCAGGCCCAGCAGAATGGTGGGCTGCACCTGCGGGCGGTTGTTGCGGGGGTGGCAGTACGGGCAGGGGGGACCAGGCAGACGGGGCACAATGGTGAGGTGAGCGGCGGCAGGCGCACACAGGCAGATGCCCACCCACACCTGCACGTGTGCGCTGGACGCTCCCTGCGGCTCACCCGCTTGACCACTTCGAGCAGCGGCTGGCCCTCGTGCAGCATGTTCTGCCGGGCAAAGGGCTTGGCGTACTCGGACAGGTTGTCCATCCGCGCCTGCGAGGTTAACCAATCCCACCAACCCGCCCAAACAGCACCACCGCAACACGCCGCCGTTCGTCTCTGCAATGCGGTTGGCGGCGGCTGCGCTGCCACCCACGCAGCGCGCGCCGGGGCGGGTGCGCTGGCGCAGCGTTGCGCGCGGGGGGGGAGGTCTGTGGTCCGCGGGGTGGCAGGGCGCTGCATGAGACGTGCGGTGCCAGTTCCGCCCGCGCCGTGGCCGGCGCACCTTGCTGATGAGCCCCTTTTCGTCCTGTGGGGCAGCGGGCGCAGCGCACAGGGCATCCGCACGCAGCTGCTCAGCCCCTCACTGTGTCGGCTGCCGCAGAGAGAGCGCGACCGTTGCGCCACCCGCGCACTCCCGGGCACGTCCGCAGCAACGCTAGCGCAGGCCCCAAGCGCATGCCGATCTGGCACTCACGACGATCCAGAAGTTCTTGGCGGCGGCCTCGGCGCTGAGCCCGTGCTTCTGCATGCCCGCCGCAATCATGGCCACCACGCCCAGGCCCGCCGAGCCGGCGCCCACGCACACCACGCGCTGCTCCTTGATCGCCGACGGAGGCTTGCCCTGCATGAGGGTCCAGTGAGCCACGGGGGAAAGCGCATTGGGTCAACCGCACAACGGTGCGTGGCGCGCAACGCGGGCGCCGTGCAGGCGCGGCGCCAATCGCGTGCTGATACGTGGAGGGCAGGATCGAATCTGACTCACCATGACGCGGAGGGCGCCGTACAGCCCACCGAGCGCCGTGGCCGCCGTGCCCTGCGTGCGGCGACGCAGCCAAGGCAGCCACCACAAGCCACAGGACGGGATCGTGGCGGCGCCCCTCCTCTGCGCGAGTGCTGCTGCACGCCTAACGCCTGCCCCGGCAAAGACGCACCATGATGTCGTCGTTGAAGCAGAGGTGGTACTTGCGGTAGCGGTTGAGCAGCTCCTGGCGGGCAGGGAGCACGCGAGGGCGCGCTCGCAGCAAGCGCGTGATGACCGCGGTTGTGAGGTGAGCTCCATGCCCAGCAACAGGTCGCAGCGGCCAGGACTGGCACAAGGGGCGCGGCCCCGCCCCACCTGCGCGTGGCTGGCGCTGAAGTCCTCAAACTGCAGCACGGCGTTGGGCCACCGGTTCATCAGCGCCGTCACCACCTGCGGCGACGGGCGCAGCAGGGCAGGGAGAGAGGCAGGGCTTCAAGCGCCGCGCACGCCACCAGCGGCGAAGGAGGGGAGCCCCGTTCCGCGTGCCGCCGCCGTGCTGCCCTCAGCCCGCAAGTCCAAAGGTACGGACAGGCCCACACAAGCGGATGGAAAGCAACCAAGGCCGACAAGCGGAGGAAACCAAGGCCGACAAGCGGAGGAAACCAAGGCCGACAAGCGGAGGAAACCGAAGGCGCGCGCAAACCAGCGTATGGCCAAGGCACCAGCACCGCCCCTCACCTCGTCCATCACGTCGTAGTAGGCCTGCCCCTTGAGCCTGGGCCGCCGCAGCCCGTGGTAGTGCCTGTCCACTGTGCACGCAGCACCAGCCCACTCAAGCAACCCCTCAGAACCACCCAACACCACAGCACCGCCACGACGATGCCACAACCGGGCGGGGGCTGTGAGGCGTCACTCGCAGGCGGCGGCGGTGGTCACGTGCCCCCAAAGGCCACCACCTACTGCGCAGCTCCTCGTTGTCGCAGCCCACGTCAATCTGCACCGGCAGCACCTTGGACGGCGAGAAGCCTGCGCCTCGCGCGAGCACACGCGGCACAAGGTGCGTCGAGTCGGCCTGGACAGCGTTTGCTCCGTCCGCCGCACTGCACTAGAGTGGGTGTGGCGGCGGCGGCGGCACCTGCGGCGGCGCAGTAGAGGTCGAGCTTGCCGATGGGGATGGCCAGGCCGTTGCAGCCGAGGTCGCCCAGGCCCAGGATGCGGCTGCCGTCCGTCACCACGATGGCCGCCACGTCGCTCTGCGGCCTGCGCGCGCGCGCGCGCGACACACGCAGGGGGCTCCACACTCTTTGCAGCGCTCTGCGTCTGTGGGCACGCCTGCCCTGGCGTTCGGGTCCAAGGTTTCCCTGGCGCCAGCAGCTTGACAAGCGCACCAGTTGTACGCCATGGCCGCCTGCAGAAGGGCACGTAGCACAGCAAACGGCATCAGCAATGCGTCCTAAGCGTCACCGCCCGCGAGCGCACTTCCTCTGGGGAGTGCATCCACGCCGCCAGCTGCACCCACCATCTCGCCGACGTCCTCGCAGCTGAAGTACATGCCGCGGGGCCGGCGGTACAGCCGGTGGTAGTTGACGGCCACCCAGCCCACAGTCGGCGTGTACACAATGGGAGCCATCTCCTGCGCCGACATGCCATCGCCACCTTCCGCCGCGTTCAGCGCAACGCCTGGCCACGGCTGCTTTGCTTCAGCAAGCAAAGGGAGCGAGCGGCGCGGCGCGGGCCTGCCGGACGACAGCTGGCCACCCGGCCGCGTGGCCACTCACGACGAAGTTGTCCAGCAGCACCTGCAGGGAGCCACGCGCCACGCGCCGGGCGGCGTGCACAAGTCCTCAGTCGTGCACGGGCGAGGAGGGGAGATGCGCGGGCAGGGACATGCATGGGCACTGGTGGGATGCGCACATGCATCGCTCACCTTGTAGAAGAGCGTCTCGTTGCGGTCCTGCAGGCCCTGCAGCAGGATCCACCTGCGCTCACCCAGGGCGAGGGACACGGGGGCACCGCGCTCGCGTGTGCGTATCCGGTTCAATCGGAGTGGCGCGTGCACCCCCGCAGCCACTCCGCGCACCTGCGGGCCATCTCGGACGTGACGCCGCCGAGCTTGGCGTCCTCTGGCGGGATGAGCTCGCGCGGCGTGTGGAACTCCTCCATGAAGCGCGACGCCTGCGGGTGCACCCCACAGCGCCTTGGCTTTTTGCGACTGTCCTCGGGCGCCCCTCCCCCGTTGTGTGGAGGGCGGGCCGTGCTGGTAGCGTGCTGTGGGCGTGCGGAGGCAGGGCCAGGGCTCTGCGTGTGTCCAGGTGCGTGCTCGCCTGCTTGTCCAGCGTGAGGCCGCGCGGCGGCAGCAGGCCCCTCAGCCCCAGGCGGTCGCGCTCGCTGGTTGGGAACGCCGTGCCCTTGTTGTACCTGCGAGGCGCGCAACAGAAAGCAACCTTGTGGCCTTTGCGCCTTTCCGGTGCGCTTTTTGGCGCTGTGCTGCGCGCCGCGGCGGGGCGACCGCCTTGCTCCGTCTCGAGCTGATGTGGGCAGAACTGCAAAGCGCTCGTCTAGAGGCTGCTCACCAGGGGTCGTAGAGCAGCTCCATGCCCCTGCGAGCGTGGGATCGCCAGCAAGAGCGCGGTTGGGTGCGCGCCCAGCCAAGCGTACCCAGCAGGCGGCCACGTCCTATTCCTGCGACACCGATCTTACCGCTTGCGCACTGTGTACGTGGGCTGCATGACGGCAGGCTCGTCTGCGGGGCACGAAAAGGCGTGTGCGGGCGCACACATGTGCGGTCGGGCGGCTGTGGAACGACGCTGCGTCCGTTCGTGATGGACGTGCTTGTGATGGTGATTACGATGGCCAGATGTTCCATCGTGCCGGTCTCCACGCTTGCTGGACATCCACCACACCGCGCCAGAGCGCCGCGTGCACGCGCGCGGATCACGGGCGCTGGCCGCCAGAGCAAAGCCACACTCACAGGGGTGCGCGGGCGGCTCATCTTCGCCCTTGATGTAGTGCAGGGCGCGCAGAGCTGCGCCAGTCGTGAAGGGGTCACGACAGTTTGCGGCGGTAGGACCGGCCGGGGCGGCCCAGGCTGGGGCCGCTGAGCCAGTGCCGCGCCGCAGCAGCACCAGCAGGGGCCCCTGAGCCCTGGCAGCCATCCTTAACAGCACACGCAGCTTCTCCTCTCGCTGCTGGACGCTCGTGCATGTGCTCGTCCCAAGCCCCAAAGCGCTCGAGCTTCATCGATCGGACGCAGGCGGCCAGGCGCTCGTCGGAGCAGGCGTGCACCAGGATGACGGACCGGTTCCCTCCCCCGGAGATGAAGCTCACGCAGGTCCGCGACGAGCGCGACACCAAGACAGTGGGGCGCAGCACCGCATTGGCGCGCAGGGGCGCACCGGCGCGATGAGTTGTGCGAGGCGCTTCTGACGCCTTCGTCGGCCGTCGTGCGCTGCTGCTGTGGGGATTGATCGCGCACTCGCAGGAGCAGATGGACACTGCGGACATCCCCTACGCGTTCAGGGACTACTGCGCGCACCTCTGGGTCGACTACAAGGAGTGCCGCGTCAACCACCCGATCGCGTGGCGCAAGAAGTGCCACCACGAGGTGCACGGCTACAACAAGTGCGAATACAAGGAGTTCAAGCGCAGAGTGGCCATCGCCATCGAGGAGAAGCGGAGGAGGGGCCTGCTCAAGTGATGCGTCGCCGTGGTGGCGGCATCAGCATGCCTGGACGTGGGCGAGCTGGACGCCGGCCGCCCGCGGATCAGCGTGCCGCCAGCAGCTGCAGCAGCAGGCGCAGAGCTGATGGGCGCTCTGATTGGCGGCTGCTGGGCGGCCTGTGCGTGGCCGGCAGCCCCGCAGCTGGCGCATGCAGCAACCACAGCGCGAGGACGCGGCGCGAGCCTCCATGGGCCGCCTCCCTCGACGCCTCATAGACACAGGGCTCCAACTTTCTAATTGTACTTCTGACAGCTTCAACAATGTACGGCGCGAGCGCGGGTCGCTCCGCAAACATGCAAGACTCCTGGCCCGGGTGGTGCGCAGCGCCTTGCGGGCCGGTCACTCGTTGACGGCCCAGTCGTACGGCTTGTACTCCACCTTGATGGACGCCCCGCTGGCCAGGAGCGCCTCCAGGTCCTCGCGCTGCTGGCCCTGCGCATCATGATGGCCAAACGCCAGCGCAGCAGGCAGCGCGGTCGCCTCAACGCGGCCCCACAGCGCGCAGCACCACAGCAGCGTCACCGTTCCGCAGCGTCACCTTGAGGAACTGGAGCACGAAGCGCAGCTTCTCCGTGTCGTTGTCCCCAAAGTCAATCGAGTACCACTGCGGCCGCACAGGGCGCGTTGCACCGTGCATGCCTGAGCGTGGCGCAGCACGCAGCATCCTCTGGGCCAGGCGCTCCCCGTTTGCCACTCCCACCTTGAGGATCATGGACAGCTTGACGGCGCGCCGCGCCTTGTCCACCTCCACTTCCCCGGCGCAAAAGGCCTCGCCTGCACCGCACCGCAAGCACGCGGCACCCGTCACACACATGCTCCGGTGAGGCGCGGCCGCCCCACACCACGCCACGACCGCCGGGCTCCGCCGCAGCACGCGAGATGCGCCGCCCGGGCCCGCCTGCGGCGCACCTGCCGCCGCGAGCCCCTCGTCCAGGTTGTCTGCCGTGTAGACGCTGATGGGCGGGCAGGACTTTGCGCCGCACACGAGCGCAAAGTGGATGCGCGGGTCCACGGGCCGCACCACCTTGGCCAGCCGCGGGTCCTTGTCCACGCACTTGCCAAACTGGGGGCGCGCCAGCTTGGGCAGGCCCAGCAGCGACAGCAGCGCCGAGGCCGGCGCGCGGTTGCCGCGCAGCACGCCGTTCTCAATGTCGTCCGCTGCGGCAGCCAGGGCACGGCAGGGCCGGCGAGGGCAGCCGTCGGCAGGCGCGCGCGTTGGGTATGTGGGACATTGTCTTTGCTGGGTCTGTCGTGCCTCCACCTCTGCTGGGTGCTACGTTTCGCCAGGCCCTGCACAGTGAGTGCGCCGCACCCACCGGTGTAGGTCTGCCCGGCGATGCAGTAGGCGGCGTCGCGCGTGAAGAATGCCGAGCGCTGCACCGAGTTGGCCGGCGCGCCGTGCGTGGCCATGGCGTGGATGATGAGCGCGTTGTAGAGGTTGATGAAGAGCGCGCACAGCTCCTCGCGGCCCAACGGCGCCAGGTCCACCTGCACGGCCCCCCAACAAACAACCAGTAAGAACCCCACCGTTGGCAGGTGCCGCACAGCACCACAGCGCCACAGCTGCCCCACCTCTGTTTTCCCAGAGGCAACCCTGCTCTGTGGGCAAGGCAAGCAGGTGTGGAGCAACGATGCTAGGGCTCCTTTGCGAGCGCGCCTCCACGGCAAGTGTCCCGCACCTTTTGCAGCTCTGCCGTGGCGCGCACGTACTCTTGGAAGAGCGGGTCGGCCTTGATGCCCTTGTAGCTGACGGCGCGCCCGTCGGCGCTCAGGTGCTTGTCGTAGAGCTTGAGGATGAGCCCGCGCAGGCTCAGCGCCACCTGCGGGCGCCGTGGCGCTCGGGTGCAGCGTGCGTTTGGGCGGGGTGCGTGTGGAGGGAACGCGTGCAGCAAGGTGGCCTGGGCTGGCCCCGAGGCGGAAGCGAGGCTGAACGTGGCATTTAGATGCGGGCGTGCGACGACGGCAGGAAGTGCTGCGAGTGCTGCTGGGAAGGGCGTGAGAGGGGCCTGCGTGTGGGCGGCTGCGCGGGCCAGCCAGGCATGCGCACTTGCTCGGCCGGCCTGGCCGGCGCCGTCCACCAAAACGCGGTGTTGAGCGGCTGGCCCCTTTCCACCGGCGCCGACTCGGATACCAGCTGGTACAGCACCTGCGGGTGCCGCCACGCGCCACGCGGCGAGCAACGCACCAGCAACGACACCTCTTCTTAGTCTGCGCGGTGTCCTGTGCCAGTGGTCTTCTCGCGGCCGAACAGTGAGTGCGTCAGAGAGCACACGCGCCTCGGCTTCGAGCAGGGGGCTTGCGCCCGGCGGCGGCAGCTCCTCAGTGGCCGGGCTGATGACGTTGAGCGCCAGGAGTTCCGCCGCCACACGGCCAAGCTGCCACCGCGTCACCCCGCCCTCCCCGCCGCCCCCGCCGCCGCCGCTGGGGCCGGCCAGGCGCTGCGACACCCACTTGCGCGCTGATGCTGCTGATGCTGCGGCGGGCGGCGATGTCGCCGCGTCAGTGGAGGAGAGCAGCGCCGAGAGCCAGTCCAGCAACTGCTGCCCCTTGAACACCAGCTGCTTGCGGCGCCTGCGGAGCGACGAGCCACGCAGCGAGAGCGCAGCGTGCTGACAGGCCTGCAGGAGAGGGTGGGGCTGGTGCTGCCTGCGCCCCGGTCATGCGTGCGGATGCGACAGTGTCTCCTGGCGATGTGTCACCTGATGCCGCGCTGCGTGCGTTGGATGCCGGCGGTGGGGTCGGCTAGGAGGGCCTGCAGCGCCTGTAGCCCCTCGTCCCGCTGCGGCTCTGCCGCCCCGCCGCCGGGCGCGCCGGCGGCTCGCTGCGCCGCCGCCACCTTCTCCACCACCTGAACACGTGGTGCGCGGGTCCCCAGCAACGCGACCGGCGTGAGGCTGCGGCAACCGCGCTGAGCGGTGGGTGCGTGCCCCCCCTTGCACCGCGGAGCCCGCACACCTGGAGCAGCGCGGTGGGCAGCGCGGGGGCCTGCTGCGCCGTGGCCTCTGCTAGTGCTGCTTGGAAGCCGCCGGACGCCAGCGCAGCGGCCAGGTCGTCCGACCCGCCCAGGCTCTTGCCCCCCACGAAAATCTGCGTGGCAGAAAGGCGTGCAGCGCTCAGTGTGCCTGGCAGGTCCCCTGGGGTGCATGAGAGAGGGGCTGGACATGGGCCAAGCACGCACCTGTGGCACGGTGTTGCGCCCCGCCACGTCGCGCACGGCCTGCCGCAGCTCGGCGTCCGCGGCGGCGTCCAGCTCCACGTACGCCACGCCTGCCTCCTGGAGAGCCGCCTGCGCGTGCACGTCGCACGCCGCCCCAAGGATCCTGAGCAGCTGCTAGGAGGCGGGTGTGCATCACCTGTTCTCCTCTCGTGTCTGCAGCACCTTTGCTCGCTTGCAGTAGGGGCACGCCTCGCGTGTGGCCACGACCACGCGCGCCGCGCGCACTGCCTCCACGTCGATGGCCATCGGAGGCGCGTCTGCTAGCGCTGCAGCTGGGGCCGAGGTGGAGGCCACACGAGCGAGTGGTGCGGCCCGGAGGGACGGTCTCGTCAGTGCTGACGCCTGCTGCTTGAATGGTACGTGATGATGGTGCTGCGGCGCGTGTCTGGTGGGTGGGAGTGGCGCTGCTGCGCGGGCAGGGACGCAGGCGCTTGCGCGTGTGAGTGGATGCAGCGCGCGACCTCCGGCCAACCGCGTGTGCATGCTCTTCTGCTGCTGGTGAGAGGAGTGCTGAGGAGGGGTCTGTGTGCGTGTGCCAGGACTGCTGGAGAAGCAGGAGCTGAGGAGCAGGGCGCATCATGCCGAAGCGCGCGCCGTCGCTGCTGGAGAGCTCATGCTTCGACCTGGCCACCTTGTGCTAGCCACTTTCCTGCTCCCTGCTGGCCAGAATAGCATCCCTGAGCACTTTGAGCGAGGCGTGCCCGACCTCGGAGCTGGCACAATGCCTCGCCCTGACAGCACGCCGCACGACCTGTGTTGAAGCCACACCAAGCTCCTGCAGTGTGCTTCGGTACTCGCTGGGCACCGAGGTGGCGCTCCCTCGTTCGCGTGCCGTTCAAACGACGTGCTGCGCGCGGCCATCACGAGATGGCCCTCTCCACAACCGGCCAGTGGCGCCATCCCTGAGCCATGGACACGCGATGGCAGAGCAGCGTGGACGCAGCCATCCTGGACCTGGAGCGGCGCAGCCTGCTCCGAGTGCAACGCCCCACCGTGCCGACGCTCTCCTCCACCGAGGTGCGTGGCCATCGGGCCCGAGCAGCAGCAGGCCGACGCGCCGCTGGTGCGTCCGCCGACGCTGACGACGCCACGCCGGCCCTGGCGGCGCTGCGCAGGCGTTAGTCAGCGAGCCGGACTTGGCCGCTTGGGCCTCCGGCGCCCCACAGAGAGCGGGGCCAGTGGGCGCGTCGTGGCGCAGCGATGAGCAGAGCCAGGAACGCAGGCGCATCAAGCTCTTCAGCCTCAACGACTACCTGGGGTTAGCCTCGCACCCGGACGTCTGCGCGGCGGCGGCGCAGGCCAGCCTGCAGGTGCGCTCAGCAGCAGCTCCTCGCACCGTGCCATCAGCGCGAGGATTGCTGATGTTCTGCCGCCGCATTGCACACGCGGTGCCGCGCAGCTGGGGATGGGCTGCCGGAGCAGCGCCGTGGTCGGCGGCACCAGCGCCATGCACCGCGAGCTGGAGGAGGAGCTGGCCCGGCTCAAGGGATGCGAGGACTGCCTGCTCTTCCCCACAGGCGCGTCTGGGGGTCGTTCCGCGAGCAGCACCACCGCGCGAGCGGCCCTGGCGGCACACCAACCTTGCCGTGCACGCCTGTACGCCGCGGTGGCCCGCAGGCTTCGCTGCCAACGTGGCGGTGGTCACCAGCCTGGCAGGCCTGGCAGGCAGCGGCGGCGTGTGCATCCTGAGCGACTCGTTGAACCACGCCAGCATCGTGGACGGCGCGAGGCTGGCGGTGCGGGGCGGCGCGGGCGTCACGCTCAAGGTCTACAGGCACAACGACATGGCGCACCTGGAGCAGGCGAGAGCGGCGGCGCCGACTGCGGCGCTGATGCACACACCCCTTGGGGTGGGGATCCTGCCTGGCAAGCCGTGCAGCGCAGCGCCAAGGTGCTTGACGCCTTGTCGAGTGGTGGACGGTGCCCCGGTCTTGTCTGCAGTTGCTCCAGGCGCTGCCCTCGGGTACGTGCGCGCTCGTCGTCACCGACTCGCTCTTCTCCATGGACGGCGACTTTGCCGACCTGCCGGTGCGTGGGGGCGGTGGGACGGGCGACTGGGGAGGGCGTGGCGGCAGGCGGGCGCGGGTGCAGCAGCCACGCAGCGGTGGGCCCCGCCATGCGGCGTGCGTGGAGCAGCAGGCAGCCGCGGGCTCAGCGTGCGTGCGCTGGCCGGCCGCGTGGCTTGTTGTGCGGCGCAGGCGCTGGCGCGGCTGCGCGCGCGGTACGGCTTCCTGCTGGCGGTGGACGAGGCGCACGCCACGCTGGTGCTGGGGGAGCACGGCGCCGGCGCCGCCGAGGCCATGGGCGTGGCCGACCAGGTGCGCCGCCGCGTGCGTCGCCGGCGCGCTCCGTGCACGCGCAACTGCTCGCACGGACTGTCCGGACGTCTGGGGCGGGGCGCCGAAGCAGCACTGCGGGCCGGCGCACTAGCGCCTGGCAGGGGCGCTGCGACGCGGCCCCGGCGGGTTGCGCCTGCGGAGCCCAGCCGTCGCTGAGGAGGCGGGCGTTGCGGAGGCGCTCCTGGCGATGGGTGGGGGCGGCGGTTGGCGCGGTGGTTGCGCGATGGCATGCGCAGGCGGACGCACTTCTGGCGCCTTGGCGGCACGGTTGGTGCGGTGGTTGCGCGCGCTGGCGGGCGCAGGTGGACGTGCACGTCGGCACGCTGAGCAAGGCGGTGGGGTCGCTGGGCGGGTTTGTGGCCACCAGCCGGCAGGTCAAGCAGCTGCTCGTCAACACGGTGCGCCCGGGGGGGCGCCTGGGCGCCCACATCCTCTTGCATGCTGTGTGGGGTCTCTAGATGAGCGCGGGAGTGTAGCTTGCGGTTGGGGCACGCGCTGCGAGCCAACCTGTATGCGCCATGCGTGTGTGTGTGTGGGATTTTGCATCTGTTTGGGCACCTCGGCGGGGCCGGAGCCC
>VFQP010005127.1_pt1 | contig 11639 bp, 10 predicted proteins | sample 3512351 | NCBI WGS metagenome assembly VFQP01 (sample SAMN10412372, study PRJNA504923) | tailings metagenome | isolation source: Relicate 1 Philex TSF1 revegetated site | place: Philippines: Tuba, Benguet | collected 2017-08-29
GGAAGGAAGGCGTGTAGGGAGGAGGTGCAGAGGGCAGGCGCGGGTTGGTGGACTCCTTGACAGGGCTGCAGGAGGGGGGGCGAGAGGGAGAAGGTGCATACGAGTTGAGGCGTGCTCTGCTGCGGTGGGCTCTGACAGGGGTGCAACGGGGCCAGGGGGGGCAGAAAGGAGCTGCAAGCGCGTCAAAGCGTGATCTGCTGTGGTCGGCTCCGACAGGGCTGCAGGAGAGTGAGGGACGCGCAGCGACGAGGTGCATACGATTTGAGGCGTACTCTGCTGCGGTGGGCTCTGACGGCGTGTCGCCGGCCGTTGCGCCAGGCAGGCCGCGGCTGCGCCACACCCCACCCGGCGCAAGCACGCCAGTTGCCAGCGGCGGACTGACTCACGGATGACAGAGATGTGCTTGACGGCCGCCGACTTCTTCTCGCCCGCCGCGTTGCGGAACACGTCCCGCCCACCAATGGCGCCCGACGCCGCCTGTGGCCGCACACGCCACCACCACACGGGTGCAGCGATGAAGCACACGCCCTGTGGACCCCGGCGGTTGCCTCCGCCCCCAACCCATGCCGTGCCGTGTCATTGCGCACCAGGTAAAAGTCCGTGACCTCGGCCACCTTCTTGGCAGCTTCCGTGCCATGGGCGCCCAGGTCGAACACCTGCACGTCAGGGCGGGTGGGCGCGGGGCGCAGGCGCGTCTGAAAGACGTCACGGGTGCGTGCCAGAACGGGTGCCAAACGCACGACAGCGCCGCAAATGGGGCCGGGGCAGCAATGGAAGGGCAGGGCGCGCCGGTAACGGCCATGCAGGGATCCTGCTGCCGTTCCTATGCCCAAGGTGCCGGGCGCTGTGACCCCTGCCCCGCACAACTGCGCATGGGAGGGACCCGGGCTCTTCCAGCCGCGAGCACTCATCCCAGTGTGAGTGGCTGCTCGCTGCGCACCTGGATGTGGCCCGGTGCGATGAGCACGTAGAGGATGTGCCGCTGGTCGTCCACCAGCACCTTGTCCACGGCGCCCTGGTGGCCGTAGCCCAGCATCGCCGGGATGAAGCTGGGCAGAAGCTGCTGCAGCCGCCCCGTGATGCGCACCTGCGTGTGGACCGCAGGCGCCAGCACGCGCAGCTGGAGTCGTGTGTCTGGCCAGCTTGCCCCAGGCGTCGTGCCCAAACAGATAGCAGCGCGCAGGGCAGCGCACACACTTCTGGGGCAACCTCCCAACACACCCTCCTGCCATACCCATCGCTTGCACGCCCAGCTGTCGGCCGCCCTCACACATGATCGCCCACCGCACCGCCCAACAGCCCACCGCACCCCCCAACACACCCACCCAACACCCTCCAACAGCCCGCACCTTGACGCAGCGCTTGCGCGCCCAGCTGTCGGCCGACGCGTACTGCAGCTCGTACAGGTGCCCATCGCTGCCGCCCAAGAAGATGCGCCCCGTGGCGTGGCTCGTGGCCACGCTGGTCATCACCACGTTGTCGCTGGGCACGCTGTACATGGGCAGCGGCTGCAGCGTGATGGCGGGCGCGCCGGCCGAGCCGCCCAGGCCCTCGGCGGCGGCGGAGCCAAAGACGGTGGCGCCGGAGGCGAGCGAGGCGAGCGGCGGCGGGGCGGCGGGCGAGGGCTTGGAGAGGCAGACGCCCAGTAGCACGATCTGCGTGCGCGGGGCAGGGCGGGCGACGTTGGGAGGGTGGGGGAGGGTGGAGGAGAGTGCAGGCCGCCAGGCCCGGACGGGTGGGCCCGCGCGAGAGGTTTGTGCGCAGACGAGAAGCAGGGGGCGGGGCGCAAGGGAGGGATGGGAGCGCAGGTGGGTGTGCGTGCGCCCTCGCCAGGCCCTGCGGGGAGGGCAGCTGCGGGCTGGGGATGCGGGGCTGCCGCCGTCCTCGCCCAATTCGTGCCGTGCGCACGCCAGGCGCCTCCTGCTGCTGCTGCGGTCGCTGGCGGGGAGAAACGGCGCGTGCGATGCGCGCGCACGGCCGCCGCACCTCGGTGGTGGTGCAGAGCACGATGACGTACTGCAGCGCCTCGAGGAAGACGCCGGGCCGGGGCTTGGCCAGACCCACGGCGCAGATGGCCTGCTCCTCACCACAGTACTCGACCGGCACGTCGCCGCTGCGCCCAGCACGCGCGCCATTGGGCGGCAGCAAGCGCACCTTGCCACGCGGCAGCAGAGAGCGCGAGGCTGCGTGGTTTCTGCGGCGTGAGCTGCAGTGCGGCGGGGTGGGAGTGGGCATGCACCTGCGGTCGTAGCGCCAGAGGTAGAGGGAGTTGTCGATGGAGGCCCAGGCGTGGTGGATCTGGGGGAAGAGCCCGCAGAAGCACATGGTCTGGCACGCGCGGTACTTTTCTTGCACCATGGGCGGCAGGTCGAACATGGTCGGCGAGAGCGGGCGCAGGATGCTCGGCCACTGCGGAGGCGCAAAGGCGGCCGCGTGCGACCGCGACGCGTGCCACGTGAGCACCCACGCACGCTGGTTGCATTGCAGTCCTGCAGCCGTGCTACTGGCCGCACAGCCCCACAGCCTGCGCGAGCTGCGTGCTCTGCTTGAACGGCCGTGCTGCGGATCGATCTGCGCCGCGCACCCCGGGGAAGTGCGGCTGGTAGGTCTCCTCCCGCCTGGTGTTCGCCAGCAGGTCGTAGAGGTCCGCTTCCCGTCGCCCATCGGTCACTTGGCGAACGTGGCGGTAGGCTTCGGAGAGCAGCGCAGGCTCGTAGGTCATCCTGGAGTGCACCAGCGAGCCTCCAGCGCCGGCCTTGCCGCCACGCCCCACATCCTGGCCGTTGCTGATGTTCTGCAGCGCGTCGCTCTGCCACAATGGCGGGGGCGCCGGAGCTGCCATTGATCTGACTTGCCGTGCGGCTCCGCGCCGCTGCGCACGCCTCTCAGCACGCCGATGGGACCTCAGCTGGCGGCGCAACGCATCTGCACCTGTCTACTGGACTGACGCGCTCGCTCGCTTCCTGCACGCTCTGCATGGGTTGAGGGCTTGGCGATCAAGACGAGCCAAGATGAGGAACAGCGCAGGAGGCCTCCAGGTCGCTGGCCTGTGGGCAATGGGCGCTGCCCGCTCCCTGCCTCTGCTTGAGCACCTCGGGCACCAGCTCAGGCAGAGCGCACCACGGCCTGTCCACGCGTTCAGTGCGGCCTCTGCTCCTCCGCAAGCAGCGCCGCTGACGTGCAGCCTGCAGCCACCAATCCCATCAGCTCTGCACGCTCCTGCGCACGTCAGCGGCGGCACCCACCGGCCGTGGCTGCTCCGAGGGGGGCCAGCGCAGCGGACCAGCTGCGCGCCCAGCCTCCTCCTCCTTCCGCAGGGCACATCCGGAGCCGCAGCGGTGCCACTAACACGCGGATTCTCCTCCTCCACGTCAGAAGAGTCCTCCCAGCCACCCGCGCAGCGGCGACGCCGGCGGCGAAAGCCCAGCGCCCCGCCGGCCCAAAATCTGGATGCGCCCCCACCGCCTGCACCACCACCCTGGCGGCCCTGGTGGGGCTCCGAGACGCAGATTTTGGGGTCCGGCGCGTGGCAACATCTCAGGCCTGGTCAGCGGCCCGGCAGCCACGACTGGCCCAGCTCCGAGGCGCGCGTCATGGCGCAGGTGCAGGCCATGCAGGTGGCGCCGCTGCACCAGCAGCTCGTGCAGATCAGGCGCCTGCAGCCGCTGCTGACGCCGGCCACCGCCATGCGCGCGCTGCGGGGCGCGAGCGGCAAGCTCAAGGCCGTCTGGTCCGCCGCCAGGGAAGTGCAAGGTGCGCGCCGCGCCCCTCCCTCCAGGCTGACCCGGGGCCTCAGGTCCGATGGGAGGAGTTGAGGGCATCTGAACGAGGCTGCCGTGAGCACGGGGCACGCTGATGGAGCTGGGCCAGGTCAGGTGCCCGGGTGGCCCTGCCCAAGGATCGGAAAGGGGCCGTCAACGCGTGCAAGGCGGGGGACCCTGTGCGCCCAGACGCGCAGGTTGCCATTCCGTCGGGGGCCCACCCATGTGTCACGTGCGGGGTGCGCGCATGTGAAGTCTTGCGCTGCGCTCTGCGGCGCCCCCGCAGGCGCCGAGTACCTGCACCGCCTGGCGCGCGACTGCGGCGAGCTGCTGCTCATCACGTGCCCGGTGCTTGAGGCCTTTGCGCAGCAGCGGCTGCCGCAGCTGTGCCAGCCCGGCGAGGAACTGGCCGCGCTGCTGCTGGTGCACAAGCTCGCGTTCTGGTCGCACAGCGTGCTGCGGCAGCGCGAGCGGCAGCGGCACCTGCAGCTGCGGCAGCAGCGGCAGTGGGATGCGCCGGGCGGGCCTGGCACGCTGGTGGATGCGGGCGGTGACAGGGGCGTCCAGCAGGAGCGGCCGCAGCGGCAAGAACAACAGCAGCGGCAGAGAGGCGGGTTGTGGGCGACGGCGATGACGGCGGCGGAGGGGAGAGGCGGGGAGGCAGTGGCGGCCGCGAGCGGGAGGGCGGCGGCGGCGGTGGCGGAGCAGAGAGTAGGGGAGGCGGGGGAGGCGGCGGCCAGGGAGGAGGGGGTGACGGCGTCGGCCGTGCGGGGCGCTGAGGCTTCGGTGCTGGCGGCAGTGCTGTGCAACCTGGGCCGGAGCGTGCGGCCGGGCAGCGCACAGGAGGGCGTGCTGGTTGAGCTCATGAGCGACGCGCACGAGCAGCACCTGAGGCTGGTGGCGGCGCTGGTGCAGGGGCCAGAGGTGAGCGCGGTGGGCGTCACGTGCGCTTTTTGCCTCACGCTTGCGTTCTTGTTGGGGGGAATAAGGAGGAGGAGGCCCAGGACCATGCTTTTGCCGCTGCTGGGTGGCCCAAGGTTGCACCTGGCGCACCGTTCAAGTGCACGAATGCGGAGGAGACGACGGTGCTGTGTGCTGCTGCCGCCGCCGCCGCTGCCGCCTCGCAGCTGCTGCGTCCCCGCGCCCTGGGCGCCGACCCGGAGACGCTGCAGGCGGGCTACATCGCGGCGTGGCGCGTGGCCCTGCTGGCGCTGGCGCGCCAGATACGGGTGAGAGAGCGCGCAGCACAGGCGACTGCTGCCGTCGCCACGCAGCACACGCGCAGAGGCAAAAGCCCGCACCGACAGCTGCTCAGATCAAGAGCGAGAGTGGTGTAGAGCTGCGCCGTGCCGGCAGTGCGTCCGCGAGGCGTGAGCAAGCAGGCGGTCACCTGCTGACCAACGCGCGCGCTTTCCCTCCCGCTCCCGCGTTGCTGCGCAGAGCGACCCCGTCAACTGGCCCCAGCAGCACTCCGCCTGGCTCCTGCCGCCCTCGCCTCCCACGCCCTGGTGGCGCCTCCTGCTCCGCCCCGCCCCGCCCGACCCCGCCGCCCACCTCCCGCTCGCCAGCACGCTGCTCCGGGCGCAGCACGCGCAGCAGCGCCGCCGCCTGCCCACCGCCGCGCTCTGGTCCGGCTGCCTCGACCACGCCACGCGCAGCGCGCTCGCCGCCACGCCGCCCAACCGCTGGCGCTCCGAGCACGCGCACCTCCTCCTCGCCTGGCTCCGCTCCGGCGCCGCCGAGACCGACGCCTCCGCCTGGAAGGCCCTCTGGTCCGCCCTCCACGCCACCCTCCCCGCCGAGGAGCTCCCGGCCACCCGCAAGGGCGCTGACCTGCTCCTCCAAGCCGCGCCCCTCGCCATCCTGGCCCCCGACCTCGCCGCGAGGCTCGCCAGGGACCGCGACGACGTCACGCTGTCCAAGCTGCTGCGCGCCACGTCCACCGTGCTACTGGACCCGCCGCCGCCGCCCAAGAGGCTCCCCGGCGCGCCGCAGCCGCCGCGGCTGGGCACGCGGCTCGGCGGGGACCCCACCTTCCCGCCGGCGGCGCTGCCCGTGCTGCAGCAGGTCACGTGGGCGGCGTTGCGGGCGGTGGCGGCGGCGCGGGCGCCGCCCGGCGGCGCGGCGGCGGCGGCGCGGGCGCCGCCTGAGGACAGCGGCGACGCGGCGGCGGCGGAGGACGACGAGGAGGAGGAAAAGGACGGGCGGCAGAGGCCGAGCCGGTACCTCCGGCACGCCGTGGTGAAGGCGTGGGAGCGCGTGGGCGACCGCGCGTGCAAGTCGCTCTTCGACGCGTCGGCGGACGGCGGCAGCGGCGACGCGTGGGTCCGGTGGCACGCGGCGTGCGCCGGCGTGGCGCTGGCGGTGGCGAGGCTGCCGCGCCTGTCGGCGCATCCCCAGAGCACGCTGGAGCGGCGGCGGGGGCAGCTGCTGCGGAAGCTGCTGTGCTACCTGGGGCTGTCGCTGCTGGTGGTGACGCCGCCGCACCTCGAGAGGCTGACGGCGCCGCCGGCGGAGCGGGGCCGCCCGGCGCCGCGCGACGCGGCGGCGCCCTTGTTGGAGCTGCGCTGGGCGCTGGCGGCGGAGCTGGTGGCGCAGCGGGTGGCGGTTCAGCGGCACGCGGCGTTGGAGGCCGGCGGCGCCGAGCCGGCGGCGGAGGGAGAGGCGGCGGCGAACGCCGCGGAGGCCGTTGCGGAGGGCGAGGGTGAGGCGCAGCTGGCGACGCAGCCGGCTGAGGCTGAGGCCGTCTTGCACCCGGCGGAGGTGGCGTGCTTGGCGGCGCTGGCGCTGGGCGTGTGCCAGCCCGGGTGGGAGCTGCGGCTGCGGCGGGGCGGCAAGGTGGTGGAGGTGGAGGCGGCGGCGCGGGACGGGCAGGGCGGCGGCGGGGACGCGTGGCGCGTGGCTACGGTGCCGCGCGCGCTGCGGGCGCCTCTGGCCAGCGCGGTGCGGGGCGTGCGGGGCTTACAGGACAAGACGCACAAGGACGTGGGGGTGGAGGAGAGAGTGTGGTCGTGGGTGAGCCAGGCGCTGCGGGCCGTTCCTGGCGTGATCTGGGACGAGGTGGAGGCGCAGCTGGTGGGAAACAGCTAAAAGACGGGGGGGGCTGTGCTCGTGCATTGCTGCTTGGGCTGCTGGCCCCGTGAGGAGTGGCGTTGAGAACTTGCTGCGCCGAGGAGGGGTGCCTGACTTTTCACGCCTGGCATGCCTGAGTGTTCAGACAGGTGGGAGCGCCTCAGACGCCGACAGCCTGTGTGTCGTCTGTGCGCGGACCTTGGGGAGGAGCGGACTTTGCTTCCTGTGCCCACCTGCCTGCTGAGCCTGCTGTCCAGGCAGAGCCTGCCGGTCTCAGTCCCAGTTGGGGCTTGCTGCTGTCATCCCATCAAGCCGCACGGTGCTGACGCCAGGGCGGGCGCCAGGGCAAGTTGTCGCTGTCGCGTGCACCGTTCGGCAAGGCGGGGGGTCTGGGGGCACCTCACCTTGAGGGCCGTGCGCGTGGGCAGCCCACGCACCACCACTTCCCACTGCTCAGCCTGATGTGCAGGCTGGACAGCAATGGGCGAGCACACACGCACACAACACACTCGCTGCGGCGCCACACGCGCGCGCACCGGCGTGGCGGCCGTGCCCGCAAGGTCAGGCACCCAGACACCTGGCACAGCATGGTGGCAAGAGGTCCCCGGAGCAGTCCCACAGCGCACCTCACGCCGGGCTCCTGGTGGCGCTGAGCTCCGAGCCACCTCTGCTTCACCCTCATGCACCGTCATCGAAGGGGCGCTCGGCCGAGCGAGCAGCACAATCCGGCCGCGAGGACAGGAGGGAGGAGTCGCAGCGCACACGCCGCTGCAGCCATCCAGCGCTTCGGGCGCACCCAATCCTCGATCTCGCTGCGCGATCATCGTCATCAGGTCGGGACCGGCCTTCGACGCGCAGCCCCGCGCTCAGCAGCAGCGGCCGGCGATTGGAGCTGCTGGTGGCGCTCACCTCCTGCAGCCGCGCGCTGCCTTGGACGGAGGCTCGCGCGGTGGCGCGGAGTGGGGCGCTTTGCGAGGCGATGGCCTGGGAGGCTCATCCGGGCCACGCGCCCGCAGCCACGCAGCGTGGCCAGCAGCAGGAGAAGCCAGCCATCGCGGATTGGGACGCTGCAGGTGCGTGGCGCGCTGGTGGGGCGCGTGGTGCGGGCGCCTTGAGCGAATGCTGGGCACGCGAATGCAGGCCGGAATTGAGCCCCGAAAGCAGCGCGGCGCGGGCCCTGCAGTGCGCCGATGGGATGGCTACATGGCTGGCTAGTTGGATTGGGCGGAGCGGCAGGCTGCTGCGCGCGGGGCGCCGTCTTTTTGGGGGTGTCTTTCGGCTGGGCCGCGGCCCATCAACGCGCGCCCTTCGCAGCGGCAGCGCGCACGATGCCGAGCAGCAGCACGCGCGGAGCAGTGGGCAAGGGCTCCACCAGCGCGGCCTGAGCGCCCAGCAGCCGCCCCTCCTCACGACGCGCTTGCTCCCTGCTTGCTTTGGATGCCTCTTCTGGCGCAGGGCAAGAGCTCTGCAACAAGGTGTGGGCCTTGTGGACGGACGATGGCGGCGATCCTGACGCGCTGGACATGATCTGGTTCGCGAAGCAGCTGGAGAGGCTGCGCAGGCGCAGGCAAGTGGCGGGGAGCGCCTTCACGCCCGCTCGCCCCGAGCACGTGTGTCGGCCCAGCCTCATTGCTGAACGGCCCGGCAGCCGCACGCAGCAAAGCAGCACAGAGCGATGCTGACGCCCGTCCCCGCCCGTCACTTCTGCTCGGTGTCCTGTGTGCGCAGGGACGACCTGACGCTGAGCCACACCATGCGGCCCTTCAGCGCCACAGAGGTCGTCATCCTCGCCACCGCCCTGTCCGTCAGCGGCTCATCGTGGCCCAAGTTCCTCAAGATCGCGCTTCTATACCTGCCCCACAGGACTGAGACCACGCTCGCCGGCGCCTGGTGAGTGAGGGGGCCGCCCACGGCGCCCCCGGGCCGGCGCCCCCATCGCACGGCGTTTCGGCGCACGCGGCGGCTCACGTCCGGACTGACAGCTCTGACCCCTCGCCTCCTTGCGCCGCGCCGTGGCCCTGCCGCTCAGGCGCGTCGCGTGCAAGTGCCCGCGCCACGAGAGCTTCCTGGCGCTGTACGCGCGCTGCGTGGCGGAGAACGGGGGCGTGCACACGCACCTGGCGCTGCTGCGGGCCAGGCACGAGTGCGTGGCCCAGCACTGGGGCGGGCTGCGTGACGCCTCCCTGCCAGGGCCCACCCACCACGTCACCACAAGGGCCTGCCTCGTGCCTGCGCCGTGCCTCACAGGTGGGCCAACGTGCACGGCTGTGTGGTGCCGCTGCTCTCCCTGGACCACTACACGCCAGGGCACCCCGGCCACGCCCACATGGCCCAGCTGCTGCAGCATGAGGTGCAGACCGCCGCCCGCCTGGCGGGAGCAGTCGTGGAGAGCGCCGCTGCGCGCGCCCGCATCATCACGCGGGCCAACGCCTGGGGCCAGCAGCAGCAGCAGCAGCAGCAGCAGCGGCAGCAGGCCACCGCCGCCACCTCCAACTCCGGCGCCGCCACCCGCGGCAACGGCAGCGGCAACGGCACCGCCGGCGCCCCCGCCCAAGCGCCATCTGAGCGGCCAGAGCTGCCCACGGCGGCGGCGGCGTGTGCGCCCGCCCGCGTGCCGCCCCCGCCCTCCCGCCCGGCACCACCCGCGCCCGTGCCCCCACCGCCGCCGTTCCTGGCCACGACTCCGCCCTCGCGCACGCTGGCGCTCACGGCCCCGCCGTCCCCACCCTGCCCTCCGCCTCACCAGGGCCCCGCCGCCGCCCCCGCCGCCCCTCTCGCCCTCCCCTCCACCCACGGCACGCCCACCTCCTTCACCTTCCCCCACCGCACCCTCCCTGATGGCCCCACGCCCCGCGTGCTGCACCTGGGCAGCAGGCAGCCACTGGCAGCGCCCTTGCCGCTGGGCCTCACGCCCGTGCCCCTCTCGCCCGCGGACAAGCAGCGCACGTGTGAGGCGCCCCTCCCCAAGCGCCTGAGGCTGGACGCGCCTCCCGCTGCCAGCGGCACCCCGCCCCAGTGGACGATGGGCCTGGACGTCATCCCCATGCGGGACGACGCGCCCGCGGCACGCCTGACGCAGCAGCCACAGCTACGCCTCAGCGGCATCCCCGCTGCCCCCACCAGTGACGCGAGCGGCAGCCTCGCCGCAGCGCTCGCAGGCGCCGCTCCCGCCAGCCGCATCCCGCGCCCCGCCGCGGCACAGTCCCTCCAACTGCAGGCGCCGCCTGCCGTCCACGGCAGCGCAACGCAGCTGCACCAGCCTGCTTCCACCTTCAAGCGCACCTTCACGCGGGCGTTTGACGGCCCGTCGCCGCAGCAGCACCACCACCACCCCAGCGGCCCACCCCTGCCGCCGCCGGCAGCGCGCCACCACGTCACCGCCGTGCGCAACCTCGCTACGACGGCCTCCCGCCCCGTGCCGCCGCCGCCACCTTCGCGCCTCACCGGCCCGCCGCAGCCGCCGCCTCCCAGCCACTCCCATCGCCCGGCGCCCTCCGCACCTCCCATGGGCCGCCTCACCTCGCGGCCGGGCGCCCCGGCTCCCCTCCCGCCCAAGCCCAAGGCCAAGGCGGCCCTCACCAGCGCCCTCAAGCCTCAGCAGCCCCGGCACCGCCCGGGCCGCGCTGGCAGCCTGGCGGCGCCACCGCGCGTCCAGAAGCAGCCGCTCAAGAAGGAGCAGCAGCCCAAGGCCGTCGCGCCGTCGCTCCTCGTGGCCGCCGCCGGCGTCTTGCAGCGCGGCGCAGACAGCGGCAAGGCGCGTCGCCTGTTCAGCGGCAGCAGCGGCAGCAGCAGCGGCCACCTGCCGGAGGCGGGTGAGCGCGCGGCGCCCGTGGAGGAGGGGCCCGCGAGCGTGCTGGGCAAGCGCAAGGGCGAGGCGCAGCCGCTGCCTGAGCAGCGGGCGCCGCAGCGCCCCGAGGCGCAGGACGAGGGCGAGCAGGCGCTCTTCCGCGGGGACGAGGCCGAAATGAGTGAGTGCACGCTTGCTCCTGCCTGCTTTTTCCTCTGGTCCTCGCCGCGCAAACACACTTGCGAACGGCGCATTACGCTTCGTGCGTGGCCACACCTGCTGTTGCTGCTGCTGCGCAGTCGACGCGGTGCTGGACCTGGGCCTGTTCAGTGACGACGACGACGTGCCGACGGCGGGCGACAACGCCCCGCGCACCGCAGCGGACGGCGTGACCCTGGTGCACGCCGCTCCCACGCTCGCGCCCGCGCTCAAGGACGACGCGCTCGCGCCCACCGCCTCCACGAGCCTGCTCAAGGCCCCGCCTGCCGCGCCCGAGCCGGCCGCGGCGTGCTCGCTCGTGGAGCTGCTGCTGGCGAGCGGGCCGCTCTTCACGCCGGAGGAGCAAGCCATCATGGCCCGGCTAGCCCGCCCAGGTCCGCCGTGCACGTTCGTGGTCGGCGCCGAGGCGTGGCTGCCGCGCTCGGACGACGCACCCGGCGAGGACGCCGGCTCGCCGGTGCCGCTGCCGTTCGACGTGGAGGGAGAGGACCCGGCCGCAGCGCACGGCCCGGCGCCCATGGAGGTGGAGTTCGAGGTGGTGTCGCTCAGCGACGACGACGAGCAGGAGGAGGAGGAGGAGGAGGAAGATCTGGAGGCTCTGCTGCTGTCCCTTGCGATGGAGGTCGGCCAGTGAGGCGCCGTGCGCCTGACTCAGGCTGCAGAGGCCAGCGGGGTGGTGGGCCTGGTGGAGGGCTGGTGTGAGGTGTGGCGGTGGAGGTTGGCTGGCTCTTGGGTTGCGTTTGCGTTGCGCACCGTCGCCAGAGGGTTGTCGGGCGGTTGTGGCGTGCGCAAAGGAGTTG
>VFQP010005128.1_pt1 | contig 11639 bp, 18 predicted proteins | sample 3512351 | NCBI WGS metagenome assembly VFQP01 (sample SAMN10412372, study PRJNA504923) | tailings metagenome | isolation source: Relicate 1 Philex TSF1 revegetated site | place: Philippines: Tuba, Benguet | collected 2017-08-29
GCGCACTGCTATGCTTGGGCGCGTGAGCTTGCGCCCCTCCCTCACCTGGGTGGACTGGTTGACCAGCTGCAGCGCCTCGCGCACCGCCGCCTCCACCAACATGCCCGGCGCGCGCGACGTGGCGCCGGCGCCGGAAGAGGCGGCGCGGAAGAGCGAGCTTGCTGCATTGGAGGAGGCGTTGCTGGCGGCAGTGGCAGGCGAGGCGTCCTCGCCCTCCAACGCCTGCTTCACGCCCAGGAGCGACCTGCTCGCGCGTGCACGCGCCACAACGACGGCAAAAGCGGCGGCGTCGCCGTCGAGCTTGCATTGGCCGCCGGCACTGGTGAGACGGGACGAGGGGCTCAAGAAGAAAAACGAGCGCGGCGCCAAGCCGCCACGATGTGAAGCCGCGCACTCACTTGTTGACCTGCTTGAGGAGCGCCTGCGCCACGGGCGCCTCGCCGCTCAGCTGTCGCGCCAGTGTACCCAGCTGCCCAGACAGAGCGCGCAGCGTGCCCAGCACGCCGCCGTCGCCGCCGCCCTCCTCGGGCGGCGGTTGCGCCGCGGCGGCGCTGCTGTTGTTCCTCGCGCTGGCTGCAGCGGCGGCGGGGCTGGAGCCAGGGCTGCTGGCGGCGCCGCCGCCCGGCCGGAACACCTGAGCGCACGGAGCCCGCACAGTCAGACGTTGCAGTCATGTGACCACGCCTTACCACGTCCGCGCTGCGCTGCTGGATCCCTATTCGCACGGCTGGCCGCCACGCCAGCTGGCGTGAGCAACGGCCCGAGCGCGCTGATGCTGGGGCGCACGCACCTGAGGGAGGTCAGAGGTTGTAGCGTTGCCGCCGGAGCCAGAGCGGTAGGGCTGCGGGAGGCCGGTGAGCGCGGCGCCGCTGGCGCCCTGGGAGGCGCCACCGCCTGTGAGAGTGCCCAGCAGCGGCAGCGCGGCGGGCACGTGGCCGGCGGCGGGCGCCGCCGCCGCCCCCCCTGGCGAGCCTGGAGGCGGGGGAAGCAGGGCAGGCAGTCGCGCGCGTGAGACAGGCGAGGTGGCAGGGCAGCAGCGGCGGGTGCTGGTTGGGGGGAGGGAAGGGGCGCACCCGCTGCCTGCTGCTGCATGCCAAAGAGGCGCTGGTTGAGCAAGTCCACCATGTCCGTGAGCCCTCGCACCGTGTCCTGCGCGCACGCGGCAGGCGGGCCAGGGCTCAGGGCTTCCGGCCGCAGCGTGACGCTGACAAGATCTTTTGTGGGGCCTTGCAAGGAGGAGAGCCCGATCGCAGGGCCACAGCGCTGAGAGCTGCGGGAACGGGCCGCGTAGCCGCTGCAGCGCAGCTGCCGGGGGCCCCATTCCGTCCCCGCAGCTGACCTGTGGCTCCCTGCCACATGCGCACCTGCGCTGGCCGCCTGGCCGACTCGACGGCGGGCACCACCAAGGAGGAGAGGTCCGCCGCCGCCTTGCCCACCACCTGGACGCGACGCGGCGCGTGACGCCCCAGCACACAGCCTCTCTCACATCGCTGCGGCGGCGAGGGCAGCCCCTGGCGTTGCCCTTGAGGGAGCGGGTTGAGACAAGAAGGAATCCAACAGCGCCTCTCACCTGGGCCACCTGGGTGACCCTCCCCGTCCACCTGGTGGCCATCCCCTTCACCTGGGCCCCCTCACGTGGCACTCCCTCTCACCTGGGCCACCTGGGTGACCATGGGCGCCAGGCCGTCGACCAGCTGCTGCGCCACCTGGCGGCTCTCGTTGGCCGGCGCCAGCCGCACCAGGGACCTGCGCATCGCGAAACAGGGCGCGGGCAGTGCGGTGTGCAGGAGCGAGGCGAAGAAAGGAGAGCGCGGGGGCCTGGCCCGCGCGTGGTTTGACGTGTTGCAGGGAGGCGGCGGCAAGGAGAGCAGTTGACGAGGGGATCTGTCGGAGGCCGTGCATCCGGCAGGCCGGCTCCGCGGCTCACGTGAGCGGGTCGGCGACGGCGCCAAACCACTCGTCAATCGTGCGGTTGAGGCGCGGCAGCAGCACCTGCCACAGCACGCGCAGCGCAGCAGCAGCGGCAGCGTGAGCCAAGCAAGCGCAAGACCCCCGCGACCCTAACCCAAGCCCTCGCCCATGCGCTCACGGCGGGGTCCAGGCGGGGGAAGGCGCGCCGCGCCTCGCGCAGCACGCCGTCCACGTCCTCCGACACCTGTCCATGTGAGGAGGAAGCGCAAAGGGACAGCGAGGCAGCAAGCACGACGTGAGAGCCGTTCGTGTCGTCTGACATGCATACAGAAAGAGTGAGTCTGGCACGTGCCGGACCAAAGATGAGGGCGGGACTGGTCAGAGGGAGTCTGCGCTCACGGACTCACACAACCCTGGCCCAAATCCTAGTCCTCCTTCACCTGGCGGGTGCGCGAGTGCAGGTACTCGAGCGTGGCGTTGACCAGCGGGCCCGGCAGCGCCTCGGCCGCCGCCGCGTAGAGCCCGTCCACGGCGCGGCCGGCGCCCTCCAGGCCCCGCTGCACGCTGGACAGCGCGTCCTGGAACGCAGGGCCAGGCAGCTCGCCCTGCGGACGAGCAAAGCAAGCAGTGCATGGCGCAAGCGGTGAGTCCTGGAGCGCAGGGCCCGGCAGCTCACCCTGCGCATGCAGGCGGGGCAAGCAAAGGACGGCGCACTGCGCCACGTGCGGCCTGGGCCCTGGAACGGTGCGGCCCCGGCAGCAAGCCATGAGGCCGGCCCAGGAAAGGCGGGGCATCTCTTGAGCCCACGCTCCAAGCCCTAAAGCCCTAACGGCCCCCATGCACCCGCCGCGCGCACGCACCTTGAGCCGCTCGGCCGCGTCCCTCAGCTCTAGCAGCAGCCCGTCCACCGTGCCGTTGACCACGCCCACCATGCGCCGCACGTCGTCCAGCGGGACGACCCGCTGCAGCTCCTCCTGCGCCTGGCGGGCGCGCCGCCACACCGCCCGGCGCGCGTCGTCGATGACCTGGGCCGGCGGCTGGCCGGGCACCAGCGCGTCCAGCAGGCCCTGGCACGCAGCACGCACAGCACGGAGCGCAGCGGCCGGGAGCGGCGCGTCAGCGAGGAGGCGCTGCATTGACAGCAGCCCGCCCTGCAGGCCCCTGCCGCACAGCGTGCACAGCGTGGGCTGCCGGCGCCCCAAAACCTCCTCCCGCAGCTCATCGCATGACGCCTTTACGCGTCGAAGGACTGCTCTCCTCTCCATGGCGCGCAAGATCGCGCAAGGCACACCACGCCTTACCCTCGCTTGCTGCACGGTGGCGCTCGTGTCGTTGAGCAGGCCCAGCACGATGCCGCCGACCAGCCCCACGGCCGCCCGCGTCTGCGCGCAAACAACACGCCCGCAAGGACATGCACCGCGTACCGCACCGTTCCAAACGGCGCATGGCCGCCAACACGCACGGTCGCGCTGAGGGGCGCAACGACTTTGCCAGCGCACAGCAACATGCGTGCTGGGCAGGTGGCGATTGAGAGCGGGGCGGCGAACCCTGGCGAGCGCTCGCCTGGTTGCGCAGGCCCTCGCGGACGCCCACGCGCCCCTCGATCAGCTGCTCCGCCTGCCGCCGCGCCCCGCCCTGCGCGCACGCCGTGCCGCACAGCGCGCATCGCACGCCATTGGCGTGGCGCCAGATGGCGCCTTCCTGACGCGTTTGCTCCATCTGGTTGAGCAGGAGCCGTTGTAGCAGGACGGCAGATGGGCCGTCTTGTCACACGACGAGGTGAGCGTGAGGTGTTGGCAGCGGTGCGGAGCGGCAGGGCAGGAGGCGAGCGTGCCCTCCTCACTCACCGCCGCGTCGATGAAGCCCTGCGCCGTGGTGGCGACGGAGGAGAAGAGGCCGGCCAGCGAGGGCGCAGACTGCGGGCGGCGCGGCAGCGGCGGCGCACAGAGGCGACAAGCTACACGTGTGCGCCGGCATGTGCAGAGCGCATGGCGGCGCAAGGGGACACGCAGCGGGCAGGCTCTCTGAAGGGTCGTGAAGGGCTGCGGGCTGCGAGGGAACGTGCCTGCGCCAGCTGTCGCTCGAAGTTGGCGGCGTTGCTGGCCACGCTGTCCGCCAGGTTGGTCAGCACGTCGTTGCGCCTGCAGGCGCGCACACGAGTAGCACGCACACACACACACACAAACAGAAGTTGTCGTGTCATCGTCAATCGTCGCATTGCCACGTTCGCTGTGCGGCCCCCTCGTCCAGACCCTAGCTCCACCCCTGCAGCAAGCGTTGCCCAGGTGGCCACGGGCGGGTCTCCTCCCTCCCTGCAACCCTAGCGCAAACCCAAGCCACGCACCTCTGCAGCAGGGCAAGCGCGTTGTCCGCCATGGACCGGTCCATCATATCCACGGACGCCCGGAAGGCGCTCGTCGCGTCGCGCGCCGTGCTCACCAGCACCTGCGCGGCTCACCCGCACGTGAGCCCTCATGCAGGGCTCTGCTGTCGTGGGCGCGTGCCAGGCAGGCTCCTGTGCCCAGCCTTTGGCCCGACGAAAGCCGCATCGCCACCGGGCTCTTGGCCCACATGACACGCGGCGCAGCACTCACACTGAGACTTGCCCGAACGCCAAGCTTGCCTTCCCAAAGCTGCACGGCCCGGGGACGCTCTCAAAGCTGCACAGCCCGGGGAAGCCGCGGCTCACCGGGAGCACCGGCCCGCCCACCAGCTGAGGGAAGAGGGGCACCTGCGTCAGGCCGTACAGCGCAGAGCCCAGCGCTCCCTGCGAGGGAAGCAACCGACACGAGGCATGATTGCGGACGATGGGGGCATCACGCCATGCAGCGCAGAGCCCAACGCTCCCTGCCGGGCCAGGGATCCGAGGAGGGGCATCCATGGGCGGGACGTGACCATAAGGATGCACCTGCAGCGTGACCACGGCGCGGTAGACCGCCGCCCTAGGGTTTAGCACCAGGTAGGCCCGGCTGCACATGCGCAGCGGGCGGGGCGAGAAGAGGGGAACGTTGGCGCAGCCGTTTGGCGCGAGGCGCACAGCGGGTGCGGGGTCAGGCTGCAGTGCAAGCACCGAGCAAGCACCGAGCAAGCCGCACCTGCCGTACAGGTAGAGCAGGAGGCCCAGCGCCCCTGCACGACGCCACGGCAGGCCCAGGGCACGCTTCAAGGACCAGCAAGCAGCGAGGGAGATCAAGCTAGAGAGGCGCCCTGCTGTGGGGACCCTACGCGAACCCTAGCTCCATGGTCGGCGTGAGCCCAAAGCCGTAAGGACAGCGCACCGTCGAGGTAGGCCTCGTAGTAGGCCAGCGCCGCGCTGTCAAAGGCGGCGCCGTAGAGCTCGCTGGTTAGGGCTTGCGACAGCATGGAGCCGAGCTCCTCGCGCTTGACGCCCAGGCGCTGCGCCAGCCGCGGGTAGCGCTCTGAAGGAACAGGTGCAAGAGCAAGGCAGCGGCAAGGCAAGGGCAAGGGGAAGAGAGTTGCTGTGGTGCTGCGCCGGGTGATGCCCACGCCAAGCCCTGAGGAGCGGGGGGTGCACAGCGAAAGACCCGCAAACGGGTGACTGCGGTGCGCCGGCTGACCCAAACCCTAGCGGCAACCCCAGCCGCCACCCGCCCATGTGCGCGCCGCAGCTGCCAGCGCCTGCACGGCGTCCTTGACCTGCACCTCTGCCGCCACCAGCCTCCCCCCCAAACCCTATCGGCAACCCTAGCCGTCCCGCACCCGCGCCGCACCTGCCAGCGCCTGCACGGCGTCCTTGACCTGCACCTCTGCCGCCACCAGCCGCCGCTGCTGCTGCTGCACCGCCTTGCGGTAGCGCCGCGTGATGGAGGCGTCCAGCTGGGCCAGCGGCAGCGACACGTTCTTGCTCTGCGCTTGCGTCCCGCGCCGCGCAACGCAGCACCAAGCGGCGACGCCATGATGCTCCCTGACCCTACCTCTCTCTGCCTTTCGAAGGCGCCCCCCGGCGCCCTTTACAGAGCACCGTGTTGCGCCGACGTTGGGCGGTGGCCCGTTCCGTTGATGCGAGTACGGTGCGCACGCGCAGGGCGCGCGTGGGTGGCGTCCCCTCGAGTACTCGCCTGAAGCTCCTTGTAGCAAAGGTAGAGGTCGTTGACGCACAGGCGCACGTCGTCGACCAGCTGCTTGAGCCGGGGCTCCTCCTCCTCGTCGTCCCCAGCCGCCGCGCCGCCCTCCCCGCCGTCGGCGCCGCCTGCGGCCGCAGCGCAGGCGACGCACCTCCAGGCCCTGAGGGGCGCCCCGCTTGGCGCCATTGCTGCAGGGCTGGGAGCGACGCTGGGCCCTGCGAGCCTCTGCCCGGAAAGCGCAGTGACGTCGACACCAGAGGCGCTCCTGGGCAGGGCCGCCAGCCCCTGACTCAGCCCCTCCACTCACCGTTGATGACGCCCAGGCTCCTGGGCAGGGCCGCCAGCCCCCTCCACTCACCCTTCATGACGCCCAGGCTCCTGGGCAGGGCCACCAGCTCCCCCTTGAGCTCCACCAGCCGCTGCTTCACGGCGTCCAGCGCCTTGCCGGGCGGCCCGCGCAGGTGCTGCCGCCACGTGACGGTCGCGTTGCCTACTCGGGCGATGGCCTGGTCGAGGGGCTGCAGCACGCGCTCGCTGTACTGCCTGCGCGCACGCGGCGGCCCGCGCCACACACTGGGTGTTTCCATCGCGCCCCGGGGTAGCCCTCCCGCTGGTGAGGCGTAGCATTTTCGTTGCGTTTCCCGCAACACGCTGCTGCAGCCCGGCAGCGGCAAGGTGGACAGACCCGTCACAGAGCCCTCGTGGTCCCGCAGAGGAGCGCGTTTGGCACCCACCGGACCCACTCCGCAGCCCTGGTGTCCTTCCTGGCAGCGCCGCCCGCAGCAGACTGCTGCTGCTGCTGCGCCTGCTGCCGCAGCCGCGCCCACGGCCGCTGCGGCGCCGCAGCGCCGCTACCGTTGCCGCCGGCCCCGTCGCCCTCGAGGCCTTGAGGTGGGGAAACGGCGGCGCTGCCGGGGGGGAGCGCGCCGGCGGCGGCGGCGTCCACGGCGGGCAGGCGGCGCCCGCAGAGCTTCAGCCTCCAGCCAATCAGCTGCACGCTCCGCCTGCCACGATGGGAGCAACAGAGACAGCAACGCTGCGCTCTGGCCCCGCCGAGGTGTCCAAACAGATGCAAGAAATCCCCAACGCGAGGTGCCGCGCACCTCTGGGGCTGCGGCCACGTGTCGAGCATGGCGAGCGTCCACACGCCCACCGAGCCGCCCAGGCCGGCATAGGCGCTGCGGCCGTCAGCCAGGCGCGAGAGCGGCTGCTGCGGTAGGTAGGTGCGGCCGTCCTCCAGCGGCCTCGGCGGGGACTGGGGCTGCGCAAGCAAGGGGGGGAGGCAAAACGGCAAGGCGCGAGCGACCTTCTGCGCAGGGGACGGCGGCGCGTCACGCGGTCCCTCCACGCGGGTGAGGCTCAAGGCGCACAGCAGCGGCGAGTGCGGACCTGCGGCAGCGGAGTTGTGCCGTCCTCGTCAGCCGCCGGCGTCTTGCCCGGGTCCTGGCCGCCGGCGTCGGCAAAGGTGACGTTGGTGAGGCGCGTGGCCGTGCCGCCCGGCCCGACGCCCTTGAGCACCGAGGCGGAGGGCTGAGGGGCCTGGGACGAGTTGGCCAGCAGCACCACCTGCAAGAGTGCGCGCGCTCAGGACGGAAAAGCGTGTGTGGATGGCAGGTGCAGCGGTGCGCAAGTTCGCGTGCTGCCGGTGCTGCGCCCATGCGGAGAGCGAGCTGCAAGGTTGCGGAGAGGCGGAACATCGATGCACGCGCCTGCAGGGCTCCCAAGACGTCGTGCTGCAGCCCGTGGATGGTGAGTTCGACGCTCTGCACGTCGAGCGCCTGGCGCACGTGCAGCACGTCCTGCCAGGTGCCAGGGGACGTGCGCTCGAGCAGCTGCGGCGGCGGTGCAGCGCTGCTGCTCACGTTGCCGCTGCCGCCGCGCGTGTAGAGCAGGCAGACGTTCATGGCCACGCGCATCGTGGTGGGGGCGTGCGCCGGCACGCCCGTTTCGGCCATGGCGCCGCTGGTGGAGAGCAGAGCCAGGATGCGGATGATCGCTAGGCGCATGCGCGGAGTCGCCATGCTTTAGCCGAGTCCGTGGTCTGTGCACAGCCGGCGCCCCGATCATCACCCGTGGCGTCGGAGCCATTGTCTTGGATGCGCCAAAAACGGCACCAGGAGCTGGCTCTCCGAGCTGGCAGGCTGGCCAGCACCAACGCTGTGCAGGCTGCTCACGGCCGGAGGATCAGCTTGCTCGTCCGCAGTCGACTTTGAAACAACAGGTACCTGGCAGGTGATTGTGTAGCAGATCTCAAGACGGCGGTGCGATCAACAAGGGGGCGCGGCGCAGGCGGTGCTGCCCTTGTCAGGCAAGGCACCCGTGCGGCTCTGCACACATGCAGGCTGTGCGCATCGCAAGGAGTCCGAGGGCAGGCGTCCACCGATCCACCACACTTGTGCAGTGCGGGGAAAGACCTCCAGCATCTCCTCAATGCGGGGCCAGGACGCCGTGGCAGCAGAAGTTATCCATGCACGAGTGCCGCAGGCAGCAGGCAGGCGTTTCATTCAGTACGTGCGACCAACGGCATCCAGATGAGCGAGCATCCTGGTGCTTGGGCAAGTCAAGGGATCAGAACCACCTCACAACATCATCATTCCCTCACGTGTTGCGTTTTCCACGTCATGTGCTGTCCATCGGCACACGCCCCTGCTGGCCCTGCAGTCACGACCCCACCTGCTCAAGTTTAGAATCACCAACGGACAGGTCGCCTCATCACATTATGGCTTCGGTCTGCGCGCTGAACAAAAGGATAGGGCTCTCCCGGGTGGGGACGAATCACGCGCCGTGCTGCTCTTTAGACGAGAAAGTAGTCGGACTTATCTGGGCTGGGGCTGGGGAGGATCTGGGCCTGGCAAAGGTGGACAGTCCGGGTGGCGGCATGCCTGACGGCTCACGCCCTGCCCTCCCGGCCCTCCCTCGCCCTCGCCCTCCTCCTCGTCGCCCTCGTCCTTGTCGTCGGCCTGCGCCTCGGCCATGTCCTCCTCGTCCTCCTCCAGCACGGCCTCCTGGAAGGCGCCGTGGTGCAGCGCCCCGCTGAGCTTGGGCAGCAGCTTGTAGGCGCCCGGGCTGCCCGCCCACATGCCGGTGGACGCCATGGACTGCTCCAGCGTCACGCTGGGAGACTCGAGCAGCTTGATGCGGTTGGTCTGCGGGGTGAGCAGCGCGATGGGGGTGTTGGCGAGGTGAGGAGCGATGGCTGCGGAACAGAGCCACAGCGGCGCAGCAGAGCGAAGGGCGCCGGGTTGCTCACCATGGTGCCGGAGGCGGCGCCGGGGCTGAAGACCTGCAGCACGACGGGCGGCGTCTCGGTGCCGCGCGCCTGGCGCATGGCCAGCAGCTGGGACAGCGCGTGCTCGAACGAGGGGCGGTTCTCGGGCGCCGGGTCCCAGCAGGCCGTGGCCAGCAGCTTGAACTCGAGCGGCGTGTCGTCGGGGAAGGTCGGGCGCATCGCCTCGGCCGTGATGCGGTGACCCAGCAGCGCCTTGGGGATGCCTGCGTTTGCGTGCGGGGCGTGTGCGACAGTCCGAGGCGCGAGTGGTCGAGTCGAGCCCGCGGTGCGGTGCGGTGCGGCCGTCAGTGCGGTCGGCGACCGCGCGATGGAAAGCGCTTGTCGCTAGCGAAGCGACAACGCACCTTGGTACGCGTGCTTGCCGGTGTAGGCCTCCCACATGGTGAGCCCGAACGCGTACACGTCGGCCGCCTTGGAGAGGCGCCCCTCTAGCAGGATCTCAGGCGCCATGTGCGTCCTGCGGCGCGCCGCAAAGCCGCGGCAGGTGAGCGCGCCCGCCGACGAACGCGACCAAGCACGCACCAGTCGTCACGAAGCGCACTCACATGGTGCCCTGGAAGACGGCTGAGATGTGCGTCTCCATGTGGTCCATCTTGAGCGCCAGGCCAAAGTCGCTCACCTGGCGCGCCACAATGGGGCGAGGCGCACACACCGACTCGTGAGCTCACTCCGCACGCGTACGGCGGTCTGCGCTGCGGGCTCGGCAACCCGCGCAGATTGCCACGCGCGTTGCCACGCGCAATTGCCATGCCGCGGGCGCAGCGGGCGCAGCGCAGCGGGCACAGCGGGCGCAGCGGGCGCAGCGCAGCGGGCACAGCGGGCGCAGCGGGCGTAGCGCAGCGCGCGAAAAGGGCTCACCTTGCCAGTGAGTGTGCTGGGCGTGTCGGCGCCCTGCAGCAGCACGTTGCGCGCCTTGAGGTCGCCGTGCAGGATGTTGAGGTGGTGCAGGTGCGCCATGGCGCGCGCCACGTCGGCGCACAGCTCCAGCACCGCCTCGTAGTTGATGCTGCCCGATGCTGTGGGCGTGACAGGATCCGTGCGGTCAGCAGCGCACACGCGCACACGCGAGGCATGCAAAAGTCCGCATGGAACACAGGGACGAGGTAGGTAAGCTGCCACAAGGCGCCAGCACGCCAGCTGGTGGGCTCACCCATGACGAAGGCGCCGGCGTCCAGTGCGTCGCGCAGGCTGCCCTTGTTGCAGTACTCGAGCACCAGCCGCACCTACACAGCGGGGAGCGCGCATTCACGTTCCACCACGCTCAGCGCCCAGGTCGGCGACGACCCCTCGCCGCACCAACCGTGCGCCAGGGCCGCTCTAGCGCAGCCGCTGCCCTGGCCGCAGGGCTGAGACCGCACCCCACACCACCCGAGGAGGGAGGGCCCTCTGCTCTGCCCGCCCTTGCACAAGCGAGCGGCAGGCGCGCGCACCTCGTAGCTGTGCACGGCGGCCTGCGTGGTGAAGCTCGTGTTGTTGGAACGCATGGACATGAAGGTGCTGGCGTTGTTGCCGGCGCCAGCCTGGATCAGCTCGCCGCTCTGCTTGGTCGCCAGCGTCGCGTCCGCTGCCGCCGCCGCGTCGCCGGAAGAGTCCTTGACCGGCTTGATGGTGTAAGTGTACGTCTGTGAGCACGCAGGGCGGCCCCAGCGATGTGCCGGGTGAGGAGCGCGGGGCGCACCTGCATTGCGGCGTGCTACAGAGTCTGCGCGAAATGCGTGCAAGAGGCAAGGGTAGGGGCTCGCCTGCACAATGTTGGGGTGGCTGAGCGAGCTGCTGATGGCCGCCTCCATGACGGCCATCTTCTCGCGCTTCTCGGCGCCACTCATGTGCACGGGCAGCATCATGGTCTTGACCGCCACTGTGATGCCCCGCCACAGACCCTTGTACACCTGAGCACACGTGCAGGATGTGGCGCCGCGCCCGCTGCCATCAACACTCACTCACGACCCTTTGGGGGCGCTCTGGGAGGGCCAACAGTGGGTGGAGGCGCAGCCTCACCTTGCCAAAAGCGCCCTCTCCCAGCAGCTCGAGCGTCTGGATGGACTCCATGTCGGCCACGCTGCTCATGTGGTTGACGGACAGCTCGCGGCGCATGCTCTCGATGCGCTGCAGCGCGGCGTTCTCGGGCATGCTAGCGTCCGACGACGAGCCGTCGTCGTCGTTGGCGTGGGCGTGCGCGGCCTTCTGCTTGGGGCCGCCCAGCACGCTGATCAGGTTGTATTGCCGCACCTGCAAACAGCGCGCGCACTTGTGCAGGCACCGCGCCTGGCTCACGGTGCCCAGCGGCGCGCCGCGTATGGCACAGCACAGCACAGCACAGCACAGCACAGCACAGCACAGCACAGCACAGCACA
>VFQP010005115.1_pt1 | contig 11635 bp, 11 predicted proteins | sample 3512351 | NCBI WGS metagenome assembly VFQP01 (sample SAMN10412372, study PRJNA504923) | tailings metagenome | isolation source: Relicate 1 Philex TSF1 revegetated site | place: Philippines: Tuba, Benguet | collected 2017-08-29
GCGCCCGGCCGGAATGAGATCGCCCGTCAGCAGCATATCCATGGCGTGCTTGGGCGCGACGTTGCGTGACAGCGCCACCATGGGCGTCGAGCAGAACAGGCCGATATTGACGCCCGGCGTGGCGAAGCGGGCGTCATCAGCCGCCACGGCGAGGTCACAGGTCGCGACGAGCTGGGCGCCGGCCGCCGTCGCCACGCCGTGCACACGCGCGATCACCGGCTGGGGCAGGGCGACGATTTCCTGCATCATCTGGGCGCAGCTCTCGAAGGTCAGGCGGATGAAGTCCGGGTCATCCATCCGCGCCTTCATCTCGCGCAGGTCGTGGCCGGCGCAGAAAGCCGGCCCGGCGCCCGCGAGGACGACCACGCGCACACTGTCATCCCGGCCAATGGCGGCCAGCGTATCCATCATCGCGCCCATCAACTCGATGCTGAGCGCGTTGCGCGCGGCGCCCCGGTTCATGGTCAGCGTGGTGACGCCGTCCGGCGTGTCGGCGCGCAGCAGTACGGGCTCGGTCATCTCGTCTCCTTCAGCGCAGTGGCCGGAACGTGGCCCTGATATCATCGACCACCGCCTCGGGTTCCTCGGCGGCGGCGAAGTGACCGCCCATGGGGTGCTCCTTGCGGTAGCGCACGTCGAACTGCTGCTCGGCCTCGTTGGACAGGCTGCGGCCGACGTCGTGTTCCATATAGGTGAGGCCGGTCGGCACGTTGACCACCGGCGTTCCGGAATGGGAGGGCTGCCACGGATCCTTGCCGGCCTCGGCGTAAAGACGCGCCGACGTCACATAGGTTTCGGTGAACCAGTAGAGCGAGGCGGTTGTCAGCAGGAAGTCGCGGGTGAATGCCTGCTCGACGTCGCCATCATTGGCGCTCCACGACCGGCGGCGCTGCACCAGCCAGGCAAGCAACCCGACCGGCGAATCGTGCAGCGCATGGGCGATGGTCTGCGGCTCGAGCATGTGCACGGCCACATGCGCGGCGATACGGTGCTGGATGCCGATCAGCTTCTTCCGTAGCTCGGGGGCAAGATCGGCAGGCACCTGCCGGCCGGCGGTCACGTCCCACGGCCGCTGGTTGTTCCAGTGGGTCAGCCGCGGCGTGCTGGTGAGGTGAATGCCGATGACGCTGTCGGGATATTTGTGGCCAAGCTGGGCCGTCGTCGTCGCGCCCCAGTCGCCGCCCTGGGCGCCATAGCGCGAGAAACCCAGCTCCTCGGTCATCAGCTTGTGGATGGGATCGGCCGCGCGCCAGGCGTTCATGCCGGGACGCATCAGCGGCGACGAGAAGCCGAAGCCCGGCATCGACATCACGATGACCTCGAAACTGTCGTTTGGATCGCCGCCGAACGCGGCGGGATCGGCGAGCGGCCGGATCAGTTCGTGATAATCCCAGAACGTCCATGGCCAGCCATGGGTCAGCACCAGGGGGATCGGATTGGGTCCCTTGCCCGGTTCGCGGATGAAGTGCAGCGGAATCCCGTCGACCTCGGCGCGGTAATGGCTGAAGCCGTTGATCGCCGCTTCCTGGGCGCGCCAGTCGTATCCGTTCAGCCAGTAATCGACCAGGCCGCGCAGATAGTCGCCGTTGACTCCGTAGCGCCAGTCTTCGTTGGCCATGTCGTGCGGCCATCTGGTGCGGCTCAGACGGAACCTCAGCTCGTCCAGCTGCTCGTCCGGTATGGCGACCTTGAACGGTTCTACGGTCATGCGTGCTCTCCCCTGCTGCGGCGATAGTAAGGGAGATTGGCCGCCAATCCAGCCAGGATCAGCGGTCCGGCCGCGCCGCTTCCGCCAGTCCGTGGAACAGCGCGGCGAGGTCTCGCCGTTCGATCTTGCCCGAGGTGGTGCGCGGCAGGGGCGCCGGGCTGATGCGGATGCGCTTGGGCGCCTTGTAGCTGCCGAGCAGCGCGCGGGCGCCGCCGATCAGCGCGTCGGCTGCCCCATCGCCATGGACGATGGCGACGACTTCCTCGCCCCACTCGTCACTGGGGAGCCCGATCACGACAACCTCCAGTACGCCCGGCAGCGCGGACATCGTGCGCTCGACCTCGGCCGGATAGACGTTCACGCCGCCCGAGATGATCATGTTCTTCTTGCGGTCGACGACGACCACCGCGCCATGCTCGTCGAACCGGCCGAGGTCGCCGGTCCGGTACCAGCCGTCCTGCCACGATTGGGCGGTGACCTCCGGCTGGTTCCAGTAGCCCGACATCATCTGCGCGCCGCGCACCCTGATCTCGCCCACCTCGGCGATACCGCAGCGGTCGCCGGTCTCGTCGACGATGTCGAGGTCGAGCCCCATCATCGGCCAGCCGCAGGCGCCGGGCCGCGCCAGCGCGGCGGCGGCGTCGGGCAGCGTCGCGAAGCCGCACGCCTCGGTGCAGCCATAGGACTGGCGGATCACCAGCCCCTTGGCCTGGAACGCCTGCAGCAACGGCACCGACACCGGCGCCCCGCCGGTGAAGCCGTGCTTCAGGCTGGAGAGGTCCGCGGCGGCGAAGCCGGGACAGTCGGCGATGCGCTGGAACAGGGTCGGCACGCCGCCGAAGGTGGTGATCCGCTCGCCGGTCATCCGCGCCAGCAGTTGCTCGGCATCGTAGCGGCGCTCGATGAAGGCATGCGCCCCCAGATAGATGACCGGCGCGAGGCAGCAGATGAAGCCCCCGGTGAAGGCGAGCGGCGCGACGATCAGGAACCGCTCCTCGGGCGTCCAGCCATAGCTGAGCGCCAGCCCGGTGCACAGCGCATGGACGGCCGCGTGGCTCAGCACCACGCCCTTTGGACGGCCGGTGGTGCCGGAGGTGTAGGAGATAGCGAGCGGCGCGGTTTCGTCGCCTCGGCCGCGCGGGGAAAGGGCTCCGCCCTCGGTAGCGGCGTCGGCGAAGCGGACCGGCGATGCATTTCCGGCGCGGTCGAACAGCATGACCTCCTCACCCTCGCCGGCCTCCCCCAGCTTGCCCATCAGCGTGGCGGTCGAGACGATGACCCGCGGTCCCGCATCGGCCTCGATCTCGCGCAGTTCGACTGGCCCGAAAGCCGCATTGAACGGGACGAAGATCGCCTCGGCCTTGATGGCGGCGGCGAACACGACGCACCATTCCAACGAGTTGCCGAGCAGGCAGCCGACCCGGTCGCCGGGCTGCACACCCATGGCCTCCAGGCGGGCCGCGACGCTGTCCGCACGCGCACCCAGCTCGGCCCAGGTCAGGGTTTCCCCCTCGACGGTGACGGCAGGCCTGCCGCCGCGCATCCGCGCCCAGTAGGACAGGTGCCTGGCGAAATGCATCAGACCTCCTCCTTCGGCCGGCCCAGGAAATCGCGGAAGACATCCTTGCCCGGAGCATGCGTCATGCCATGGAGGACCGAGGCGTGTTCAGCCTGGAACTGTTCCGCCCAGGCGCGGCCGATGCCGCCATCGATCAGCGACTTGACCTGGCCAACCCCGCCGGGCGGGTTCGCGGCGATGCTGGATGCCATGCCGATCGCCGTCTCGACGAGCGTTCCGGGCATGGCCAGCCGGTTAACGAGACCGCTGGCCAGCGCCTCGTCGGCGCCGACGGCGCGGCCGGTCATCAGCCATTCCTTGGCCTTTGGGATGCCGACAATCTGCGGCAGCGTCCAGGTGGCATTGGCCGCGCCATACCTTGTGGCGGTGACCCGGAAGTTCAGCGAAGGGGTGGCGATGCGCAGATCCGCCGCGGCGGCGATCAAGGCGCCTGCGCCGAAGGTAACGCCGCTCAGCGCCGCGATCACCGGCAGGCGGTGGCTCGCCACCTGCCATATCAGCGGGTCGCGCTCGACGAACGCCGCAATCATCTGTTCGGTGTCGAATCCTTCCATTTCATGGATGTCGAAACCGGCGCTGAAGGCACGCTCGCCCGCGCCGGTGATGACGATGACACGGGCCTCCTCGTCCTCCGCCAGCGCGGCCAGCGCCCCGCGCAGCCGCCCCGCCAGATCCATGTCGATGGCGTTGAGAACGCCGGGGCGGTTCAGCGTCAGCAGCACGACGCCGCCCGGATGCCGGTCGACCAGAAGGTTGCTCACGGCTGCCCCCGTGCCAGCAAAGGCTCGACGATGAAGCGCCGGATGAACACCGCCAGTTCGGCGTCGCTCGTCTCGACCGCGTCCACCTTGATCAGCAGCAGCGCCTGCGACAGGGTCAGCCACGAGACGACGTCGTCGATGGACAGGTCCGCCGCCAGGGTGCCGTCGTCCCGTGCCCGCTCCAGCAGCGAGCCCCAGCGGTCGCGCTGCACCTGATGGATCGGACCTTTTGGATCGGCCGAGGCCGAGGCCGCGCTGATGCTTTCGAGGAAGCGGCGGATATAAGGGTTCCTGCCTGCGCTGCGCACCGACAGCAGCAGGCACTGGGTGAGCGTGTCGGCCAGGGTTCCGCCCTTCTTCAGCGCCTTGCGGATGTCGGCGTTCACCCGGAAGGATTCCAGCGCGCAGATCCGGTCGACGATGGCGTCCTTGCCCGCATAGTGCTTGTAGACGGTCGGGCGCGAGACGCCGGCGGCCACGGCGATGTCCTCGATGGTGGTCTTGCGCACCCCGAACCGCTCGAAGCACTGATAGGCGGCGCGGACGATCCGGGCCTCCATGGCATCGGCGATGACGTCGGAGACGCCATCGGAAGGCAGCGATCGGACCGCTTCGGCCATGCGGATCAACTCCGGTGTGGAGTTTACATTTTCCACGAAATGGAAAGTGGATCAACGAGGGAATATGCCAGATGGCCTGTAAGCCGGGTTCTGTACCCGCGAGCGGGTGATGACCATTCCTCTAGGCGTACCGTCGCCGGCACGCTCAAGCAACCTACCCGGACGACGCGTCGGAAACGCTGCATGTGCCGTCCCTATTCGGTCTTGCTCCCGGTGGGGTTTACCGTGCCGTCCCTGTTGCCAGGTCCGCGGTGCGCTCTTACCGCACCCTTTCACCCTTACCTGCCGCAAGCGGCCGGCGGTTTGCTTTCTGTGGCACTTTCCCTGGGGTCGCCCCCGCCGGGCGTTACCCGGCACCGTATTTCCGTGGAGCCCGGACTTTCCTCCCCCTGCCGGTTACCCTGCAGGCGGCGGCCATCCGGCCATCTGGCGGCGCGAAGATGGGCCGTGCCGCGGCGCCGGTCAAGAAGCCCTTGCATGGCCAAAGCCTTTTGCGGAAGATGGCCGCCCTTCTCTGGACTCGGTGGTAATGCTCAAAATCAGCCCTGCGAAATCGGCGATTCTTCTGGCGGTCGGGGCCTCCCTGATGCTGGGCGGCTGCGAAACGCTCAACAAGTTGAACCCGTTCGGCGGCGGCGAGCGCATGACCAAGGAACAGAAGAAGAAGGACGCGGCGAAGAAGTACGACAACCGGCCGGTCCACGAGCCCACCGGCCAGATCCCGCCCGACACCGCCAACGCCAAGCGCTCGGACGAAGATCTGAAGGCTGGGAAGTAAGCCCTTTCTCCACATTATACCGACGCCGATGCCCGCCAGGATCTGTCACGATCCCGGCTTGGCTATGAGCGCGTGCGTTTAGGCGGGCTGGGTGCCTAGTGATCGCAGGCGCCGGCCTTGGGCGGGTGCGCGGCGATGTCGGCCTGGATGGCGACCTGGACGGCGGCAATCATCTGCCGCGTCGCCTTGTCGGCGGCGCCATCGACCTTCTTGGGGCGCCAGTGGCGCTGGAACGCCTTGAGGATGGCGCGGTAGACCGGCGAATCCTGGCCGTCGACCGGGATGCAGTAGCCGATCGAACGCAACGCGTTCTGCACGTCGCGGATCTGCGCCTGAACCGGCTCGACCTCGATCTGCTGCGGCCACAGGCCGATACCCTTGCCGGCAAGGCGCTCCCACGGGAACAACTCGCCCGGATCGTCCTTGCGCATCGGCGCGATGTCGGAGTGACCCAGCACCTGACGCTTGGGGATCGGATGGCGCGACAGGATCTGCTGGCACAGATCCTCGAGCGCCACCATCTGCGCCTCGGGGAAATCGCGGTAGCCGTGCTCGTGGCCCGGATTGACCAGCTCGATTCCCACCGAGCGCTGGTTCATGCCGATCTTGCCTTCCCAGCAGGACTGGCCGGCGTGCCAGGCGGTCTTGTCCTCGGTCACCAGCTGGTGAACGGTGCCGTCCTCGTCGATCAGGTAATGCGAGCTGACCTTGGCTTCAGGATCGCACAGCCGGTCGATGGCGTCCTTGCAGGACCCCATGCCCGTGTAGTGCAGGATGAGCAGGTCGATGTCGAATCCCGGCGGACGGGCGGAAAAGTTCGGCGACTGCCGGTCGGTGATCATGCGGTACTCCCCGTTGTGCGCGCGGCGCGTGCTTTCAGCGCCTCGCGGATCTGGATAATGGCGACACCGGAGAAGGTCATCAAGCCGCCGATGGCGAGTTTCGTCGTTACCGGGTCACCGTTGATGCCGATCGAGAAGAACATGCCCAGCATGGGCGGCGCGATCATGAACGGCACCATGGTCGTCACCGGATAGCGCTGGAGCAGGTAGAACATGCCGCCATGGCCGATGATCGAGGCGCCGATGCCGGTATAGGCGATCGCCGCCCAGCCCTCGAAACCCACATGCAGCAGCCTGTCGATCTGGCCAGTCTCGGTCAGCGCCGACATGGCGAACAGCGGCGGGAAGCTGACCATGGCGATCCACGCCTGCATCCGGATCGGATGGACACCGCCCTTCAGCCCGCGCATCAGGATGACCGACACGGCGAAGAAGCACGAGCCGACACAGCAGAACACCAGCGCCCAGGGCGTGTCGAACGCCACCGGGTCGAAGCCCAGCAGCAGGATGCCGGCGAAGGCGACGGTCATGCCGACGATGCGCCACGGCCCCACCTTCTCGCCCAGGAAGACGACGGCGAGCAGCACCATGAACGGGATGTTGAACTGGATCGCCACGGCCACCGGCGCCGCGTGCGCGGTGAGCGAATAGCCGACCAGGATGAGCCCGAAATGCAGCGCGCCGGTGGTCAGGCCGATGCCGACCACGCGCAGCATTTGCCCCTTTATCGGCTTGAGGAATGGTGCCAGCAGGAAGGCGACGCAGAAGAAGCGCATGCCGGCGAAGAACACCGGCGGCATCATGTCGACGCCCCACTTGGTGACGACGACGTTGAAGCCCCACAGCAGCGTCACCAGCACCGCCAGGCCGAAATGCGGCAGGCTCACGGCGCCAGCCCTCGATGCTTTCGCACCCTGTCCCAGGCGTCGTTGATGGCGGCGATCTTCTCGTTGGCGAGGTCGATGAACTCCTGCGGCAGACCCTGCGCAACCAGCGTATCGGGGTGATGCTCGCGCACCAGCTGCCGGTAGCGCGCCTTCACCGCGTCGTCGGGCGCGGTGCGGGCGATGCCGAGCACCCGGTAAGGGTCGGCATCGCCGGCGCCCACATGGCCCGAGCGGATGCGGTCATACTCGTTGTCGTCGAAGCCGAAGATCCGGGCGACGCCGAACAGGAATTCCTCCTCGGCGGGATGGATGATGTTGTCGGCCTTGGCGATGTGGAACAGGGCATCGAGCAGTTCCTCGAGCACCGTCCGGTTATCCTTGAACAGCCTGGCGAGCTGCTCGGCGTAGAGTTCGTACCCGGTCGCCTCGCGCTTGGCCCGGTCGAAGATGCGCGAGACGTTCTTCAGCTCCTCGTCGGGAACGTGGAAAACCTCCCGGAACGCGGTCACCTCGTCGAGGGTCACGGCCCCGTCGGCCTTGGCCATCTTGGCGCCGAGCGCGATGACGCCGAGGGTGAAACTGATGCTGCGGGTGCCATCGCGGCCGTCATCGGCGGCCGTGGTGCCGCGGCCCGCCGCATAACCGCCGAGCGCGCCGACCAGCGCCCCGAGCGGCCCGCCCAGCACCAGCCCCGCCGCGCCGCCCACCAATGTCTGCCAGATGCTCATCCGCTTCCCGTCCGAGCGGGGTTAGTAGCATCGAACGCGCCGCCGCACAGCCCGCGTTTTCCGGCGGACGGCTATTCGCCTTCCAGGCAGGGCCGAACACGCCGGCGATCTGTTCGAATACTTCCGCCCACCTGCCCGGCGCCCCGGCTTTCGACAGCCTGACGACGCGCTGCTCGGTTACCGGGACGGAAGCCCCGGGTCGTTCCGTCTCGCTTCCGCCGCCGAGGCGCGGCCCGCGATACGGCCGAAGACGATCGCATTGGCGATGGAATTGCCGCCGCCGATATAGCGCTCGCCTAGAACGCCGCCCGTCGTCTCGCCGCCCGCGAACAGGCCGACGATGGGCCGGTCGAGCTCGTCGAGCACGCGCGTCGCCGCGTCGATCCGGACGCCGGTCGAAGTCAGGCAGACGATGGCGGGGCGAACCTCCACGGCGTAGAACGGCCCGGTGCGGACCGGCTTCATGTCGGCGGGATCCTTGAAGAACATGCTGTCGACGCCCGCGTCGGTATCGGCGTTGTACTTGTCCACCGTGGCGTTCAGCGAGCCGGGGCGGATGCCGCATTTGACCGCCAGTTCGTCGAGTGTCCCGGCCTTGATCACCTTGCCGGTCTTCACCTGCGCCTCCAACTCGTCCGCCACCCAGTTGAGCGGGAGGACGCCGGAGGCGAACGCGTCGGCGTATTTCGGGATCGGCTTGGCGGCCCGCTTGGCCTCGTCGTCGAAGATGGCGAAACACGAGCCGCCGGTCTGCGCCTTCACCACACCTGACATCACCGCGTATTCGGCGGTCTCCTTGATGAAGCGGCGGCCCTCGCGGTTCACATAGACCAGCCAGCCAGGCACGAACACCTCCAGCTCCTTGCGGAAATTAGGGGTCGTCAGCAGCAGGCCGCGGTTGTGGCCGACGATGTCGGCGCCCGCCTGCTGGCCCAGCAGCAGCCCATCGCCGACGCAGTTCGGGTTGCCGATATACCAGGCCCAGTCGCCCTGCGACGCGGCCTCGGGATAGTATTTGTGCAGGAAATGGGGATTGGCGCCGAAGCCACCAGTCGTCAGCACCACCGCGCCGGCGTGGACGTCCTGGCCGCCCGCATGAACGCCGGTGACACGGCCCTTCGCATCGTCGACGAGCAGCTTCTGCACGCGCGTCTTCAACGCCACGTCGATCGGCCGCCGGCTGACCTCGCGATCGAGGGCGGCCGCGATGGCCGCGCCGTTGCCGTGGGCGTGGTGGCCCCGCTCGATGCTCTCGACGCCCGAGGAATAGAGGTCTTCCGGATGGAACGCCACGCCCATGCCGATCAGCCATTCGACGCCGTCTGCCGCGTGGTCGGACAAGGTTCGCGCGAGCGATGCCTCGACCCTGTACTGGTTGAGGGTCATGTAGTATTCGAACATGGCGTCGGCGGTATCGCCCTCGATGCCCTTCGCGCGCTGGACGCTGGTGCCAGCGGCATAGAACACCCCGCCCGACAGCGCCGTCGAGCCGCCCAGCTTCTCGTCGGCCTCGATCAGCAGTACCGACGCGCCCGCGTCGGCGGCCTCGACCGCCGCCGACATACCGGCGCCGCCGCCACCCACGACGATGACATCGTAATCGCGATCCCGTGACATTCATCCTCCCCTTGCCGGCTCAGATGCCGGACCTGGATAGGGAAGATAATAAGACGCACGTTTTATATCAATCGCCGTCAGGGGCGATCGGTCAGAGGACCAGCCAGCCGCCGTCGACGGGCAGGTAGATGCCGGTAACGAAATCGCTCATGGATCCGGACAGGAACACCGCCGCCTTTCCCAGTTCCATGGGATCGGCCCAGTGGCCCAACGGCAGCCGGGCGATCCGGCTCGCCACCGTGTCGGACAGCGGCTCGCCGGTGGGCTCGGGCGGGCGGCCGGTGATCGGCGGCGCCTCGGGCGAGCGGGTCCAGGTCGGTCCGGGCGCCAGCGCGTTGACGTTGATCTTGTGGGGCGCCAGCTCCAGCGCCAGGGCGCGGGTGATCTGCAGCACCGCGCCCTTCGAGCCGTCATAGGTCACGCCGACGCCGGGCGTGATCGACTGCGTCGAGGCCAGATTGATGATCCGGCCGCCGCGGCCCTGCGCGATCATCATGTCCGCCGCCTTCCGGCAGCCATAGAACACGCCGTCCACATTGATCGACCACAGCGTGCGCCACATCTCGTCGGTGATGCCGCGAACGGGACCGCCGAAGCCGGTATAGACGCCGGCATTGTTGACGAGGATGTCGAGCCCGCCGAACGTCGCGGCGGTCTCGTCGAGCGCCGCGTCGAAGGCCGCGCGGTCGCTGACGTCGAGGGTGATCGCGTGGCCAGCGATCTCCGCCGCGGTCAGCTTCGCGCCGGGACCGTCGACATCGCTGACCACGACCTTCGCGCCCGCCGCGGCCAGCGCCCGTGCGATGCCCTGGCCGATGCCCATGGCGCCGCCGGTGACGTGGGCGACCTTGCCCGTAAGGTCTATCCAGTTCTTCGGATCAATGCTCATCAACGATATCCTTCATGTACGGGAACCCGTGGCAGCTTCCACCAGACCGCGTCGCAGGCGGCGGCAAGCTCGTCGCTCAATTCGATATCTGCGCCTTGTCGCGTCGCGTCGAGATGTTCGGGCCGGCTGGCGCCGATGATCGCCGAGGTGATGCCGGGCTGGCGCAGCACCCACGCGACCGCGACCGCCGCCATTTCGTGCCCGGCCTCGCGCGCCACCCGGTTCAGCCCCTCGACGATCTCCAGATGCGTGTCGTGCCAATAGCGCTGCTGATAGGTCTGGCCGGCGATGGGCAGGTTGAAGCGGGTACCCGGATCGACCGTCTGACCGCGGCGGTAGCGGCCTGAGAGCAGGCCGCCGGCGATCGGGTTGTAGACGATGACGCCAAGCCCCTTGTCGCGGCACAGCGGCAGCACCTCCGTCTCGATTTCGCGGTACAGCATGTTGTAGCGCGGCTGCAGCGAGCGATAGGCCTCGAGCCCCAGCCGCTCGCTGGTGTGCAGCGCCTCGGCGAGGCGCCACGCCGGATAGTTCGAGCAGCCGATGTAGCGGACCTTGCCGCTGCGAACCAGATCGTCGAATGCCCGCAGGGTCTCGTCGGCGGGCGTGAACTGATCCAGCGAATGAGCCTGGTAGAGGTCGATCACGTCGGTCTGCAGCCGACGCAGGCTGTTCTCGACGGCGCGGGTGATGTTGTAGCGCGACAGGCCGCCGTCATTGATCGTCGGCCCCATCGGCGCGCGGCATTTGGTGGCGAGGAAGATGCGGTCGCGCACGCCGCGATCCTTCATCCAGCGGCCGATGATCTGTTCGGTCGTGCCCACCCGTTCCATGCCGCCGCCGAGCGGATAGCCGTCGGCGGTATCGAAGAAGTCGATGCCGGACTCGAACGCCCTGTCCATGATCGCGAACGAGGTATCCTCGTCGCACTGCATGCCGAAGGTCATGGTCCCGAGGCACAGCGGCGGCACGCGGACGCCGGTCCGGCCGAACGGACGCAGTTTCATGGATGTCTCCTCTCCCGTGGCAAGGGAGACTACGTCAGGAACCGCGGCCTATGCCAGCCCGTGCTTCGCGAAGGGGAGCGAGCGCACGCGCTTGCCGGTCGCCTTGAAGACGGCATTGGCGACGGCGGGACCGATCGGCGGCACCCCCGGCTCACCGACGCCGGTTGGTTTGACGGTCGAGGGCACGACGTGCACCTCGATCCGCGGCATCTCTTGGAT
>VFQP010005130.1_pt1 | contig 11635 bp, 10 predicted proteins | sample 3512351 | NCBI WGS metagenome assembly VFQP01 (sample SAMN10412372, study PRJNA504923) | tailings metagenome | isolation source: Relicate 1 Philex TSF1 revegetated site | place: Philippines: Tuba, Benguet | collected 2017-08-29
TGAAGGTAAAAATCAAGAAGAGTCAGCAAGAACCGTGAAGTTATTTGTTGATTCGCTTGAGATTGATGAAGAAATTGCGGCTTTGTTGATTTCTCATGGATTTTCTTCATTGGAAGAGGTTGCCTATGTTCCTAAAGAAGAACTTCTTGTGATAGAAGAGTTTGATGAAGAAATCGTTGATGAGTTACGTCATCGAGCCAATGATATTTTATTGACACAGGCCCTAACTTCTGGCGGACGATCAGACGAAGGATCTGCAGCAGATTTGTCCTCGATGAGCGAAATGACAGATGAACTGATGCAAAAACTAACCGATTTCGGCATCAAAACAATGGATGATTTGGCAGAGCAATCCGTGGATGAACTGATGGTCATTCCAGGCATGACAGAGAAAAAAGCAGGTCAGTTGATCATGAAAGCTCGTGAATCATGGTTTAAAGCAGAGTAAATACCGGTAAAACGGCTGAATGAGGATATCACTATGGCGGATGTGACGGTCAAACAATTAGCTCAAGTCGTGGGCATCCCAGTTACACGTTTGTTGACTCAATTGCAAGAGGCTGGTTTGCCTATTGTAGATGAAGATCAAACTGTGAATGAAGAGCAAAAATTGAAATTGCTCAACCACTTAAAAAGTGGTGCAAATCGATTGGAGCGTCAACCAGAAAGGATTACGCTACGTCGTAAAAGCGTTTCACAAGTTACTGGGCATGATGTGCATAGCGGGAAAATGGTTAATATTGAGGTAAGAAAGAAGCGCGTTTATGTAAAACGTCCTGCCGACGAAGTCGTTTCCGATGAAGCAATACATGTTGAACCGCCACATGAAGAAGAAAATGCTTTGATTGAAACAACTAAAGAAATTGTCTCTGGCGATGTTGAACAAGCAGATCAATCTTTGCCCATAGAAGAAAATACACCTTCAGCTGAGCCAGTTTTAGCAGAAGAAAAAAGTATATCACCAGAAATAACATCTACCGAAGAAGTGGTACCCTCTGCGGTCACAACACAGGTAGAGGCCAAGGACGCCGCTAAAGTTGAAAGACCTGCTAAAAAACGAGTGGCAGAAGAAGAAGGTGAAGCAAAACCAGATTTTAAACGCGCTAAACGCGCTAAAGGCAAAGCTAACACAACGACATTCCGTGAGGACTTGGATGATTCCTCTGCTTATCCTAAACGTCACAAGCCAAAAAAACGTAAATTTAATGAAAAATCAGATAAATATCGTGAAGCTGAAGAAGCGATAACTCATGGTTTTGCGAAGCCAACGGCACCGACTGTACATGAAGTTTATGTTCCCGAGACGATAACAGTAGCTGATTTAGCGAAGAAAATGTCTGTAAAAGCCGCAGAAGTGATCAAAGTCATGATCGGCTTGGGTGCGATGGCAACCATCAATCAAGTGATTGACCAAGAAACAGCAATGATTGTGGTCGAAGAAATGGGCCATAAGGCTATTCCTATCCAAGCAAATGCGATTGAAGAGGGCCTTCAAGCTGAAATTTCGGCTGAAGCAGAAGAGTCATCACGTGCTCCTGTGGTCACCATAATGGGACACGTAGACCACGGTAAAACGTCTCTCTTAGATTATATTCGCACAACAAAAGTGGCGGCTGGAGAAGCGGGTGGTATTACTCAGCATATTGGAGCATACCATGTTAGTACCCCTAAAGGTGAAGTTACGTTCCTAGATACGCCTGGACACGCAGCATTTACAGCAATGAGAGCCCGTGGTGCACAGGCTACTGATATTGTGATATTGATAGTTGCAGCAGATGATGGCGTTAAACCACAGACGATAGAAGCGATTCAACACGCAAAGGCAGCTAAAGTTCCTATCATTGTGGCGATAAACAAAATGGATAAACCTGGAGCAGATCCAGATAGGGTCATCAATGAGCTGTCTAATTATGAAGTTATTTCTGAAGCGTGGGGTGGTGACACAATGTTTGTGTCCATATCCGCCAAAACAGGTCAAGGCATAGATCAATTGCTTGATTCTATTTTACTACAATCTGAAGTTTTAGAGCTAAAAGCACACACTGACGGTCCAGCAAAGGGTGTTGTGATTGAGTCACGTTTGGACAAAGGACGTGGACCAGTTGCGACTGTACTGGTACAGCGAGGCACTTTGAAGAAAGGAGATATTATTCTTGCAGGACTTCAATACGGACGTGTACGCGCCTTAGTGAGCGATAATGGTACATCAGTAGAAAGTGCAGGCCCCTCAATACCGGTAGAAGTTTTAGGTTTATCGGCCATTCCGCATGCTGGTGATGAAACAATTGTGGTTCCAGATGAAAAGCGCGCTCGTGAAGTTGCTCTATTCCGCCAAGGTAAATTCAGAGATGTTAAGCTCGCAAGACGTCAGAAAAATTCCTTGGAAGGCATTTTTGAAAACATGGCTGCGTCTGAGACAAAAGTATTGAACGTTGTTTTGAAAGCGGATGTTCAGGGTTCAGTTGAAGCGATTGCAGATGCGTTAGTCAAACTTTCAAACGATGAAGTTAGTGTTGCAGTTATTGCTAGTGGCGTAGGCGGTATCACTGAATCAGATGTGCATTTAGCTTTGGCTTCACAGGCGTTTCTTGTCGGTTTCAACGTCCGTGCGGACGCTGGTGCCAAACGCCTGGCTGAGCAGGAATCAGTGGACTTGCACTATTACAGTGTTATTTATGACATTGTTGATCAAGTCAAGGCTGCTCTTTCCGGTATGCTTGCACCACAATTTAAAGAGGAAATCATCGGAATTGCAGAAGTTCGAGACGTTTTCCGTTCACCTAAATTGGGTGCGATTGCTGGATGTATGGTTGTTGAAGGCGTGATCAAGCGAAATAATCCTATACGGGTTTTAAGAGACAATGTCGTGATTTACGAAGGAACATTGGAATCATTGCGTCGATTCAAAGATGATGTGACTGAAGTTCGCCAAGGTTTTGAGTGTGGTATCGGTGTAAAAAATTACAATGACGTAAAAACCGGCGATCTTATAGAAGTATTTGAAACAGTTGAATTAAAGCGAGATTTATAACCAATGGCAGATTTTAAACGAACGGATCGCGTGGCTGAAACCATGCAAAGGCAATTAGCGCTTTTGATTCAACAAGAAATTAAAGATCCAAGATTGCCAGGTCTAATTACCATTTCATCCGTCCAAGTGACTAAAGATTTGGGGCATGCCAAAGTATATTTCACTGTTTTTAATGGTGATCCTGCTGAAACTGAAGTTATTTTAAATTCAGCAGGTAGTTTTTTACGTACAGCTTTATCAAAAGCGATGACGCTTAGAACCGTTCCACAACTACATTTTGTATATGACAAATCTATTGAGTATGGTAGTCGACTAAGCCGACTTATTGACGAGGTTAACCCGCCTGATTCTGAAGACGATAGCAATGCAAGTTGATGGCTTGGTTTTAGTTGACAAACCTCAACATCTGACCTCTAATGCAACTTTACAACGTGTGAAGCGTATTTTTGGTGCAAAAAAAGCAGGCCATACAGGTAGCTTAGATCCGTTAGCAACCGGTATGCTTCCTATTTGTTTTGGCGAAGCAACAAAGTTATCTCAATTCTTACTTGATGCTGACAAGTGTTATCTCGTGACGGGAAAGCTTGGAGTCGTCACAGATACGGGTGATGCTTTAGGTCAGATACTGCACGAAACAAATCAATTTAATATATCTGAATCTCAAGTTTTAAATACGATTTCTAATTTTAAAGGTGCTATCAAACAGATTCCACCGATGTTCTCAGCCTTAAAATTTCAAGGAAGACCGCTGTATGAGCTGGCGAGACAAGGTTTAGAAATAGAGCGTACCCCTAGAGAAATTACCATTTATGATGCTGAGTTGTTATCTTTCGATGGATCGGAAATTGAGATGCGAGTCACATGTAGCAAAGGCACATATATTCGAAGTTTAATCATGGATATAGGCGAACAGCTAGGGGTCGGTGCACACGTAACGGTATTGCGTCGTTCTTACACGGCTGGTTTTGCTGATGAAATCATGTGGTCGCTTGAGCAACTCAATGAAAAGAATGAAGAGGAACGAATGGCGTGTATCATACCAATGGATCGTGCTGTCAGTTCTTTGCCAGTGGTTCAATTGTCTAGAGAAGAGGCTGTATTCCTTCATCAAGGTCGAGTTTTGACCAAGTCGCTAGATGGTAATTTTGATGGAACAGTTAGATTATACCAAGAACCGCAGTCTTTTATAGGCATTGGTGATTATCATTATTTATCACAAACGCTTAAAGCGAAGCGGTTGATCTCTCAAATCTAGATTTTTTCCTGTGCGGCTGTTCAGACTCTATGCCAGAAGCATTCTGTTTATCTCCTACTGAGTAATGTCTCAATAAGCCATGTACAGTATAACCATGTCATGTGACGGCTAGACTTAAATGACGCTGTGTGCGGCCCCAGGGTTTGTTGCCGAGCGCAAGGCAACATATCTAATATTTCAAGTTCCAGTTCCAGTTCCAGTTGAGAACATTTTTCCCAGACACTTTTTCCAGCGGGATCAGTCTCTTTTAGCAATGTGAGTCGATTATTTTGGGGACAAGCTTTTAATACACTGATGATGTAAGACGAATGTTCGTTCGGTATTTTATCTATGATATAGATTCATTAGAAACCTCAGGAAAGATTGAATGAGGTTTCAAAATTAAGTATGTAAGTTCCTCGATTGTATTTGGATATTTATTTAGATTGTCGAAATTAAAAAAGAAATTAACCAGTTTTATGGATTCAATTTTTTCATCAAACTCTTTTTGTCTAATTATCATCTACAACGATTTTTTTATTTAGTCACCCGTTTGGGATTTACGAAGTACACTGTAAAAAAATCCATCCATATCATCTTCTCCTGGAAGAATTTGCCATCCATTTCCTGTCCAATGTCCCCATGATTTGACTGCTTGATCAATTTCACAGTCGGTATGATTTTTTACAAATGCTGCGATTTGATCTTCATTTTCCTTCGGTATAATAGAGCACGTGGCATATACTAAAATCCCACCGCATGTGAGCATAGGCCATAGGGTTTCAAGCATTTGTTGTTGCAATATCGTGATACTTCGAATCTCTTCCGGTGTCCTTAAAAGTTTGATATCTGGATGTCGGCGAATGACGCCCGTTGCTGAACAAGGCGCATCGAGTAAGATACGATCAAAAAGACTTCCATCCCACCATGTTTCTGGATTTAAAACATCACCTTGCTTGATCGAAGCGTGCATTTTCAAACGAGATAGATTTTCTTCTACTCGCTTTAATCGTTTAGCCTCAATATCTAGGGCGATACAAACATCTATATCAGGCTCACTTTCAAGGATTGCACCGGTTTTACCTCCAGGTGCGCAGCATGCATCTAACACGCGTAATCCTGGTTGTAAATTTAGTAGCGTTGTCGCCAGCTGTGCTGCGCAATCTTGTACGGAAACATAACCTTCTGTAAACCCGGGCAGTTCCTGAACAGCACATGCTTGTTTTAAAATAATTCCATGCGGTGCAAAGGGATGCCTTTCCGCTTGAATATTCATGCTTTCCAACAGAGAAATATAACTGCGAGCATCCGTTTGACGCTGATTAACCCGTAAGCTCATACAAGGATGCGTGTCATTGGCTTTAAGAATAGATTCCCAATTTTTAGGCCATGCTTTTTTTATCTGTTCACGTAACCATAAGGGATGGTTATCAAATGAATTCATATCTTGTACTAGAGGCGAAGAGCCTTTATGTTCTCGGCAATAACGACGTAAAATGGCATTAACTAATCCTTTTGCCCAATTTTTTTTGAGTTGATCTAGCAAGTCGACAGTTTCGTGTACAACAGCATATTCGGCAATATCAAGATACTGGAGTTGATATAGCCCAATTAGAATAACAAGCCATACATCAAAATCTTTTGGGCGTTTATGAAGCAACGTTAAAGCTCGTTTTTCCAGAGTTAGATAATATCTCAGCATACCAAAGCAAATTTCTTTGATAAACGGTGTTAAAGGACCACTTTGTTGCATGGCGTGCGATAGGGGCGTCTTTTGTTGCAACACGGCTTTTAAAATTGATGCGGCAAGAAATCGTTCGGTTTTTTTCATTTTAAAACCATGCCAACTTTGAGGTTTAACTGGTTAGCATTTAAATAATCGCCCACGGGAATAGCCCTTCCTCCTGCTAATTGTATGCTCTTTATGCGTAAACCTTGAAATCCCGTGCTGACCAACATGCCTGATTTGTCCAAAGTTAAAATATGGCCAGGTGATTCGTTGGTGGTTTGAGGGACGACTTCGGCTTGATGAATGCGAATAATGTGTTCATTCAATTGAGTATACGCAATTGGCCAAGGTATAAAAGCACGAATTTTTTGATGGATATATTTTGCCGGTTGTTGCCAATCAATGGCTGCATCTTCTTTTTTTATTTTGGGGGCGTAGCTTGCTAAATCAGATGCTTGTTTTTGTCTGTGAATTTTGCCTGATATTAGGTTATTTAACGTTGACAGTAATGGCTCACAAGCTAGCTGAGCTAAGCGATCGTGTAGGGATGCTGAGGTGTCATTTGAATGAATCGGCGTCTTCACCCATTCTAGACAATCTCCCGTGTCCATCCCTTGATCCATTTGCATAATGGTAACGCCTGTTTCCATATCGCCATGCAAAATAGCATGTTGAATCGGAGACGCTCCGCGCCATGCCGGCAGTAAAGAGGCATGTACATTGATGCAACCATATCGAGGAAGGCTTAGGACAGATGCGGGTAGAATTAATCCATAGGCAATCACAACCATTACATCTAGTTCAAGTGCCCTAAGATCATGAATACTGTTTTCATCTTTAAAATTGAGAGGCTGATAGACGGGGATTTTGTGTGATTTAGCCCATACCTTCACCGCAGAGGGGTGTAGGTGTCTTCCTCTGCCTGCTGGGCGATCTGGTTGTGTGTATATTGCTACAATCTGGTGTTCTGATCTAGCTAAAGCTTCTAAACATGGAATACCGAATTCCGGCGTTCCGGCAAAACCAATGCGTAATCTACTCATGATGCAACAGATGGTGGTGATTGACGTAAAAATTTCTCTAGTCTTTTTCGAGCCATGGTACGTTTTAGGGGAGAGAGCAAATCAATATAAAGTTTACCATTTAAGTGATCAATTTCGTGTTGGAAGCATTCACCTAAAAGGCCTGATGCGGTCATCTCATAAAATTGTCCTGAACGATCTTGAGCTCTGATGGTCACCGTTTCGGCTCGTTTAACGGTATCGTACACACCTGGAACAGACAAACAACCTTCTTGGTAGTCTACTTGACCTTCGGAGGCAATGACTTCTGGGTTAATTAGGACCAATTGTTGTGTCTTATCGCCTATTACGTCAATGACTGAGAGTTGGATATTAATACCAATTTGTGGCGCTGCCAAGCCTACACCTTTTGCATGGTACATCGTTTCAAACATATCGTCGATGAGTGTTTGTAGCTTGTCATCAATCACTTCAATTTTCTTAGAAATTTTGCGAAGTCTTGGATCTGGTAAGTAAATTATTTTATGGATGGCCATGAAAAAATATTTTTAAAAAAATAAATAACTGATATTATCTAATAATAGATGGAACGAAGCAAGTTATTATCACACTCATGGATAACACAGACTATTTTCTCGCCTTGAATCGTATACCAGGGATTGGACCGCGTGCGGTTGCAAGATGCTTGGCTTATTCCCCTGATTTATCAATTTTATTTCGCACTTCTGTCAAAGATTTGATCGCGATTGGATTACATGAAAACCAAGCTAAATTAATTAGTGGTTTTGATTTTAATCAAATCAAAACCGATCTTCTTTGGCAAGCTTATGAAAATCAAGAGATTTTAACTTGGGACCACTCTGATTATCCAATATTGTTGAAGGAGATTGATAGTCCTCCGCTGGTTCTCTATGCCAAAGGGGCATTGTCTTGCTTACATGCACCATGCATCGCAATGGTTGGCTCACGAAAACCAACACCTATAGGCCGTGAAATTGCCTGGCAATTTTCGGCTGAGTTAGCCCAATTTGGTCTGACGATTGTGAGTGGCCTGGCCTTAGGAATTGATGCCGCTGCTCATCAAGGGTGTTTAGCCAAATCTGGTCGAACGATTGCTGTTTTGGGCACAGGGATCGACGTGATTTATCCTAGACAACATATTGATTTAGCAAATAAAATTACAGAAAATGGCTTGTTGTTGAGCGAATTTCCATTAAAAAGTGGACCAAATGCTAGACATTTCCCTCGTAGAAATCGTATAATAAGTGGCTTATCATTATCCACTTTGGTTGTTGAAGCAGCAGTTAAAAGCGGCTCTTTGATTACAGCTCGCTTTGCCTTAGAGCAAAATCGAGACGTTTTAGCCGTTCCCGGGTCAATTGATAACTTACAATCACAGGGGTGTCATCAACTCTTGCAACAAGGTGCAAAGTTGGTTACATCGTCTCGTGATGTGGTTGATGAGTTAAATTTTGATCATATTTTTATGCATCAAGGGCTGTTCAATCTAAACATTGCATGCGAGAATAATACCCTGATGCAGTGCATCGGATTTAGCGTAACAAGTGTCGAGCGAATCATGTCGCGCAGTGGTTTGTCAATTCAAGACGTTCTATGTCAATTGGCTGATCTTGAGTTAAAAGGTGTGATTAAAGCTGTTCCTGGCGGCTATGTGAGGTATATACGATGAAAGATAGCTTGTTTGAATTCTTATTGAGTTTGTTTGAGAAAACCATCATTCAATTAAAAGAAAAAGCTGAGTCTAATCCGATAACCGGGCAAGAGTTAGCGGTGGAGCCAAGCACTGACAGTAAAGTCAGCGTGAAGGTGCAAGTAGTTAAATCCGCCAGTCCTAAATCGATACGAGTTTTTACTCGCGACGAACAAATGAAGCTAACTAAAGCCAGCTATCAGTTTCTCATGAGAGTTGCTTTGTTAGGAGTTATTGATCGCCAATCAATGGAGTTGATCATTAACCGATTATTATTTTCCGATTCACGTTATGTTTCATTACAAGAAACAAAATGGACGATTCGAAATACACTTGCACAGAATTTAGACTCAGAGCAACTTGCGTTTCTTGAGCTTGTCCTTTACTTTAAAGAAGATGGGCTTTTATTGCACTAATTAAAAATGTCTTGGTTACTTGTCATTCTTTTTTTGGATGAATGACATGTCAGCTATGTTGCATTTCAGCAATTTTTGCTCGCTCCATAACGTCGAAATTCTAACTCTTAAGGGTTACTTTAAGAAAATACCCGAGTTTTATTTCCAATCTATTGTTCATGAGATATTCAGATAAAGGCTAGTAAAATGAGTAAGTTTGTGGTTGTTGTTGAGTCTCCTGCCAAATGTAAAACCATCCAAAAATATTTAGGCAATGATTATCAAGTCTTGGCTTCATACGGACATGTTCGGGATTTACCTGCAAAAAAAGGTTCTGTCATTCCTGATGATAATTTTGCAATGACCTATGCGCCCATAGATAAAAATGCCAAACATATTGAAGCGATTGCTAAGGCATTAAAGCACGCTGACACTTTATTACTTGCTACCGATCCTGATCGTGAGGGGGAGGCTATTTCATGGCATGTTCATGAGCTGATGAAAGCAAGACATTTATTAGAAAATAAAACCACACAACGTATTTATTTTAATGAAATTACCAAAACAGCTATTCAAGATGCTATTCATCACCCTCGAGATATTTCTATGGAGATGGTGAATGCTCAGCAAGCTAGACGAGCGTTAGATTATTTGGTTGGCTTTAATTTATCACCGTTGTTGTGGAAAAAAGTCCGACGTGGATTGTCCGCAGGACGAGTTCAAAGCCCTGCATTAAGATTGATTGTTGAGCGGGAAGAAGAAATAGAGCGCTTTGAGGCACAAGAATATTGGCAAATTTTAGCTCAGTGTAACCATAACGCTTCACCATTTGATGCTCGGTTAATCCAGTATGCCGGTGAAAAACAACAGCAGTTCAGCATTACACAGGTAGAAAAAGCTCATGCGGTAAGGGACGATCTTTTAAAGCAAGCTCAAGGTTACTTGGTCGTTTGTAATATAGAAAAGAAACAACGTAAGCGTCATCCTGCTGCACCGTTTATTACATCCACATTGCAGCAAGAAGCGGCACGAAAACTTGGTTTTACCGCAAGAAAAACCATGATGGTAGCACAGCAGTTGTATGAAGGTATCGATATTGGTTCTGGCACAATGGGTTTAATTACCTATATGCGTACCGATTCAGTGAACTTATCTTCGGAGGCTATCAATGAGATTAGAGCTCATATTGTTGACCGATATGGTGAGAATTTTTGTCCTAAATCGCCTCGTGCATTTAAAACAAAGTCTAAAAATGCTCAAGAAGCGCATGAGGCAATTCGCCCAACTTCGGTGATACGCACACCAGAAGAGGTTAAGTCATCTTTAACATCAGATCAGTACAAGCTTTACACATTAATATGGAAGCGCACGGTCGCGTGCCAAATGGCTGAGGCAATTCTTGATACGGTTGCGGTTGATTTGACGTGTGGCGTGAACAATCTATTTCGAGTCACTGGCTCCACAATTGCGTTTCCTGGCTTCTTAAGTGTTTATGAGGAGGGGCTTGACGATGCAAAAAGTGCTGAGCAACAGGACACCATTTTACCTGCTTTTGAGGTCGGTGATAAAGTGAACCTGTTGGATATTCAGGCTAATCAACATTTTACCGAACCGCCGCCGCGTTATTCAGAAGCTTCTCTGGTCAAGGCGTTAGAAGAGTATGATATTGGTCGACCGTCTACCTACGCATCTATTATTCATACATTGCAACAACGAGAGTATGTGATCGTCGACAAAAAACGCTTTTATCCCACTGATGTTGGCCGAATCGTTAGTCGATTTTTAACAGAATATTTTACCAGATATGTTGATTATGAGTTTACTGCTCAATTAGAAGATACCTTGGATGCGATTGCCCGCGGTGAACGAGAGTGGGTTCCTGTTTTAGAGGAATTTTGGCAGCCATTCGCTCAGCAAGTTAAAAATATAGACGACCAAGTTCAGCGGAAAGATGTGACCAGCGAGGTCTTGGAGCAAGAGTGTCCTAAATGTGGAAAACCACTATCTATCCGTTTGGGTAAACGAGGACGGTTTATTGGTTGCACTGCCTATCCTGACTGCGATTTTACTCAAAATTTAGACACTCAAACGGCCGAACGAGAGCCAGAGGTCATAGAGGGGCGCGTTTGCCCAGATTGTGAGAAGCCGTTGCAAATTAAAATTGGTAGATACGGACGTTTTATTGGCTGCACTGGTTATCCTGATTGTAAACATATTGAGCCCATTGAGAAACCTGCAGATACAGGTGTTCAGTGTCCCAAATGCCAACAAGCTCATATTTTGCGTCGTAAATCTCGGAAAGGAAAGATTTTTTATTCTTGTGCAGCTTATCCAGCTTGTGATTACGCTATTTGGAATGAACCCATTCATGAAGCTTGTCCCCAATGCGCTTGGCCTATTCTTATGATGAAAGAAACAAAACGCTTTGGAAAAACAGTCCTTTGTCCGCATGAGGGATGTGGGTATTCAAGAAAGGAAGAGAAAGAATAGGATATTTTGCTTAATTTACTGAA
>VFQP010005131.1_pt1 | contig 11635 bp, 5 predicted proteins | sample 3512351 | NCBI WGS metagenome assembly VFQP01 (sample SAMN10412372, study PRJNA504923) | tailings metagenome | isolation source: Relicate 1 Philex TSF1 revegetated site | place: Philippines: Tuba, Benguet | collected 2017-08-29
GTCCTTGGGCAAAAAATCGTAAATATCCTGTGTATTCAATTATCGCGCAGCAGAGGCGCAGGCAACAAGGATAAAATCCAATCAATCTAAGCGTTTATGAAAACTATTTGACGGAATTCTCCTGTATTTACAAAATGCAGCATATAAAAGTTAACAAAGATTAAACTTGCGGCTTTCCATAGCTTATGGCAAAAACTGCCCACTCCCATTCTCAGGTTTCAAGCGCGCATTCGGCGCCGCGATTCTTGCGGGAAGGGGGATCAATCATTTTAAGCACGACAGATCTGTTTTTTCGCTTCAAACAAAAAGGTAGTCATCCACATGGCCAACAAAACCGCTCCCGCCGCTTCGATCGCCAGAATCCTCAACACACGCGTACTGGCAAAACGACTGATGGCCACCAGCGCAATGACATTTGCGGGCGTTCTTGCGATGGCCTCTTCGGCCTATGCGGTATCGCCCACCGAAACCCCTGCGGGCGGCGTGGTCACCGGCGGTACGGCGAACATTGGCTACAGCGGCGCGGATAACCGCAACCTGACGGTGACGCAAACGGGCACCAACCGCACGGTGATTGACTGGACGACCTTCAATATCGGCACCGACGCCAGCGCGGAATTCAAGCAACTGAACAACAACTCGGTAACGGTCAACCGCGTGAATGGTTCCAACGATCCGTCGCAAATTCTGGGTACGCTGAAAAGCACGGTTGGCGGCGCCAAAGGCGGCACGATCCTGATCCTTGACCCCAACGGCGTGTTCTTCGGCGCGAATGCCAAGATCGACGTGGGCGGCATCATGGCGTCGACCGGCAAAATGGACAATGCGAACAAAGCCGAATTCCTGAACGGCCGCGCGTTCGTGCTGCAAGACCTTGACGCTGTGAACGGCGCAATGATTCAGAACCTTGCCAACATCACCGCCAGAGAAAGCGGCTTGATCGCGCTGGTCGCGCCGACGGTGAGAAACGCAGGTCTGCTGCAGGCAAACCTGGGTAAAGTCGTGCTGGCATCGGGCAAGAAAGTCACGGTTGCTGACCTGCATGGAGACGGGCTGGTTCAAATCCAGATCGCTGAGGACAAGCTTGAAAAGTCGCGCGTTGAAAACAGCGGCAAAGTTATCGCAGACGGCGGCACGGTGATTATGACGGCTGGCGCAGCTAAAAAAGCCGTTGATAGCGTTGTGAACATGAGCGGGGTTGCGCAAGCAAATACGCTGAGCAGCAAAAATGGAAAGATCGTTCTGAGCAGTGGCGGTACGGTGCAAGTGTCCGGCACGGTACAGGCGAAAAACACAGAAAATGGTACACAGCTTAATCCGAAAAAAGGTAATGGCGGCACAGTTGAAATTAGTGGCGTTGATGTTGAGGTTACTTCTGCAGCAACGATTGATGTGCAACGTCAGGGAGCGTTCGGGTCGTTCCTGGGCTTTCCAGTTCCTTTGGCTGAGGGAAAGGGCGGCAACATCAGTATTATTGGCACGAACAGCGCTTCTATTGCGGGAGATATCCGCATTGGCAGCAACGTTGGCAGCTCCGGTAGCCTGACGCTGGGTGCGCCAATCCTGAGCATTCTGCGTAATCTCTATATCGGCAACGGCACGCTGAACATGTCTGCGCAGACGATCAATCTGGGCGGCGGTCTTTATGAAACTAACCTGCTGGGCATCAACCAGCTGATGGGCCAGAACAAGCTCAATACCAACGCCACCCTCGTCAACATCCTGAACCCCAACGGCAGCATTCAGCAGGGTATCTATCTGGCGACCGGCAACGGCACGGGCAAGGTATACGTGGGCGCGGGCGATTACAGCGAAAACCTCACGGTCGGCAAATCGCTGACGATCGAAGGCGCGAATGGCGCGCGCCTGTCGGGCGCATTGCTGCCCATCACCGACAAACTGGTAGAGATCACCGCAAACAACGTGACGTTCAAGGGCTTCGAGTTGGTCGCGCTCAATACCGGCGCGCCGCTGAGCACCAAAGCCTACGGCATTTTCGCCAAAAACGTTTCGGGTCTGCGTATCGAAGACAACACGATCACCGGCGGCCTGCTGGCGGGCGTGAAGCTTGAAAACGTGAGCGGCGCGGTGGTTGAGGGTAACGCGGTCTCGACCGCGCTGACCGGCCTTGATATCTCGGGCGGCAGCAACATCAGCCTGCTGTCGAACACAATCATGACCACGACCACGGGTATCAATGTGGTGAACAGCAGCCTTGCCAATATCTCGGGCAACGCCATCGATATCGCACTGCTGGCGGGAATCAATGTCAAAAACAGTGATGGCAGCGACATCAGCGGCAACACCATCACCGGCGCCCTGACGGGTATTAACGCAGATAACGTAAAAGACACCGACATCGACGGTAACACGGTCTCCGGCGCGCTGGATGCGATTGCCGTGAACGCGTCCGAAGATGTTCGCGTCACGGGCAACGACCTGAAACTGGCGGGCCGCAACGGCGTGCGCGTGATCGATACGGTGAACGTGTCGATTGCAGGCAATAAAATCACCGGTTCGGCAGGCAGCGGCATTTTTGTCGATCCCAGCTCGGGCAGCATTACCGGCAACACGGTGATGGGCGCCCTGACGCATGGCATCGAACTGGTTGACGGTTATGATTTCACCATCAGCGGCAACACGGTTCTGCTGGCGGGCCAAGACGGTATCCACGTTACCGGTGGCACCAACGTAGACGTTCTGGGCAACATCGTGGCCGGTACGGGCGCGGACGGCATTGCCGTGACGGGCACGGATGGCTTCACGGTTGGGGGCAACACGGTCGGCGGCAACGCCGATGACGGCATCAGCGTCACCACCGCCAAGAACGGTTTCGTCGATGGCAACACCGTGCTGCTGACGACGGGCAATGGCGTCGAAGTGATCGACAGCGAAACGATTAACATCATCAACAACAACATCGCGCTGGCGGGCAATGCGGGTATTCTTGCATCCGGCGGCATGGGTGTTGGCGTTTGGGGTAACATCATCCTGGGCACCGGCGCAGACGGTATCCGCCTCAGCGATATGAGCGGCGCCACCGTGCATAACAACGATGTCGGCGCAACCGGCGCAGACGGTATCGCGCTTGAGGGGGTATCGGGCAGCAATGTTTCCGATAACCTCGTCGCGGTCACCACGGGCAATGGCATTTCCGCCGCCAATGGCAGCGGGCTGACGATTGACGGCAACACGCTGGGCGCAACGGGCGCGAATGGCATTGACCTCACCAACGTCAATCTCAGCGATATTACCGACAACATTGTTCTGGGGGCGGCCGGCCATGGCATTGCCGCCTTCATGGGTGCGGGGCTGACGATTGATGGCAATGATATCGGCCTGACGGGCGCAAACGGCATTAACGCCGATGGCACATCCGGCAGCACGATTTCGGGCAACCTCATCCTGGCAACAACGGGCGACGGCATTGCCGCCGCCAATGGCAGCGGACTGACGGTGGATGGTAACAACATCGGCCTGACGGGTGGCAATGGTATTGCGCTCGATACGGTTGCGCTGTCTGGCGTGACGAACAACGTCGTCGCCGGTACGGCGGCGAACGGTATCGCGGCGGCGAATTCCGCGCTGCTGTCCATCGACGGCAACACCGTTGGCGCGACCGGTGCGAACGGTATCGACCTGAACGGTGTCGCGCTCAGCGCGGTTTCGGATAACACGGTGCTGGGCACGGCGGGCGACGGCATTGCCGCCGCAAACAGCGCGCTGATCAGCATCGACAGCAACACAGTCGGCCTGACGGGTGGCAATGGTATTGCGCTGGATGCGGTTGCGCTGTCTGGCGTGACGAACAACATCGTCGCCGGTACGGCGGCGAACGGTATCGCAGCGGCGAATTCCGCGCTGCTGTCTATCGACGGCAACACTGTCGGCGCGACCGGCGCGAACGGCATTGATCTGGATACGGTTGCACTAGCCAGCGTGTCGGACAACACGGTGCTGGGCACGGCGGGGCATGGTATTGCCGCGGCGAATTCCGCGTTGTTGTCGATCGATGGTAACGTGGTCGGTCTTGCCGGCGGTAACGGTGTGGATCTGCAGCAAGTTGCCGGCGTCAACGTGACAGACAACACGATCGGTCTGGTCGCGGGCAATGGCGTGGCGCTGAATGGCGGCGCGTTTGTAAACGTTGCCGGTAACACGATTATCGGTTCGGGTATGGATGGCGTTTCGTTTGAAAATGCAGTGCAGTCCGATATTGACGGCAACCTGATTGCGCTGTCGGGCAACGACGGTGTGAATGTCCGCAAGTCCAGCGATGTCAATGTTTCCGATAACGATATCGCCCTGTCGGCGGCCAATGGTGTCCGCGTGGGCAACAGCGCCAATGTGGATATCGACGGCAACAACATCGGCCTGTCGGGCGAGAACGGCGTGCGCGTCGTATCGTCCAGCGGCGCAGTGATGAATAACAACGTGCTGCTGTCCGGCCAATCCGGCATCAGCCTGCGCAACACGGCCGGCTACACGGTGGCGGATAACAATGTGCTGCTGTCCGGAGAGAACGGTATCGAGGCGACCAACGCCCTCGGCCTGTCGATCAGCAACAACAATGTGGGGCTGAGCGCGCAAGACGGTATCAACGTCAGAAACGCAGCAGGCGTGACCGTAACTGGCAACCTGGTCGTGCTGTCGGGCGATGATGGTATCGATCTGCGCAACACGCTGGGCGCGGTTGTGTCTGGTAACGGCGTTATCGCATCCGGCGACAATGGCATTGAAATGGATAACACGGTCGGCGCCCTGATCGCGGCAAACGCGGTTGCCCTGAGCGGTAATGACGGCATCAACGTGAACAATGCGGCCGGTCTGGCTGTGGTGGGCAACGTGGTTGCGCTGTCGGGCGATGATGGTATTGACCTGAACAATACGGTCGGTTCGGTTGTTGCGGCGAACGCGGTTATTGGCTCCGGCGATAACGGTATCGAGCAGAGCAACGCAGTCGGCGCCCTAATTGCGGCAAACGCGGTTGCCCTGAGCGGTAATGACGGCATCAACGTGAACAATGCGGCCGGTCTGGCTGTGATTGGCAACGCGGTTGCGCTGTCGGGCGATGATGGTATCGACCTGAACAACACGGTCGGTTCGGCTGTTGCGGCGAACGCGGTCATCGGCTCCGGCGATAACGGTATCGAGCAGAGCAACGCAGTCGGCGCCCTGATTGCGGCAAACGCTGTTGCCCTGAGCGGTAATGACGGCATCAACGTGAACAATGCAGCCGGTCTGGTTATTCTGGGCAACAACGTCGCCCTGTCTGGCCGCGATGGTATTGATCTGCGCAATACAATCGGCGCGGTCATTGCCGGTAACAATGTCTTTGGCGCAGGTGATAATGGTATCGAGATTTCGGATGCGATCGGCACGATCATCATCCTGAACACGGTCAACGGCACGGGCGGCAACGGCATTGACCTCGACCGTACGCTGCTGTCGCTGGTTGCGGGTAACGACATCCGTAACGGTGGCGGCGCCGGTATCAATATCAGCAACAGCGCGTTCTCGTACATCGGCGGCAACCGCGTCAGCAATTTCTATGATGGTATCCGTCTGGGCTACACGGCAGGCATGCTGGTGGCGGGCAACGATATCAGCGATGTGGCCAATGACGGTATCCGCGTTGATTACAGCCTGCTGACGGCGATTGCAGCCAACAACATCAGCAACTACGGCGATGATGGTATCCAGCTGTCGCATTCGAACGGCGTGGCGGTTGTTGCCAACGACATCGTCGGCAACGGCGCATCGAATGCGGGTATCCGCATCGGTGACAACGAAAACCCGGCCGGTACGACCGATGCCGCCAGCGGCAGCCGCAATGTGCTGATCGCGGGCAACTATATCGAAGGCAACGGCTCGGGTCTGGATGCATCGGCGCTGAACAACGGCTATATCGATATCCGCGGCAACGAATTCCGCGATAACGTGACCGGCCTGCGCGCGCACAGCGGCGCCATCGACCTGAGCCACGAAAGCAACCTGTTCGCAGGCGGCAAAACGGCCATGGTGTTTAACGGTGGATACTATCCGGCGGCGGGCTATACCGGCCTGCGTCTGGTGAATGATACCATCGGCACCACGGTGTTCGAAGGCCAGACCGATTACTACATCGATCTGCAAAACGGCGCGTTCCACGCACCGGGCACGCCGACGATCATCGACGGTACGCAAGCGACCTATGACGGCGTTCATGGCGGCCTGCTGACAATTGCGCAGCTGCTGGCGATCGAAGGCAAGATCAACGACTATGACGATGACGGCAGCCTGGGCCAGATCTTCGCGGGTTATGCGTTGTTTGACGACAACCAGATCCTGCGCAAGCTGGCGGCCAATAGCTACCGCGTCGGCCGCGCGGCGGTTCTGGTGACCGGCATGCCCCGTACGGGCGTGAACGATGCACCGGCGCAGCCGCGTCCGTTCTTCAACGTGCAGGATCTGGCGAACATTGCGCCTGCTGCCGGTGGCAACACCGCTGAAGATCTGGCCAACATGGAACCCGCCGCAGGCGAGACGACCCCGCCCCTCGTTACCTCCGGCGCATGCTGGGGCGCGATTGGCGGTGCCAGCGCGGTGAACCTGGAGCTGGGCGGCGACGCCACCAGCATTCTGGCGGATCAGGCGGCCTGCAAGGGTTAACATAACCGCTTAAAAATCCCCCGGCCTGTGTGCAAAATCACGCAGCCGGGGGATTTCTTTTGCAAAAATGTTTGCGCCGGCTGGATTTTTTGTGCGCAAAATTATAGTGTTAGCGAAATTTGAATATCTATTCGGGGATCTTTTTTCATGTTTCGTCGTTTGCTCACCCTTTCTGCGTCTCTCGCGTTTTTGGCGATTGTATCGCCGCAGGTCGCATTTGCGCAGGTGCCCAGCACGGCTGAGCCGTCGCGCGCCAGCAACCAGTTCACGCCGCAGCAAGCGCCGGGCCAGTCTGACTTCTCGGGTAAGATCAGCGCGCAGGGCGCGGTCGCCGCTGCGCCTGCCGGTGCGGATAAAGTCAAGCTGACGCTGAAAGAGATTGAGGTCGAAGGCGCATCGGTTTACAGCGAAGCGCAATTACAGTCGGTCTACGGCGACATGCTGAACACGCAAATCACGCTGGCCGATGTGTACAACATCGCCGCACAGCTGACGGCGAAGTACCGCAACGATGGTTATATCCTGACGCAGGTGGTCATCCCGCCGCAAACGATCGACGGCGGCAAAGTCAAAATGCGCGTGGTCGAAGGCTTCGTCGATAAAGTGACGGTGCAGGGCGGCATGGGGCTGGATACCGGCTTCCTCAACGGTTTTGCCGAAAAGATCAACGCCAGCAAGCCGCTAAATGCGAAAACGCTGGAGCGTTATATTCTGCTGATCAACGACCTGCCGGGCATTTCGGGCCGCGCGGTTCTGTCGCCGTCACCGAATGTGGTGGGTGCATCCGATGTGACGATTATCGTCGAGCGCAAGCCCTATGATGCGTTCTTCCAGCTGGACAACCGCGGTTCGCGCTATCTGGGCCCGCTGCAAATGAACGCGGGTGCGCGTCTCAACAACATGTTCGGATTCTATGAAGGCTTGAGCCTCCAGTTCGTGACCGCGCCCGATGGCTGGCCGGACCGCGAAATGGATTACGGCGCGATTTCGTGGTCGCAGCCCATCAACCACGAAGGCACGCGCGTCAGCGTTGGCTACAGCATTACATCGACGGAGCCGGGCTATACCCTGTCGCCGTTTGACATCGAAGGCATCGCGCGCGCGGCGAATATCGAGGTCATGCACCCGTTCATCCGCAGCCGTCAGAAAAATCTGTATAGCACGCTGCGCTTCAACTATCTGGATACGGAACGCAACGACAACCTCGGTCTTGGCAAGACCGAAGACCGCTTGCGCGTGCTGCGCCTGTCGGGCACGTACCAGTTTACCGACGGTTTGCTCGGCCTCAACACCGTCAATGGCGAGCTGAGCAAAGGTCTTGATATCCTGAACATGAAGGACAAAAACAGCCTGAACCCGACCCGCGCACGCGGCGAGCCGGAATTCTTCAAGGCCACCATGGAAGTCAGCCGCGTTCAGCGTGTGACCAACATGATCGAATTGTTCGGTTCGGTGCAGGGTCAGAAATCGGCACATAACCTGCTGGCATCGGAAGAGTTTGGCGTCGGCGGTATCAACTATGGCAGCGCCTACAACAGCTCGGAAATCACGGGTGAAGACGGTCTGGCCGGCAGGCTTGAGCTGCGCCTGAACAACCCCGTGCGCACGCCTGCGCAGTTTACGCAAGTGTATGGCTTCTATGACATCGGCAAAGTCTGGGACCGCGACAACACGATTGTACGCGACCGCCAGCGTTCGATCGCGTCGGCCGGTATGGGCCTGCGCGTCAACATGAACGAAAACCTTGCAGGTACGGTCGAACTGGCCGTGCCGCTGACGCGCCGCGTTGAAACCGAAAACGACAACGACGCCCGCGTTTTCGGTTCGCTCACCGCGCGCTTTTAATGACAGCTACGTCCCTGCAAAAAGGCCGGATGTATATCCGGCCTTTTTGTTTTCAGCCGCCGCGCGATGTTTCATCGGCGGATTTCAAGGAAGAGGTAGTCATCTGCCGAACCATAATGGGATTTAAGGGGCTGAAAACAAAGGATTTGTTACATAATATTTGAGTATCCATAACGAAAATGTTACAATGACTTCAACGGTTTACGTACCGGCACGCCGGTGCGGCCGTTCAAAATGGGGCACAAAGCCCGCATAAAAAATATAGCCGAACACGCGCAAAGACGCGGACGGCAAGGGGTGTGATACATGACGATAGCAGCAGAACGCGATGCAGACGTTGGCGGGCTCGAAGCGGGTGAATACCAGCTGTACCGGGGGCTTGACCGCGTATTTACCGATGCGCAATCGCTTCCGACCACGCAAGGGGTGCGCAATCAGCTGGGTCTGATGGTCATTGAAATGGATCAGGCGCTGCGCGCGTTTGAAGCGGGCGACAAAGCCGGCGCCATCACCCATCACGGCAAAATGCTCGGCTATTCCGCCGCCATCATGCGCGACACCGAAACGCTTTCGGGCCGCAGCGAACAGGCGAAGGCCGAAGGCGCGCGCAACGTCGCCCCCGATGTGCGTGTGCTGCTGACAACGCTGCTGACGACATCTGCGATTGTCACGGGTGATGAAACCATCAGCCGCGAAAAACAGCCTTGGGCCAAAACGCTGGAGGCTGTCTCGGACGCCTACAAAGCCAAACGCGCCGCCGAGGTCGCCGCCATCACGCTGGCGCCCGCGGGAGCGAACCTGAGCGAAGGCCCCGCCAGCATTGAAAAAATCGTATTGGATGCCGGCAATTTCCCCACGCGTTTCGCGCGTCAGGACGTGCAGGCGCCCAAGGAAACCGTCTGGTCGCGCCGTGAATACAAAAACCTGTCGATGGTGCTGGAAGGGATCAAGCAAACCTCGCACGACCGCGATGCGCGGCGCGAGGCGACCGTGGCGCTGTCGTGCCTGAAGGCCGTGAATAACCGCGAGATTGATATGCTCGCCCGTGTGCGCGGCCGCAGACCGGCCGAAGACGCCGAAGCCGCCCGCGACGTCAAAGAATACGCGGGCCGTTTGAAAGAATACGTGGGCAAGCTGCGGGCAAACACAGGGGTGTCGGATGGTTTGAAAGCGAATCTGACCCGCTTCGCACCGCCCGCGCAAACATCCGCGCAAGGGCTGCAGCGCACGCTGGGCAAGGGCAGCAGCCTGCTGGCGCGTGCCTTTCGCTTTGCCGTCGCGGTGGGCGGCAAACTGCTGGGACAGACAGGCGCCGCGCCTATCCGTCCTGCGATTACGTCGCAAAATAGCGAAAAGCCGTATTCATGACGGTACGCGGCATGCATGCAGGAGCGCCATCCCGCGCCAAAGCGGCGGTTTTATCTTCCATAAATGCGCTTGACGGGGGTGTGCCGCTCTGGTACATCCATGGCATGATTGCAAATGCAGCGATATATCTGGCCCTGATGGCCACCATGTCTCTCGCCTGGGCGGCTCCCGGTTGGTGGCGTTAAGCCATACATATTTCTATGGCGGATTTCGGCCCGCCTGCCTCTGCCGGATATCTACATAAAGCCCAAGCATTCATTCAAGACCGGAGTCTATCATGTCCCGCGTTTACCGCGCCCAGAACCCGAACCATATTTTCACACACCGCCGCGAAATCGAATCCCATCTGCTGTCCAAAGTCCATGCGTCGCAAGGCGGCAAGACGGGCACCGAGCTTGAACTGTTCGTGACCACGCCCGAAGGTCGCCCGCCGACGTTCGACCAGATTGAAATGCTGCTGGATCACATCGCCCTGTCTGTTCCCGGCGCCACGCGCGCGACGGAGAAAGGGCGCATCGTCGGTCTTGACCTGCCCAACATCGGCGATATTTCGCTGGAACCGGGCGGACAGGTCGAATTGTCAAGCAAGCCGTGCAAAGACCTGCCGGAGCTGGAAAGCAGCAACAAGACCCTGCGCCTGCTGCTGGATCGCGCCGCGGCTTTCCTTGACCTGCATGTCGAAGGCACGGGGCACAAGGCGGAATTCTTGCAGGCCGATGACATGCCGCGTTCGCGCTTTCATGCATACTACGCATACTGCCACGAACAGTATGGCAAGAAAGCGCAGCCGCTGATCGACACCATGAAATCGTGCTGCGGTTTGCAGGTGAACGTCGATCCAATGGGCGATAAATTCCATGAAATCTACCGCGCGCTTTTGCTGACGGACGTTGCCGAAAGCATGGCCACGCGCAGCGAACGCCAGCAACGCTTGCATGAAACCTATGCCAAAGTCGCGCCGGAGCAAATGACGCCCGTGTTCGAAGCGCTGGATGCGCGCGACAACGAGGCTGTTGTAAGCCACATGGTTGACCGTCTGCTGACGCTGCGCGTGCCGTTTGTGCCCGATGCCAGCGCGGCCGAAGGTTTCCGCCCTGCGCGCGAGGTCTTTGGAAAAACGATGACGGTGGGCGATTTCCTGTCGGCGGGCAAGCTGACGACGGAAATCCTGGATAACGCCCTCAGCCTGCAATTGACAATGCCCAACCTGCGCCGCCACGGCGTTGTTGAAACCCGTGCGCCGGATAGCATGGACGACCTGCCGACGTTGATGAAAACCGCCGCGCAATATCACCGCATGACGTATGATGATGCTGCACGCGGCGCGCTTTTGCAGGATTTCGCGGGCGTGGATCATGACCGTTTGCGCGTGGTCTTCCTCAGCCGTTTCGAGATGGACGGCAAAAGCCTGATGGCGTTTGACATCGGCGGCGGCAAAACGGTGGGCGATCTGGTATCGGCCGTGCGCGGCACGGATGCAACGCCGGCGCCGCAAGCGGCAAATACGATCAAGCCGCGCGTGCAGCACCCGCAGCAGGGAGCGTAAGCATGGCAGCGGCACGGGCATTTCTGGCGATGTGGCTTTTGGCATCGATGGCGGGAACCATGCCCGCCGCCGCGCAGAACATGCCCGCGTATCCCGCAGGCGCCGTTGAATCGCAAAGCCTGCTGTCCAAGCCGGATATGACGGACGAAGAAGCTATCGACTGGGCTACCAAAGCTGCCGTCGCCAGCATGACGTTTAATTACAAGGACTATCAGCCGCGTCTGA